>ENA-OWPF01002695-OWPF01002695.1-human-gut-metagenome-genome-assembly--contig:-NODE-2695-length-12063-cov-5.158394_pt1 | contig 12063 bp, 8 predicted proteins | sample MGYA00248261_ERZ651840 | MGnify/ENA primary metagenome ERZ651840 (study PRJEB26924, sample SAMEA4378268) | human gut metagenome | biome: human gut; feature: human-associated habitat; material: faeces... | reverse complement strand
CACCACGTTTTCTTACGGCACTTTCGGTTCCAAAAGTGCCTACCCGTAAACAGTATCAAGTCAACAAAATTCCCTGTCTTCATGTTTTCATACAGCAGCTTTCTGTTTCAAAACCACCTGTCACAAAACACAAACTTATCCCTTCATTTCCAATTTCTGCCACAGCCAGAACCAGACTGCAAGGCGCATCATAAACAGCATTTCAGCCTGTCATTCCAGATAATCCAGCGCATCCACCGGTTCTCCGTCGTGCATCAGCTCGAAATATACGTTATTTCCCTCAATCGAATAGTATTTGGTCGGCTCTGCCACATATCCGAGTATCGTATCTTTTGCCACATACTGCTTCTGCGCCACCTGAACGTCTTTGAGCTGTCCACAGACCGCCGTGTAGCCGCTTCCCAGATCCAGCACAACATAATTGCCGATCTCCTCATTGGAACCGACTTCGGTTACCTGCGCCTCGGCGGGTGCGGCGACCGGCTCACTCACATCGCCCTGGATAATGAGCGCCGGATTGCATTTGTATTGATCGAGCGTCGGAAAATAGACGGTCGAATCCATGCTGTAATCGAGAATCACATTGCCCTGGACCGGCCAGCTTAAGCGATCGGTTCCATTGTAGGAAAGTGCGGGTGCGGCAGCTGCTCCGGCTCCCAGACTGCTCTCTTTTTCCTCCTCCATCGGCTTCTGATCGGCTTCATCCCGGTTATTGACCGAATACGAGGCATCCGAACTTCCTGCCACCTGTGCGCGTGTTTCCGCCTGTCCGTCGTTTTCTTCTAAACGGTTCTGCGGCATCTCTTCCGCCAGGATTCCCTCCGTCTGCGGCACATCCAGATACGGATTTCTTCCATCCTGCGCATTATCTTTTCGAATTTTTACGGTTCCTGCTGCGGCTACGATTGTCAGCAGACCAAGCACTGTCATTACCAGAACAAGTTTGTCCCTGAATAACTGTCTTACTTTATTTTTCACGTTTATCACCTCGGTATTAGTCTTGCCGAAGTGAATCGTTTTATTCAGAAACGATTTGAATATTTTTAAAATAATGCTTTAAAATTTCTTCCGCGCTACTCCCATTCTCCGCCATGAGTCCCGCCCCGTACTGCGACAACCCGTAACCATGCCCGCGCCCATAAGTAACACAGCGGATTTCGTCCCCGTCTTCCTCGAGGGAAAAAGCTGGCGACGGCACGCCTAACGCATAGCGCACCGCGTCCCCGCTGTACGTCTCCGCCCCAATCTGCACTGTTTCCACATAACCGGCGCTGTCCCGTTTCACGATCTGAATCTCCTCCAGAATCCGATCTTCTTCCAGATTTTCCAGATCCGGGTGTTCTCCCAATGCATTCAGTCCTTCTTCCAGACGTTTTTTCAGTTCTTCCCGTGTCATGCCCTGCCGCGTCAGGTAGCCGCCAGCGCCCTCATCCTCCTTTGCCGCAACCGACGCCAGATACGGATGCGCCTCATCCCCTTCGCGCGTCCGCCCCGCGCTCACTGCATGAAACAGCGGCTCAATATAATCCCCAGCCCAGATCGCCGTCTGTCCTGCGCTCTCCCGCACCGCCCCACAGATCGTCTGGTAATATTCCGGCATTCCAGCCGCCTCAAACCGGCTCTCGATCTGCTCCGGCTCCAGATAATCCATATCTAACGCCGATTCCTCGATCGAATCTGCCCCGTCCATCTCCCGGTACAGCGCCGTCCGCGCCAGAATTGCCTGCGCCTTGACCGCCTCCTTCGGATAGCCGTCCGGAATCTGCACTGCAGTCAGACCGATCAGATATTCTTCCAGTGGGACAGCATACCCGGTTCCGTTGTTGCGGTCGCCATCCTCCCGATCCAGAAGGATCTGCCGATCATCCGTCTGACTTCCCCATCCAGATGTTCTATCTGAATTTTCTCCGATTTTTCCTCCATCCGCCCCCTGCACACGCCCGGAAACTGCCAGTGTTGTGATATATGGGATCAAAAAAGCCGCCAGTACGGCGGCAGTTCTCTTCTTCATTTCGGTTCTCCTGTTTTGACTGTTCCAGTACGGTTTCACGCATTTTCTGTTTTGCCATACCAGTAAACTTATGGTTTCAATGCCTTACAAACCTGCTTCTTTTCTCTGCCTTCCTTATCTTATGACAGGCACTCAAAAAATATCACAAGTCTACGCTCCGGCTTCTCCTCCGCCGCCCTTTGCAGTCTCTTCCAGTTTCCCCTCTATCATTCTTTTACTCCCCCAGCGTCACACCATCCAGCAGCCAGCGGAACCATCCCTTTTTCTTCATCACCACAGTTCCATGAAAGTCCATCGTCTTCTCCGGTGCCAGCACCTCATTACCTTTTTCCAGGCAGAAACGCACCGAAACCGTGTAGTCATACGTCCGCGCCTTCTTCTCCCGCCCCGTCTCGCTCAGCTGGCAGCTCGTCACATACACGCGTTCCACCGGAGCGGAAAACTGCGATAATAAAAGGACATACGGAAGCCCCGTCTGCTCCAGCGCCTCGCATCCAGCCTCGGTTGCCGTCTTTCCATACTCTTTCGCATAGATCGCCGTCAGACCGTCCTGATACACCTCATCCAGATCAAACGCCCGGTTCGCCGTATAAAGCGAATAGATTTCCTTTTTCGCCTGCTGATAGGCGCTGTTTTTATAAGAAGCAAACAAAAACAGCGAAATGATAAAAAAGAGGGAAGCACCCACAAGAGGAACCGAAAATCCTTGTGTCCCCGGTCTTTTTCTGTATCCTCTCATAGTGTGTCCTCCCTCTTTTTACTCCTTTTACAGTGCCTTTACATCATCATCGTCCACATGGATCTTCTCCAGATGCCAGATGTCGCGCACATACTCCTCGATGGTACGGTCAGAGGAGAATTTACCAGCGCTTGCTGTGTTGAGCATGGCTGCTCTCGCCCACCAGTTCTCGTCACGATAAGCTGCCTCGACGCGTTTCTGTGCTTCCGCATAGGAACGGAAATCTTTCAGGATGAAGTAGGTATCTGCCTTGGCACTGTTCTTTGTATTTAACAGGGAATTGTAAATATCGCGGAACAGCTCCGGATCCTGCGGTGAATAGTAGCCGTTGATGAGCTGCATCAGCACGCGGCGGATATCCTGGTCGGTGTTGAAGATCTCCTCCGGGTTGTAACCGCCGTTGTTCTCATAATTGATAACCTCGTCAGCGCTCAGACCGAAGATAAATGCGTTCTCCTTGCCTACCTCCTCGACGATCTCCACGTTCGCACCATCCATCGTGCCCAGCGTCAGCGCACCGTTCAGCATGAACTTCATGTTGCCGGTACCGGACGCCTCCTTGCTGGCGGTGGAAATCTGCTCGCTGACATCCGCTGCCGCAAAAATCAATTCTGCGTTGGAAACGCGGTAATCTTCGATAAACACAACTTTCAGCTTACCATTGATGGATTTATCATTGTTGATAACATCTGCTACGGAGTTAATCAGTTTGATCGTCTTCTTGGCAATCTGGTAACCTGCCGCTGCTTTCGCACCAAAGATAAAGGTTCTCGGAACCATATCCATGTTTGGATTGTCTTTGAGCTGGTTATACAGGTACATTACATGAAGGATATTTAAAAGCTGTCTCTTGTACTCATGGAGACGTTTTACCTGTACATCGAAAATGGAACGCGGATCAATGTCGATGCCGTTGTGCTCCTTGATGTATTTTGCCAGGCGCAGTTTATTCTGGTACTTGATGTTCATAAATTCCTGCTGGAATTTCGGATCATCGACGTATACTTTTAATTTTGCCAGGTGCGGAAGATCGGTAATCCACTCGTCGCCAATCTGCTCCGTGATCCAGTCTGCCAGAAGCGGATTGCCATGCAGCAGGAAACGACGCTGGGTGATACCGTTTGTCTTATTGTTAAATTTCTCCGGCATCATCTCGTAGAAATCTTTCAGCTCCTGATTTTTCAGAATCTCGGTGTGAAGTTTTGCCACACCGTTGACGGAATATCCGGCTACGATCGCCAGATGCGCCATCTTGACCTGACCGTCAAAGATGATCGCCATCTTTTTAACTTTCTCGTAGTTATTCGAGTACTTATTCTGTACCTCGATCAGAAAACGGCGGTTGATCTCTTCCACAATCTGGTATACACGCGGAAGCAGGCGGGAGAACAGCTCGATCGGCCATTTTTCCAGCGCCTCTGCCATGATAGTGTGGTTGGTGTATGCACAACATTTTGTTGTGATACCCCACGCCTCATCCCAGTTTAAGCCTTCCTGATCCAGGAGCAGGCGCATCAGCTCAGCAACTGCCACGGTCGGATGCGTATCGTTCATCTGGAATACGATCTTCTCCGGCAGTTTGTGAATATCATCGTTTGTCTCTTTGAATTTCTTCAGAGCAACCTGTAAGCTGGCAGAAATGAAGAAATACTGCTGTTTAAGACGCAGCTCTTTACCCGCATAGTGGTTGTCGTTCGGATAAAGGACCTCAACCAGGTTCTTCGCCAGATTCTCCTGCTCGACCGCCTTCTGGTAATCACCCTTGTCAAATGCAGAAAGGCTGAACGTGTCGATCGGCTGTGCATCCCAGATACGCAGGGTGTTGACTACGTTGTTGCCGTAGCCGACAATCGGCATATCATACGGAACTGCCAGAACAGACTGATAACCTTCTTGTACAAAATGGTTGCGCTCACCGTCCCACTCGGTCTTGACATAACCGCCAAATTTAACCTCGATCGCATACTCCGGGCGGCGAAGCTCGAACGGATAACCGTTTTTCAGCCACTCATCCGGCACCTCCACCTGGTAGCCGTCTTTAATTTTCTGCTTGAACATACCGTAATGGTAACGGATGCCGCAGCCGTAAGCCGGATAACCAAGCGTTGCCAGGGAATCCAGAAAACATGCTGCCAGACGCCCCAGACCGCCGTTTCCAAGTGCCGGATCCGGCTCCTGATCCTCAATCGCATTGAGGTCAAAACCCAGCTCTTCCAGTGCTTCCTTCACTGCTTTTTTCGCACCCAGGTTGATGATATTGTTACCAAGCGCACGTCCCATCAGAAACTCCATAGAAAGGTAATATACCTTCTTTGCGCCTGTCTCGTCAAACTGCTTCTGGGTTGCAATCCAGTCGTCGATAATCACATCCTTGATCGCATAGGACACAGCCTGGAATATCTGCTGCGGTGTCGCCTCGTCGATCGTTCTGCGGTACTGGTTCTTTACATTTTCGATAATACTCTTTTTAAACTCTTCTTTGCTGATCTCGCGCATCCTGTCCTCCTAATATTCGTAGTATCACAGTTTCCCGTCAAGCACATCAGTCAGTCGTTTTTTCAACACCAAACATACCTTTTTCGCCATTGATATCCCACTCTTTTGTGTATCCGCTCATGGTGCCAATCAGGATATTATCAGCCAGAACCTCTTTCTTGATTTCCTCTGTATGCTTCTTTAAAATTTCTGCAAGTTTATCATTTCCGTCCTGGAAGACGTTGATATGGTTCATTACCTCAAAACCGGCTTCCTTACGCATCGTCTGAATCTTACTGATGATCTCGCGGACAAAGCCCTCTTCGATGAGTTCCGGTGTCAGATTGGTGTCCAGAACAACGGTAACGAAATTGTCGCCCTCAGATACAAAGCCCGGTACCTGTGCCATATCAATCAGAAGATCTTCTTTTGCCAGCTCTACCTTTGTACCGTCCTGCGTCTCAAAGCTTAAAAGGTCGGTTTCATTTAAGGTATCCATCGCCTGATTTCCGTCCAGACCTGCAAGAATCTCTTTGATCTCGTTTACATACTTGCCATACTTGCGTCCAACGGTACGAAGCTGTGGCTTGAAGCTGTAGGAGGTAAATGCACGGACATCATCCGTGAACTCTACCTTCTTCACATTCAGCTCATCCTGGATGATTTCCTGATAGAACTCCGGCAGAGCGGTCTCTGCCTTCACGAACATACGTCCGATCGGCTGACGGTTCTTGATGTTAGCAGTATTTCTTGCTGCACGACCCAGAACGACAACCTTCAGGACTTCTTCCATTTTCGCTTCCAGATCCTTGTCGATGTGCGCCTCATTTGCAACCGGGAAGTCGCACAGATGGATGCTCTCCGGTGCCTCTTTATCCAGACTGCGAACCAGATTCTGGTAAATATCTTCGGTCATGAACGGAATCATCGGAGCCGCTACCTTCGCTACGGTTACCAGTGCAGTGTAGAGTGTCATGTATGCATTGATCTTATCCTGCTCCATGCCCTTCGCCCAGAAACGCTCACGGCTTCTTCTGACATACCAGTTACTCATATCATCGACGAAATCCTGAAGCGCTCTTGCAGCCTCCGGGATGCGGTAGTTGCCCAGATCGTCGTCCACCTCTTTGATGAGGCTGTTTAACTTGGACAGCAGCCATTTGTCCATAACTGGAAGTTTATCATATTCCAGCGTATATTTGGTTGCGTCAAAATTATCAATATTCGCATAGAGTACAAAGAATGCATAGGTATTCCAGAATGTACCCATGAAACGTCTCTGTCCCTCAATAACAGCTTTTCCGTGGAAACGGTTCGGCAGCCACGGTGCACTGTTAATGTAGAAATACCAGCGGATCGCGTCAGCGCCGTAAGTCTGCAGTGCATCGAACGGGTCAACTGCGTTGCCCTTGGACTTACTCATCTTCTGTCCGTTCTCATCCTGGACATGACCCAGAACGATAACATTCTTGTACGGTGCCTTATTAAAGATCAGGGTCGAGATCGCTAACAGGGAGTAGAACCATCCACGCGTCTGATCAACCGCCTCGGAGATGAAATCTGCCGGGAACTGCTGCTCAAACAGTTCTTTATTTTCAAATGGATAATGATGCTGTGCAAATGGCATGGAACCGGAATCAAACCAGCAGTCGATAACCTCCGGTACACGGTGCATCTGTTTGCCGCACTTCGGGCAGGTGATCGTCACATCATCAATGAATGGGCGGTGAAGCTCAACCTCTCCATTTGCCTCCTGATCCATCTCTTTTGCATATTTTTTCACAACGTCCGTGTAGTTCGGACTCATGGATTTTAATTCTGCCTGGCTTCCGATCGCGTGCTGGCAGCCGCACTCGCATTCCCAGATATTTAATGGAGTACCCCAGTAACGGTTACGGCTCACGCCCCAGTCCTGGACATTTTCAAGCCAGTCGCCGAAACGCCCTTTACCAATGCTCTCCGGAATCCAGTTGATCGTATTGTTGTTGCGGATCAGGTCATCCTTGACTGCGGTCATCTTGATGAACCAGGATTCACGTGCATAGTAGATAAGTGGTGTATCGCAGCGCCAGCAGTGCGGGTAGCTATGCTCAAATACCGGTGCAGAGAACAGAAGTCCGCTTTCTCTTAATGCTTTCAGAACCTCCGGATCGGCTTTCTTGCAGAACATACCAGCCCACGGAGTCTCCTTCGTCATCTCGCCCTTGCCGTCTACCAACTGTACGAACGGAAGGTCATATTTTCTGCCGACCTTAGAGTCATCCTCACCAAATGCCGGCGCGATGTGTACGACACCGGTACCATCGGTCAGTGTTACATAATTATCGCAGACAATGTAGAATGCTTTCTTATGCTGTTTTTCACAGGTTGCTACGGCATAGTCAAATAATGGCTCATACTCTTTATATTCCAGATCTTTTCCGACAAAGGTTTCCAGGACGTCGTAAGTGCCCTCGCCCAGAACGGTATCACACAGCGCCTGCGCCATATAATAAACCGTGCCATCCTCTTTCATTTTTACCTTTACATATGTCTCGTCCGGATTTACACAGAGCGCCACGTTGGACGGAAGTGTCCACGGGGTGGTCGTCCATGCAAGAATGTATGCATCTTCGCCCTTTACCGGGAATTTAGCAATCGCAGAACGCTCTTTGACGTCCTTATATCCCTGTGCCACCTCATGGCTGGACAGCGGGGTGCCGCAGCGCGGGCAGTACGGTACGATCTTGAAGCCCTTATAAAGAAGTCCCTTGTTCCAGATTTCTTTTAATGCCCACCACTCAGACTCAATGAAGCTGTTGTGGTAGGTAACATACGGATGCTCCATGTCTGCCCAGAAACCAACGGTGTTGGAGAATTTTTCCCACATTCCTTTGTATTTCCAGACACTCTCTTTACAGTGCTCGATGAACGGTTCCAGACCATACTGCTCAATCTGCTCCTTGCCGTCCAGTCCCAGCATCTTCTCTACTTCCAGCTCAACCGGAAGACCGTGGGTATCCCATCCAGCCTTTCTCGGAACCATGTAGCCCTTCATCGCGCGGTATCTCGGAATCATATCCTTGATAACACGGGTCAGCACGTGTCCGATGTGCGGCTTGCCGTTTGCGGTAGGCGGTCCGTCATAGAATGTATAGGTCGGTCCCTGCTTACGGCTGTCGATACTCTTCTTAAAAATCTGCTCATCTTCCCAGAACTTCTCAATGTTCTTTTCACGTTCCACGAAATTCATGTTTGCCGGAACTTTGTTGTACATGATAAATTCCTCCTAAAAATATGAAATAAAAATGGACCCATCCTGTAACAGGACAAGGGCCCACTTGCTTTTAACCACCTATTACTGCATACCTTTATATGCGCTCCCTATAACGGAGGAAACCGTCGGTACTTACTGAATTTTCCTTCCGGGCGCTGTCAGAAACGGCGCTCAGACTTCCAAAAATGGTTCAGCCCGAAGCTCCGGAGTGATCTTCGCATCCGCTTTACTCACAGCAGGCTCTCACCGTCCCTGCCTCGCTCCCGCTTTCCGTGCGGCGCTACTGTCTCCATCATTGCTTTTCCTATCGTAATTAGTAATCAAATCACTAACATGGACATTGTATCTTTTTTCCAGATGGTTGTCAAGGAATGTTTCGGATATGATTCACATGTTATAAAATTATCATTATTTTGCCATTCCCCTGATTTTATGGTATAGTATATAAAATATGTCTGTATTTACTTTAAAAAACAGACACAGACATTCATTGCAAATATAAACAATGAAGTATACTATATATAAAAAGAAGGGCGTGCCCGCAGCCGTCTTTCGCAACAAAGGAGAATATTATGGAGCCAAGAAACCTTACCCTATTGACCGACCTGTATGAACTGACGATGATGCAGGGCTATTTCCGGGAGAAAGATGCCAACGAAACCGTCATTTTTGATGCGTTCTACCGCACAAACCCGGATGGAAATGCGTTTTCCATCTGCGCCGGCTTAGAGCAGGTCATTGACTATGTGAAAAATCTTCACTTCGATGATGCCGACATCGAATACTTACGCGGACTCGGCATTTTTGATGAAGATTTCCTCGAATATCTTCACAATTTCAAATTTTCGGGTGACATTTACGCAATCCCAGAAGGCACCGTTGTCTTCCCGCGCGAGCCTCTCGTCAAGGTCATCGCGCCAATCATGGAAGCACAGCTGGTTGAGACTGCCATCTTAAATATCATCAACCACCAGAGCCTGATCGCGACCAAAACATCCCGTATCGTCTTCGCCGCACGCGGGGACGGAATCATGGAGTTTGGGCTTCGCCGCGCGCAGGGTGCTGATGCCGGTACCTATGGCGCCCGCGCAGCCATGATCGCCGGCTGTATCGGCACTTCCAATGTACTGGCCGGAAAACTATTTGACGTTCCGGTCAAGGGAACCCACGCACACAGCTGGATCATGAGTTTCCCGGATGAGTTGACTGCGTTCCGCGCTTATGCAAAGCTCTATCCGAGTGCCTGCATCCTGTTAGCCGATACCTATGATACCCTGGGTTCCGGTGTTCCGAACGCGATCCGTGTCTTCCAGGAGATGCGCGACGCCGGTATCCCGCTGACTTTCTACGGCATCCGCCTCGACAGCGGCGACCTTGCATATATTTCCAAGAAAGCCCGCAAGATGCTGGATGACGCCGGATTCCCGGATGCAGTCATCTCCGCCTCCAACGATCTGGATGAATACCTGATCGACAGCCTGAAGATTCAGGGCGCTGCCATCACGTCCTGGGGTGTCGGCACAAACCTCATTACCTCCAAGGACTGTCCTTCCTTCGGCGGCGTTTATAAGCTGGCTGCCATCATGGACCGTCACACAGGCAAATTTATCCCGAAGATCAAGCTTTCGGAAAATACAGAAAAGGTTACCAATCCGGGCAACAAGACCATCCAGCGAATCTATGACAAGGAGACTGGCAAGATTATCGCAGATCTGATCTGTCTCGTGGATGAAGAGTTCGATGAGAAGAATTCCCTTCTGCTCTTCGATCCGATCGAGACATGGAAAAAGACACACCTCGCGCCGGGCACCTACACTATGCGCGAACTTCTCGTTCCAATCTTCAAAAACGGCGAATGCGTTTACGAGTCTCCAAAGGTTATGGACATCCGCGAATACTGCAAGAAAGAACAGGAGACGCTGTGGGATGAGTCCCGCCGTCTGGTAAACCCGCATGAGATTCATGTGGATCTCTCCAACGAGCTGTGGCATATGAAGGCACAGCTGTTAGACAGCTATCATTATACAAGCAACTAGTAGATAAAATACGAGTAAATACCATGTTCAGGCAAGTTTATTGCTGCCGGACATGGTATTTTTTTCTTTAACGCTTCCATAAAATTTGCAAAATAAAAACGAATGTGTCTCCAAGGAAATTCCTATTACACAAAAACTGCCGCCAAATACATCCGGCTGCCAGCCCTCTTCTTTGAAAAGTCCAGCCCGCCATTGTATTTCAGCGACAGTTTTTATATGAATCGTATCTTTATTTTTTTAAATCTATATCAAATATGATATCAATTACTCATCCCAGTTATGGTAAGTAGCCTGTACGTCATCATCCTCATCCAGAAGATCCAGAATTCTCTGCATCTTTTTGATGGATTCCTCATCGGTAAGCTCTACCCAGTTCTGCGGAATCATGGTAACGTCTGCTTCCATCATCGGAACACCAGCCTTCTCCAGCGCCTCGCGGACTGCAGAGAAATCTTCCGGTGCGGTGATCACTTCGTAGCTGTCCTCCTCCTCGGAGAAATCCTCAGCTCCTGCATCCAGTGCAAGCATCATCAGCTCATCCGGATCCATCTCGCACTCTTCTTTGTCGATGATGATCTGACCTTTTTTATCAAACATGAAGGACACGCTGCCCGGAGTACCTACGTTTCCGCCGCCCTTGGTAAATGCGCTGCGGACATTCGCTGCGGTACGGTTCTTGTTGTCGGTCAGGGTATCTACGATGATAGCGACGCCATTCGGACCATATCCCTCGTATGTAAGATTCTCGTAATTGACAGAGTTTGCATCTCCGGCTGCTTTTTTGATACCACGGTCGATCGTATCGTTCGGCATGTTGTTTGCTTTTGCTTTTGCGACAACAGCGGCAAGTTTGCTGTTGTTTGCCGGATCTGGTCCGCCTTCTTTTACGGCAACTGCAATCTCACGGCCGATAATGGTAAAGATCTTTCCCTTCGCAGCATCGTTTTTCTCTTTTTTGTGCTTTATGTTTGCAAATTTTGAATGTCCTGACATTTCGAAATCTTCCTTTCTCTTCCAAGTATCTGTTTCTTCATTCTGCCGCTTAACGGCCTGGTTTCCCTGCACAGGAGGCAGGCATATCCATTATGATAACACCACACTGAAAAATAGTCAAGTTCCCGGGAGCAATCAGCTATGTAGATCCAGACTGACTGCGAGAGCCTGATTTACGCGGTCCAGGATTTCCGTATCCAGATGGCATACTTTATCTTTCAGTCGTTTTTTGTCGATGGTACGCAGCTGTTCCAGAAGGATCACAGAATCACGTACCATGTTATATCTTGAAGATTCAATCTCCACATGTGTCGGCAGCTTTGCTTTGTTCATTTTGGAGGTGATCGCTGCACAGATCACCGTTGGACTGTGCCGGTTTCCCGTATCATTCTGAATGATCAGAACCGGACGTACACCGCCCTGTTCCGAGCCGATGACCGGTCTTAAGTCCGCATAAAAAATATCCCCTCGTCGAATCAACACACACTTCACACTCCGCTTCTGGTTTTAAGCTTAGTATTTCCACATTTTTCTGGTGTATGCAGTTCGCCTT
>ENA-OWPF01002677-OWPF01002677.1-human-gut-metagenome-genome-assembly--contig:-NODE-2677-length-12129-cov-3.297664_pt1 | contig 12129 bp, 12 predicted proteins | sample MGYA00248261_ERZ651840 | MGnify/ENA primary metagenome ERZ651840 (study PRJEB26924, sample SAMEA4378268) | human gut metagenome | biome: human gut; feature: human-associated habitat; material: faeces... | reverse complement strand
AAAGTAGCTTAGATTAAGGCTCTAACGTGTTCTACTTTCAATTATTTACCCATAGTTATACACGAAGAGCCAAAAAAAGAGTTTATTATGGTAGATTTTTTAAGCCTTTCACAACAGCGTTATACCGCTAAACACTACGATCCTAACCGTATTATTCCTAAAGAGGATTTAGATAAGCTTTTAGAGATTTTGCGCTTAGCCCCAACTGCCGTAAATGCTCAGGCCTGGAAATTCTTTGTGGGCTCTAGAAAATCTGTAGATAGAATTTTACCGGGTATCTGCGATTTTAATTATGACCGTATGTTAAATTGCTCGCACTTTGTAGTTTTATGTGCCCAAACTAAGCTTGATGAAGCTTCCTATAAGGCTGTCACCGTCAAGGAAGATGCTGATGGTCGCTATCCTCATCATCCGGAGATCCGCGATATTGTCGATGAGCATCGTATCGCTTTTGGGCGTCTGCATGAGCAAGCTGGCGATTATGCACAGTGGACTTCTAAGCAAGTTTATATTGCCATGGCCGCTTTAATGTATGGCGCTAAGTCCTTAGGTATCGATTCCACTCCTATGGAAGGTATTGAATTTGATAAAATAGATGAGCTATTAAAGCTTAAAGAGCAAAATCTGCATACTGTAGCAGTAGTCTCCTTAGGTTATGGCGCTGAAAAAGACAGCAATCGTAGCCGTCCTAAATCGCGTAAAGCCTTAGAGGACGTAGTTACCTTTTTGGATTAGTTAAAGAATGTATACATATAAAACTACAGGCACCTGCGCAAAATTTATCAATGTCGAGCTTGATGGCAAGATCATCAAGAGTGTGGAATTTATCGGTGGCTGCAATGGTAATTTAAAGGGTATTTCCAAATTGATTACCGGTAAGAATATCGATGACATTATCCCCTTATTACGTGGTAATACTTGCAGAAATAAGCCTACATCCTGTCCCGATCAGTTAACCTATGCTTTAGAGGAAGCTTATAAGAGCGCCTGTGAACAAAATTAAACTGATTTTAGCAGTATGAAGGTAAGGGAGCTGAGGCTCCCTTTATTTTTGATAAATAGAAGGTCTTTTATTTTTTATTTACGTTAAATTTAGAAAATATTTAGCTTATAAATTTTAAAAATTTTTTTAAGTATTTGTGTTATCAAAGACTTTGATATAACTTAAATTTTTACAAAAAAATGCTTTATTATTAAGGCTTATGATTGCAAAAAAAGGTATTATAGAAATTATAAAAATACCTAAAATTATACGTATAAACATGATTAAAAAGACTTATCCTGAGATTAAAGCTCAGGCAAGCTAGGCCTGCTTTTTTGGAGCTATCATGATCCCCAACAAATCCCTGTTAGATGATAAAGCTTTAGCCATTCCCTTATTTGGTAGCTGTGAAAATAAACTCACCAAATCCGATGCCATTATTGCCAATTTTATCGCTAATAATTTAGCCCAGGTCTTAGAGATGACCATTTCGGATATTGCTACCGAAACGCAAACTTCCGATGTCACCATCTCGCGTTTTTGTAAGAAACTCGATCTTTCAGGTTTTCAGGCTTTAAAGGTGCAATTAGCCTCTATTACCAATCAAAAGCTTGAAGATGTTGAAGTCGATGTCAATGATGATATTAAAACGCTCTCTACTAAGATCTTCTTGAAGATACAAGAAGGCTTGAATATGACGCAAAATATCATCGATTATGAGGCTCTAGAGCGCGCAGCTAATCTCATTGCCAGAAGCAATCGCCTGATGGTTTTTGGTTATGGCACCTCAGGTACTATCTGCCGCGATATCGGTATTCGTTTTGTGCGCTTTGGTATGCCCGTTGAAGTCTTTACCGATCCCCATCAGCAAGCTACCGTCGCGGTGATGACGCAAAATTATGAGACTACGGTGGTGGTCGTGTCCTTATCAGGAAGTTCGATAGATTTAGTGCATTGTGTCGATTTGGCAAAACAAAATGGCGCTAAGATTATCTTAATTACCTCGCATAAGCGCTCCCCCTTAGCAGATAGAGCAGATGAAGTGATTGTAGGTTTAGGTCCTGAGATTAAGCTTTTAGCTGAATCTACCGTAACCCGTTTTGCTTATTTAGCCATTGTCGATGTGCTCTATACCCGTGTGGCTATTTTGCGCAATAAGATCTATACCAATAATATTGTCAATATGCGTAAGGCCTTAGCCGCCTTTAAGAGTTGATATGCAAGGCGCTCGGAGCACTTTAAGTTTTGGATAAAAAAAAGGCCTGCAGATGCAGGCCTTTAACTAAGTTTCATCTAAAAAACACACTCTAGATGGAAAGCTAATCTTTAAAGCTTAAGTCTAGTCGGCATATCACGACCTTCGAGGAAGGCCTTCATATTGTCGATGACGATATTAGCCATTAACTGACGCGTCTCGACGGTGGCGCTTGCGATATGAGCGGTGACAACGACATTGTCTTTACCCATCAAAGCTTGCGGTACATGCGGCTCTTGAGCAAAAACGTCAAGACCTGCACCCTTAATCTTATTGTTGACAATAGCCTCAACTAAGGCTGTTTCATCCACAAGAGAACCGCGAGCGACATTGATAAGGAAGCCCTTAGAACCTAAGGCCTCTAAGACCTCAGCGTTGATGAGGTTGTGATTTTCCTTAGTGGCAGCGGCGCAGATAATGAGGTAATTAACCTCTTTAGCTAACTCAACTAAGCTTTCAACCTTAGTGTATTTGTCATCACTTTGTACAAACTTGTCATAGAAATAGATATCCATGTCAAAGCCTGCGCATCTTTGAGCTACCGCACGCCCGATACGACCTAAACCGACGATACCGACCTTTTTGCCTGAGACCTTAGTAGCTAAACCTAATTTGCCACCATTTTCCCAGGTACCGGCAGTGACAAAGTTGTGAGCTAAGGTCACCTGACGGGAAACATTGAGCATCAAGGCTAAAGCTAAATCAGCGACATCTTCAGTTAAAACACCAGGGGTGGTGCATAAGGCGATATCACGCTTTTTGCATTCTTCAACATCAACACCGTCAAAACCGACACCGAAGTTATCGATAAGCTTAGCGTTAGGTAATTTATCTAATAAGTCCTTAGAGACTACGCCACAGCCATTAGACATGATGATCTCAATTTCAGGGGCATTTTCAGCGGTAAGATCCTTGGCGGTCAATACTTCATAGCCCTGCTCTTTGACGAAATTAGCTACATTTTCGTTGAGCTTAATTACAGTGAGTAACTTTTTCATTTATTTAAAACCTCAAATTATTTACGCTCTGCTTCGATGAGTTTTACGAAGTGATCACCGTGCTCCTTGATGTAGTTTTCACGGATATTCAGAGTCTTTTCTACAAAGAGATCTTTTTGCACATCATCGTTTACTACTATGCCTGACTCAGCATGCATCTTTTCGATCATGTCGTTCTCTAACTTAGAGTTGAGATCGCGCTGGAAGACAGCAGCCTCTTTGGCGCTATCTAAGATGATCTGTTGCATTTTAGGATCGAGCTTATCGAACTTCTTCTTGTTCATAACTACAGCTACAGCGGTGTAGGCATGGTTAGTTAAAGATAAGTACTTCTGAACTTCATAGAACTTACCTGAATATAAAGCCGGCATCGGGTGATCCTGAGAGTCGATAGCGCCAGTTTCCATAGCGGTGTAGAGCTCGCCGAAAGCCATCGGTACGGGGTTAGCACCTAAAGCTTCAAAGGTCTGCACTAAGAGCTGGCTCTGCGGGACACGGATCTTTAAGCCCTTAACATCATCAGGAGTTTTAATCGGCTTATTGTTATTGGTGATATTGCGGAAGCCGTTTTCAAAATAAGCTAAACCGACAATGCCCTTAGGCTCGATAGTCTTAAAGAGTTCCTGACCTGCCTGACCGTCTAAGGCGCGGTGAGCGGGTTCTTTATCTTTGAAGATGAAAGGAATATCTAAAACGGAGAAATCCTTAGATAAACCGCTAAGAGCGTGAGCTCCGACCATACCGATATCGATGGTGCCACCGCGAGTACCTGAAACGATGGCTTGGGTATTACCTAAGGTGCTGTCCGGGTAGAACTTGATCACAATTTCACCATTACTTCTTTCGCTGACGAGTTTAATAAACTGCTCAGCCCCCTGACCTTGGGTATCGGCACGGCTGATATCAGTGGCAAAGCGTAAGGTGGTCTTAGCTTCGGCAGCACCTGAGGCTACGGTTAAAGAGATGGCGACGGCTAATACGGAAGCGATGATTTTTTTCATAATATAGTTCTCCAAAGATTGCTGGTTAATTACTTGCCTACAAAGAATTCCATCGGGGCGATTACGATTGACGGGAAGATGAGCATTAAAATCATCAGGCCAATCAGTACGCCGGCATAAGGGAGCACACCTAATACAGCACGCTCAAAGGGTACACGGGTTACTCCTGAGACCACGTTCAAGACGTTGCCAACCGGAGGAGTGATAAGGCCGATAGAGCAGCAGAAGATGAACATGACACAGAAGTAAATTTCGTTAATGCCTGCCTCTCTAACGATAGGGAGTAATACCGGTACTAAGATTAAGACGATAGGGATTAAATCTAATACCATGCCCATCATTAAGAGGATGACTAAAATTAGAGCCATAAGTAAGGTCGGGCTGTCAGCTAAGGGCTTTAATAATTCAGCAACCATGAGCGGCAGATCAGCTACGGTCATGAGCCAGGCGGAAACCTGAGCGGAGGCGACCATGAGCATGATGACAGCAGTAGTTACCGCAGTTGAGAGTAAAGCATTGTAAATGGCCTTGAAGGTTAACTCGCGATAGACGCAAATTGAGATAAACAAGGCGTAAACAGAGGCTACAGCACCAGCTTCAGTCGGAGTGAAGATTCCTAAACGGAAGCCACCAATAACGATTACCGGTAATAAGAGCGCTAAGATGGAGCTCTTGAAGGCGGCTAAAATTTCTTTACCAGAGGCCTTGGTATTAGTCTGAAGCTTGCGTGACTGGAAGTACCAAATCAGGCACAGAGACACACCCATTAAGAGACCTGGGAAGATACCAGCCATAAAGAGCTCAGAGATAGAGACTGAGGCGGTAACACCGATAACAATGAACGGAATTGACGGTGGAATGATCGGGGCGATGATACCACCGGCGGCAATTAGACCTGCAGAGCGCGGACCATCATACTTAGCCTTAGTCATCATCGGGAACATGATGGCGATGGTTCCGTAATAGCTTGCCCGATACAGTGCACGAAGTTGTGTCTTGAATACCTCGCGGCGGTCAAGGCAGATACGGATCGCACGGTAACCCATTGCCGGATTTTCTTCGTGAGGCAGGTTGAAGTAATCAATCTGCTTGTCTGCTCCGATATCCAGTGTACGGATGATGACCTGTTTCTGTCCCATCGTTTCAGCCACATATTTATATACTTTAAACTGTTCTTCTTCCGTCGGGAAATTGTCATTTTCCAGATACAGAAACTCGCTTCGGAACAGTCCGATGCCTGCTGCATCATTTTTGATCACAGCTCCGATATCAGATGCATTTCCGATATTGGCATACAGTTTTACTTTCTGTCCGTCCAGAGATACGGTCTCTTTGCCGCGGAACTGCTGCAGAAGCTCCTGCTGTGCCAGATACTCCTGTTTCTTTGCCTGATATTCTTTCATGGTCTCTTCATCCGGCTCGATGATCAGGCATCCGTTTGCTCCATCCACGATGGCTTCTTTTCCTTCGTATTTCTCATCCAGTGCATCACCGATACCGATGATTGCCGGGATGTTCATCGTCTTTGCAAGAATTGCGGTATGGGAGTTCGTGGAACCGCCCTGTGTCACAAAAGACAATACCATATCTTTATTGAGCTGTACGGTCTCGCTCGGTGCAAGATCGTCTGATGCAAGAATGACCGGCTTGTCCGTTACCAGTCCGTTCTCACCTGCTCCGGTAAGGATTTTCACTACACGGGCTGAAATATCCTTTACATCAGCTGCACGCTCACGCATATAGTCATCATCCATGGAAGCAAACATCTGTGAGAAATTGTCTCCGGTAACGCTGACTGCATATTCTGCATTTACAGACTGTGTCTGGATCATGTTTTCGATTGCTTCTACATAGTCCAGATCTTCCAGCATGAACTGATGTGTCTGGAAAAGCATGGCATTGCTCTCGCCAACTTCAGAAACGGCTTTGTCATACAGTTCACCGAGTTCTTCAATGGCTTTTGCTTTTGCATTTTCGAAACGCTGGATCTCAGCCTGCGGATCTTCTACTTTTTTTCGCTGTACTACACCGGAATCTCTCTTAAAGAAAGCGATCTCTCCAATTGCGATTCCACCAAAAACACCTTTTCCCTGTAACGTAATCATTAAGTTTCCTCCTCACTTATTTTACTTATGTAATGCTCAGCAACTTCGCAATTACAATCTTTCTTATGAAACACCTGTAATAATCCGGCAGCAAGTGCTTCGGCCTGCACCGGATCATTACAGACATTTTTTTATTTAGATGCTGTTTCTGTCTCGGTTTCTGCTGTTGTCTCTGCCAGTGTACCGTCTGCATTTTTTACAACGGCATTTTTCTCAAGGATCTCCACTGCTTCATCCTGCAGAATGCTTGCCATGATCGTGCTCTTACCATACTGGCTGATAAATGCATCTACATCTGTTGATCCCATCTGTGCTGCGTATTTGCTTGCTTTTTCCTGGAATTTTTCATCGGAAATCTCAACGCCTTCTGTCTCTGCGATCGCACGCAGTACCATTTCCTGGCCAAGGCTCTGTTTTACAGTTTCTGTCATTTTCTTTACAAATTCTTCTTCCGTCATGCCTACCTGCTGTTCCAGGAAATCTGCATATTCCATGCCATACTGATCTGCGTAGGATTTATAATAAGAGGTAACCTGCTCCAGCTGATAATCGATCATTTCCTGCGGATAATCGTTTACGGTTGCATTCTGGTATGCAAGTGCTACCAGATCATTGAGTTCCTGGTTGTGCTGGTTTTCTTTTTTTGTGTTTTCCAGATCTTCTTTTATATAGTTGTTGTATGCTTCTGCTGTTTTGTATTCATTATTGGAAATTTCCGCTGCAAGCTCATCTGTCAGCTTTGGTGCACGTTTTACGGAATTGATCTTAACGGTAAATACAACTTCTTTGCCTGCCAGGTCGGTGGAACTGTAATCTTCCGGGAAAGTCAGGTTCAGATCTACGGTATCTCCGATCTTTTTGCCGATCAGTCCGTCTTCAAAGCCGTCGATGAAGCTGCCGGAGCCGATCGTCAGATCGTAGCCTTCTGCTGTGCCGCCGTCAAATGCTTTTCCGTTTAATTTTCCTTCGTAGTCGATGTTTGCCACATCGCCGTTTTCTACGGTACCTTCTTTGAGCTCTTCGGATTTGTCGTTGTTGTTTAAGTTTGTCTCAACCTGCTGCTCGACCTCTTCGTCTGTGACATCGGTGGATGCCAGTGTTACTTCCAGTCCTTTGTAGTCTCCTAGTTTGACATAATCCAGTGCTTTGTAGTCCGGGCGTTCTGCTGCTTCGGATGCTGTCTCGCTCTCCGATGCACTCTCTGCGGTCGTTTCAGAAGTTGCTTCTGTTGTGGTGTCTGTATCCTTTGTCGTGTTTCCTGAACATCCTGTCACGGTGATCGCCATGCCAAGAAGCAGGGCTGCGATTACTTTTCTTTTCATTGTAGTTGTTTCTCCTTTCAGATCTTGCGTCGCTTTACATTTCCGGTACCGGTGTCGGTCTTGCTTTATCAAAGACTTCTCCGGCATCAAAAAGATCTTCCAGCATTTCCGGATTATAATACATACGGTAGCCGTCCAGATTTCTTCTTCCCTGACGCATATAATTTTCTCCAAACTGTACCCAGTACTGCGTGGAATCTACATTACAGTAAATATCAAATCCCATGCTCTTAAGATAAGCGAATTTTTCGTTATCTGATGTGTATGGCTGCCAGTCGCCAAGGTCGGAACCAAAGGCAAAAATGATCACATTGGTGTCTCCGACAAGCGGTTTTACATAGTCCAGCCATTTCTGTGTATCGGTCTGCAGTCTTTCAAGACTTGCTTCGCCAACATTGATATGTCCCCATGTATGACTTGCAAACTCCCATCCTTCTTCTTTCATGGCATCTGCCACTTTTTTCGCCTGCTGTCTTTCCTTTTTCCAGGCTGCTTTGTCGAAATCCGGGTTCTCTTCGAAGAATTTCTCCTGGTACTCATCCAGGTCTTTTCTTGTCTTGTATGCGATATCGGTGCGATAACCGAGTATACCGTTGTATCCGGTCAGAGCAATGATTCCCTTATGTCCGTGATAGGAGAAATCCGGATGCTCTTCCACAAAGCGATCGATCAGAGGCACCATATCGTAATCGCCTACTGATATACTTCCGTCATCTTCTTTATATTCATTTTTAATATCGCCATTTTCATCCACAATCAGCTTCGTTGCCATGCCATCACCATCCATATAATGATAGTAACTGACATCGTCCTGTGAAAGGACAAATGCCTTTTTGCCCGGCGGAAGCATGATCTTGCCCGGTGATACGGTACCATCTTCATTGACCGTACACATATCATGCAGACTTACCATCACATATCCTTTGTCATACATAGACTGTGTGATCTTGTTGAACTCATCGATGGTAGTCATAACCTGATTATATCCGGCTTCTTTGGAATCACCATCAAATGCTTTCGAGGTGTCATATATTAATGTATGATAAAATACATGCGTCACCTGGTCAAGTGGATATTCTACAAGCTCCGATTTTGCCTGCTCGTACTCTGCCACTTTATCCTGCATATCCTGACTGTCTGCGAAATCAGAAGATGCCTTTAAAAGCTCAATTGCACCGTCATAATCATACTGTGCTGCCTTTAACTCTGCCTGAGACATGATATCGTCTTCTTTTTTCTGTGCCTGTGTTTCTGTCTCGGCTGCACTCTCTGTGCCTGCGGTATCTGCCGTACTCTCACTTTCAGCACTGGTCGCTGCCTGCTCCCGGTTGTCCCGGAGCTTTTTCTTTTCAAGCATATCTTTTCCAAGAAATGCACACAGGCCAAGGATGATGAGCAGAAGAATGACTATGATCATCCTCCCTATAAACATCTGTCGCCTTTTTCTTTTTTTGCGGGCATCCGCTCGCTTCTGTTTTTCACTTTCGTTCATATTCCCCTCCACACTGGTGATAAATTCGCCCTTCGGACTACTTTCTCATGTTTTTACGGGTTCCAAAGTCATGCGTTTTCATGTAAACATGAAACGCATGACTTTTTAACCCTTGCATCATAATATCACATCTATAATAGAAATTACCACCCTAAATTGATGATATTCATAAAATTGTAATTATTCGGTACCGCTTCTTGCACTTTCTGCAAATAAATGGTACAATATTGAAATATATGAACTTATTTAGGAGGGTGTACTATGTCTACATTTTGGAATGTCCTCATTGTAATTCTGCTCGTGCTGGTAATCGCACTTGCACTTCTTTATTACTTTGGACAGAAAGCACAGAAAAAACAGGCCGCACAACAGGAACAGCTCGAAGCGACTCGTCAGGTCGTCTCTATGCTTATTATTGATAAGAAACGCCTCAAACTAAAGGAATCCGGTCTTCCTCAGATCGTCATCGATCAGACACCGTGGTATATGCGTCGTACGAAGATCCCGGTTGTCAAAGCAAAGATCGGTCCTAAGATCCAGACGCTGATCAGCGAAACAACTATTTTTGATTCTATTCCGGTAAAGAAAGAGATCAAGGCTGTTGTCAGCGGTATCTACATAACTGAGATCAAAAGTGTCCGCGGCGGACGAGTTGAGGCACCGCAGCAGAAAAAGAGCCTGCGTGTCCGTCTTTCCGAAAAGCTTCTTCGCAAGTCAAAAGAGCTCAATGCATCTGCTGCCGAAGATTCCAAGGGAAAGAAAAAGAAGAAATAAAAACTTTCAAGTGCATGCATATCGAGAGATATGGATGCACTTTTTATTTGGAATTCGCACAAATGCTGATACTGCAGTCTGCAATATACTCACTGTTGATCTCCAGTGCGTATTTTACCTGCACATCAATGCTGTCTTCTTTTTCGCTGACATCCAGATGTGTTGCGGAGATCCCGACCAGGAATCTTCCAAATGGGGTGTCGTAATAAGATTCGCTTTTTTTGTCTTTTTCGAACACCATATGCACGTTTGTCATCCCGCGTCTGGTCAGTTCCAGACTGCCGTTTTCGATTTTCAGAAGATTGCGGATCACTTCATTGGAATCTTCCTGTACTTCATCGTACTTGATATAATGGCGGCCGTCTTTTTCAAAGTAGCTGCCGGAAGTGATCACTTCCATCTCTTCACTGTTTTCTTCTCCATCCGGAAATTGTACACCGCTGATGCGGAGCATTATATCTTTTGTCATTTAGTACTCCTCTATGCTGATCTTCTTTGTGGTATTTACATCAAATGGCAGAATCGAATCTGCAAATCTCATAAATTTATCTGCCTGGTCGCTGACATAAAACTGATATTTACGTGCTTCTTCCTGAGACTGGATGTTTGTCAGTCCTTTTTCTGCAAGAAGCTGTTTCAGCTCACGTGCAGTCTCATAAGCCGGATTGACCAGTGTCACCTTTTCTCCGACAATTTCACGCAGTGTGGAACGCAGAAGCGGATAGTGGGTGCATCCAAGGATCAGGGTATCGATGTCCTGCTCCATCAGTTTCCGAAGATATCTGCCCGCAACTTCAAATGTCACCGAGTCTTTCAGCCATCCTTCTTCTACGAGCGGCACAAACAGCGGACATGCCTTGCCAATCACCTGGATCTGCGGGTCCTGTCTGGTGATATAAGAAGAATAAATTCCCGAATTTATTGTTGCTTCTGTGGCGATGACACCGATCTTTTTGTTGTGGGTTGCCTCGCATGCTACTTTCGCTCCCGGCTTTACTACACCAATGATCGGAATATCCAGCTCTTTTTCCACATCTTCCAGTGCATAGGCACTTGCCGTATTGCAGGCGATCACGATCGCTTTGACATCCTGTGTTTTTAAAAAGCGGATGATCTGTCTGGAATAACGCAACACCGTATCTTTTGATTTTGTTCCATAAGGAACACGGGCTGTGTCCCCGAAATATACGATATTCTCTTCTGGCAGGTTTCGCATGATCTCACGAGCCACCGTAAGACCGCCAACGCCGGAATCAAAAACTCCTACCGGAGCATTACATTTGTCACTCATAAATTATTTTCCTCCGAATTAATCCCTTATATTTTACGTCGAACCCCTGTAAATTGCAAGCAGTCCTTTCCCTGCTTAGAAAAAGACCGGTGTTTTCCCGTCAAATGCATAGGCAACCGGTTCTTCTTTTGCAAAGACCGTCTTGCCGTTCGTCCCTTCTGTGATCTCTTCTTTGACAGAGACAAGCTCTTCCTGCGGAACCAGCGTCTCGACGGTCACTTTGTCCGTATACTGAGAATCTGTGATCAGAAGCCCTCTCTGTCCGAGCAGATACTGGATCTTACCGATCCCGGAATAATCGGTTTCCATCGCCAGCAGAAAGCCTTTTTTCTTTTCGAGTACGGTGCTGGCCGCAAGCCCTGCCTGTACAGATTTTGAATACGCACGGACAAGCCCGCCTGTTCCAAGCAGTGTTCCGCCGAAATAACGTGTCACCACAACGGCTGTGTTGTGGATGCCCTCTCCGAGCAGCACGTCCAGCATCGGATGACCTGCTGTTCCTGCCGGTTCCCCGTCGTCACTGCTTCTCTGTATTTCATTATGTTCCCCGATCACAAATGCAGAACAGTTATGTCTGGCATCCCAGTATTTCTTTTTCATCTCTGCAATAAATGCAGATGCTTCCTCCTCCGAGTCCACCGGCTTTACGGTCGCGATAAAACGTGATTTTTTCTCAACGATCTCGCCCTCTCCGCCGCAATAGACAATTTTATATTCTTTCATATGCCAAAACCCTCCGATTAAAATTCCAGAATTCGGTAATACTTATGCTATCTTACCAGAGTCCCCCAAAAGAAGCAACAGCAGAAATCTTCCTTTGCTCTTTCTTTCCTCAAAGTTGTGTGATAAAATACTAAGATGCCAGGGTCAAAAGCCTGAAACCACGATGTGCTTGCACAGGAGTGGTTT
>ENA-OWPF01002672-OWPF01002672.1-human-gut-metagenome-genome-assembly--contig:-NODE-2672-length-12154-cov-2.956856_pt1 | contig 12154 bp, 7 predicted proteins | sample MGYA00248261_ERZ651840 | MGnify/ENA primary metagenome ERZ651840 (study PRJEB26924, sample SAMEA4378268) | human gut metagenome | biome: human gut; feature: human-associated habitat; material: faeces... | reverse complement strand
TACTTTCGGTTATAAAAAGGACCCTTTAATCTTAATTGATGGTATTGAATTGACTTCTACTGACTTAGCCCGTTTGCAGCCTGATGATATCGCTAGTTTTTCTATTATGAAGGATGCTACTGCTACAGCGCTTTACGGTGCTCGTGGTGCGAATGGAGTTATCTTGGTCAAGACAAAAGAAGGTCAGAAAGGTAAGGCGCGATTAAGCTTGAGAGTTGAGAATTCAATATCTGCTCCAACTCAGGAGATTGAGTTGGCAGATCCTGTTACTTATATGCGTCTGCACAATGAGGCCTATTTGACACGTAATCCGTTAGCGCCGTTGATGTACTCCGAAGAGAAAATAGACAATACTGTATCTGGCTCCGGTTCTGTGATTTATCCGGCTACGGACTGGAGAAAGGAATTATTGAAGGACTTTACGATGAACCAGCGTGTAAACTTGAATATTACAGGTGGTGGCGATGTGGCACGTTATTATGTGGCAGCTTCCTATAGTCAGGATAATGGTATTCTGGAGGTTGATAAGAATAGTAATTTTAATAATAATATTAAACAGAGAGTTTATACTCTTCGCTCTAATGTGAATATTAATGCTACTAAAACTACAGAATTGATTGTTCGTTTTAAGTGGTGTATTTGATGATTATAATGGTCCATTGTATGGTGGTTCTGCTATGTATAATCTGATTATGAAAAGTAACCCGGTATTGTTTCCTGCCAAATATCCCAAAGATGAGGCTCATGCATACACTAAGCATACTTTGTTTGGTAATGCTGAAAATGGACAGTATCTGAATCCATATGCAGAAATGGTAAGAGGATATAAAGAATCAGGACGTTCTAACTTGAGTGCACAGTTTGAAGTAAAGCAAGACTTGAAATTCTTGACAGAAGGTTTATCCGCCCGCTTATTGTTCAATACTTCCCGTATTTCCAGTTATGATGTTTCACGTAAGCTGAATCCGTATTATTATAAGATGACTAATTATGATTATCTGACTGGTGATTATGCTATTGATATTATCAATCCGGATGAAGGTTCGGAGTATTTGATTTATGATCCGGGAGGCAAAAGCATTACAGCCAATATGTATATTGAAGCAGCATTGAATTATAATCGTGACTTTGGAAAACACGGAGTAGGCGGATTGTTGGTTTATCAGTTGAGAAATAATCTTCAGCCAAATGCAGGCTCGCTTCAGGCATCTTTGCCTTATCGCAATGTCGGTTTATCCGGTCGTTTCACTTATGCATATAATAATCGTTATTTTGCAGAGTTCAACTTTGGTTATAATGGTTCTGAACGCTTTCATAAAAGTAAACGATTTGGCTTCTTCCCTTCTGCTGGTCTGGCATGGGTTGTTTCTAATGAATCTTTTTGGGACCCGTTTAAAAGTGTTGTGTCAAAATTGAAGTTGAGAGCTTCTTATGGTATAGTCGGTAATGATGCTATCGGAAGTGGGCGTTTCTTGTATCTGTCCGATATTAACATGAATGATAGTAAATATGGAGCAAATTTCGGATATAACTTTGATTATCATCGTGATGGTATCTCAGTGAAACGTTATTCTGATCCTGAAATTACATGGGAAAAATCTGCTAAGACAAACTTTGCACTTGAATTTACTCTGTTTGATGACTTGAATGTGACAGCCGAGTACTATACAGAACGCCGTAAGAGTATTTTGCAGCAACGCGCTTCTATTCCGGCATCTATGGGACTTTGGGTGCAGCCTTATGCAAACTTAGGTGAAGCTAAAGGGAGTGGCGTTGACTTATCACTAGACTATAATAAATATTTTGCAAACAAATCATGGTTGCAGTTGAGAGGAAACTTTACTTATGCAACTAGCGAATATATGGTGTACGAAGACTATGAGTATCCGGGAGCATGGTGGAAACAAAAAGTCGGTTACCCTACCAATCAAACTTGGGGATATATTGCAGAAGGTTTGTTTGTAGACGATAACGAAGTGGCTAATTCTCCTGTACAGTTCGGAGAATATGGTGCGGGTGATATTAAATATCGTGACGTAAATAAGGACGGAAAGATTACTGATCTCGACCAAGTACCTATCGGATATCCGAAAGAGCCAGAAATTGTATATGGTTTTGGTGCATCTTATGGATATAAGAATTGGGATATATCTGTATTCTTCCAAGGATTGGCCAGAGAATCATTCTGGATTGACTATAATAATGTTTCTCCGTATTTTAATACGGTTGATACGAAAGTTGTAGGTAATAGGGTAGGGCATAATGCACTTGCTAAGTTTATTGCAGATAGTCATTGGTCGGAAGATAATAGAGATGCGTATGCTGTGTGGCCGAGATTAAGCCCGACTTCTATTGAAAATAATAGTAAAACGAGCACATGGTTCATGCGTGATGGTTCGTTCTTGCGTCTGAAACAGTTAGAAATCGGATATACGATTCCTGAAAAGGTAACTAATAAAGTCGGTATTAAGAATCTTCGATTCTATGTTACAGGAAACAACTTATTGTGCTTCAGCAAGTTTAAACTTTGGGATCCTGAAATGGCAGGTGCCGGTTTAGGTTACCCTGTGCAGAGAGTATATAATGTTGGACTAAATTTAACATTCTAAATCTGATATAAAATGAAAAAATTACAATTATTAATATTGAATTGTTTGATTATCGTTTTATCCTCCTGTGATTCATTTCTGGATATTGTTCCGGATGATATCGCCACAATCGATAATGCATTTACAATGAGAGCGCAAGCAGAGAAATATCTGTTTACCTGTTATTACTACCTTCCAGCTCATGGACTATTGGAGGCAAATCCTGCGATTGCCGGTGGTGACGAATTGTATATTACGGAGTCTTTCCGTAGCGCAGCACACGTACATGCCTGGTATATTTCACATAATATGCAAAGTTCGGCAAGACCGCGTTGTGATTACTGGACGGGAGCCGATCAGCAAAACAACAAGTCTTTATATCAGGGAATCAGTGACTGTAATATTTTTTTAGAGAATATCCAGAAGGTGCCTGATATGACACAGGCTGAAAAGGATCGTTGGGCGGCTGAAGTACGTTTTCTGAAAGCCTATTATCATTATTGGTTGATCAGAATGTATGGTCCGATTCCTATTATGGATCAGAATATTCCGGTGAATGCTGGTGAAGAAGAGGTAAAAGTCTTTAGAAATACAATAGATGAATGTTTTGATTATGTGATTAACACATTGACTGAAATTATCGACAGCAACCATTTGCCAGATAAGATAATGAATGAGGCGGAAGAACTGGGACGAATTACTCAAGGAATTGCAATGGCTATAAGAGCAGAGGTGATGGTAACTGCTGCCAGTCCTTTATTTAATGGAAACGCGGATTATAAAGGATATACCGATTCAAGGGGCATTGAGATCTTTAATCCTAACAAATCGGAACAAGATAAGAAGCAACGTTGGATAGATGCGGCAGAAGCATGTAAACAAGCTATTGAATTTTTAAAGGCTCAGGGACATGATTTATATAAATATACTTCTCTTGAGTACACTATATCTGATCAGACACGGGCAAAAATGAATATCCGTAATATTGTAACAGAGAAATGGAATCAGGAAATTATCTGGGCTAATTCAAATAGTATTATCGGTCAATTGCAGGATCATGCGATTCCACGCGGTTTGGAACCAGGAAAAGAAGGGAATGCAAGTGTTGGTGGTAATCTGGCTGTTCCTCTGAAAATAACAGATTTATTCTACACAAAAAATGGAGTACCTATCACGGAAGATAAAACCTGGAACTATGATGATCGCTTAGAATTGAGAAAGGCAACATCTGACGATAAATACTTTATAAAAGAAGGATATACAACAGCCAATATCAATTTTGACAGAGAAGTTCGCTACTATGCAAGTTTAGGATTTGACGGTGCAGTTTGGTTCGGTCAGGGTGTAACGGATGAAACGAAGCCGATTTATGTACAATGTAAGCAAGGACAGTCTGCTGCTAATCAGATATCAAATTCATGGAATGAAACTGGTATATGGCCTAAAAAACTAGTTCACTTTAAAAGTGTTGTAGGACAGACTAGTGGGTTTACCAAGATTACTTATCCATTTCCAGTGATGAGATTAGGAAACTTATACTTGTTGTATGCCGAGGCTTTGAATGAGAGTGGTGCTTCTAAAACAGATGTTCTGACCTGGGTCGACTTGATCAGAGAAAGAGCAGGTTTGGAAGGAGTAGAAGAGAGTTGGGATACATACACGAATAACAAGAAATATGAAACAGTAGACGGCAGACGTGAGATTATCCAACAAGAACGGGGTATTGAGTTAGCCTTTGAAGCTCAGAGGTTCTGGGATTTGCGTCGATGGAAGTTGGCATATCAGGAACAAAATAAGCCTATTACAGGATGGAATACTCAATATAGCACAAATGAGGATTACTATACAGAACAATTGATTTATGCTCAAGAATTCAGAATAAGAAACTATTTCTGGCCGATATTAGATAAGGAATTATATTCGAATAAAAATCTAGTACAGAATTATGGGTGGTAAACTTTAAATTTAAGACGTTATGAAGAAGAAATTATATAAATATGGTTTGCTTTATATAGGAGTGGCTTTAGCTGCTTGTGCTGATAATGCTGATTTGAACGAACCGACAGGAAGTACAATGCCTCCGGCACAGGTGTTGAACGCAACGGTAAAGAATCTGCCTGGTGCGGCAATTATCTATTATGACTTACCGGATGATCAGAATCTGAAATATGTTCGGGCCAGTTATAAGGTTGATAACATGGTCCGCACAGTTAATGCTTCTTTCTACACAGATTCTTTGGTAGTGGAAGGTTTCCCGACTAAGGGGGAATATGATATTGAGCTTTATTCTGTTAGTTATGGTGAGGTTGTGTCTTCTCCGTTAGTCGTGAAAGTGAATCCTGATACACCTCCTTATCAGAAAGTTCGTGGAACATTGGTTTCAGCCGAAACATTTGGCGGTATCAGAGTGAATTTTGATAATCCGGAAAAAGCGAAGCTTGGACTGGGCGTTATAAAAAAACAAGCAGAGGGTATTTGGACACAGGTATATATGCATTATACTGAAGCTAAAGGTGGAGATTTTTATGTACGTGGTCTTGATGCTGTTACTACAGATTTTGGTATTTTTGTCAGAGATAGATGGGGGCATCTTTCGGATACATTGTATGTAACTGAAACTCCTCTCTATGAAGAACAATGTGATAAGTCTTTGTTCAGAAAGATGGCTTTACCGACCGACTCTTATGAATGCCATTCATGGAATGAGGTCACAAAAGGGAATGATATGACACGACTTTGGGATGGAATAACAGATGCAGACCCTTGTTTTCAGACTAAGACGACAACGGTAATGCCTCAATGGTTTACTTTTGATATGGGAGAGAATTATAAATTAAGTCGTTTTGTGATGGTTTCACGTTATTATCCGGGTAAATATGGCAATACGTTCAAGGCTGGTCATCCGAAACATTTTGAAATTTGGGGAAGTACTAGTCCGAATCCGGATGGAAGCTTTGATGATTCGTGGGTATTGCTATCAGAATATGAATCAGTGAAACCTTCAGGTGGTGGTGTTAATGATGCTCTAACAGCTGAAGATCAGGAAGCTGCAAAGAATGGTGAGAATTTTATTATTCCGGATAATGCTCCTGCTGTTCGTTACATTCGTTTCAGGACGAATGACACTTGGGGAAATACACGCTACATGCATCTTCACGAACTAACATTCTTCGGTGCAAAGCATAATTAGTAATAAGTAAAAAGAAATAATGCTATGAGACTATTTAAGAATTTTGCTCTTGTATTTTTATTTATAGGTACTTTGGCGTCTTGTGATGGCATGGATGCAACATATAAAGAGTTTATTGAAGAAGGACCTATTGTTTATATAGGAAAAGTGGATTCGTTGAAAGCGTATGCCGGACGTAACCGAGCTATGCTTGAGTGGCAGAAGTTGCTTGATCCACGTGCTAAAACAGCTAAAATCTTCTGGGAAAACAGAACGAGATCCACTGAATTACAATTAACTGATAAGGCTGGTCTAACACAGGTTATAGTGAAGGATTTGGCGGAGGGTTCGTATGTCTTTGAAGTTTGCACATATGATACTCATGGTAATTCTTCTATTATGTCAGAAGTTCCTTGTACTGTATATGGTGATGTTTATGAGAAGTTGTTGTTTAATACAAAAGTAAAGACGGCAGTTTTTAAAAACGATGTGTTGACCATTACTTTTGCAGCTTCGCTTGAACCGACTTTCTTTGGTTCTGAAATTACTTATATGAGTGTTGATGGAGGGGATAAAACGGTGATTCTGAAAACACCCGAGACGCAGATTAAGATGATTTTGCAGGCAATCGTATTATTTATCGTTCTGTTTATTTGCCGGAAGAAACTGCTATCGATTATTTCTATAGTGAATCGGATGAATTTGAAATTAAATAAAGAGGATAGAAAGAATGCGTAAAGTAGTAATATTATTATGTTTGGTCCAGCTATTGTTTACCGGTTTTGCTCAGGCAAAACCGGGTAAGGACCGTGAGTACTGGGTGAAGACAATGATTAAAATCATTGATCCTCTTTATACAAACTTGAGTCAGAATACTCTGAGAAAGAACATGCCTGTTGAAACCTTTGATGGATTGAATAATGGCAATACCAGAAAGAATGTAACACATTTGGAAGCTTTAGGGCGTTCCTTTAATGGCATTTCTGCTTGGTTAAACTTACCTCCTGATGGCACGAAAGAAGGACAACTCCGTGCTAAATATACTGACCTGGTGGTGAAATCTATATCCAATGCTGTGAATCCGGATTCTCCGGATTATATGCGTTTTGATGGACCTGGTGGACAACCATTGGTAGATGCGGCTTTTTTTGCACAGGGGTTATTACGTTCGAAGGATCAGATTTGGCCGAAGTTGGATAAAGTGACTCAGGAGAGAATTATCAAAGAACTGAAAGCTTCCCGTAGAATCAAAGCCTCGGAATCTAACTGGTTGATGTTTTCTGCTACAATTGAGGCTGCTCTATTGGAATTTACAGGTGAATGTGAATTGAAACCGATTCATTATGCATTAAAAAGACATAAAGAATGGTACAAAGGAGATGGCTGGTATGGTGACGGACGCAACTTCCATCTGGATTATTATAATAGTTATGTGATCCAGCCTATGTTGATAGATGTATTGTCAATTATGAAGAAGCATGAAGTTGAAGGAGCCGATTTTTATGATGTACAGTTACAACGATTGATCCGTTATGCCGATCAACAAGAAAAGATGATCTCTCCGGAAGGTACTTATCCTGTGTTGGGCAGGTCGATGGGATATCGTTTTGGGGCTTTTCAGGTATTAGCTCAAGTTTCCTGGATGAAATTATTACCGGAACATATCAAACCAGCACAGGTACGCTGTGCATTGACTAAGGTGATGAAAAGACAGTTAATTAAGGGAACATTTGATAAAGACGGATGGTTGAACCTGGGATTCTGTGGACATCAACCGGAGATAGCCGATAGATATGTATCCACAGGCAGCAATTATCTGTGTACGTTTATTTTTCTACCTTTAGGTTTGCAAGCGGATGATGAGTTTTGGACGGCCAAACCTGAAGAATGGTCCTCAGTCAAAATATGGAGTGGGAGCCGAGATATAAAGAAGGACGGTTCTATTAAAAACTAGGATTAAGTTTTAGGGAAGTATTGAAAAGAAAGTAGATATAACTAAATAAACTTCTGAGAAAGTTGAATAAAAAGTAGAAACAGATGAAAAAACAAATGAAATGGATAGCTTTATTGACTACGGCAGTTTTTATTTTCTCGGGTTGTAAAACACAAAAACAGGTCAGACTGGTTTTGTTGCCGGATATACAAACTTATTCACGGCTTTATCCCGATATTTTAAAATCGCAAACTCAATGGGCAATAGATCATGCAGATAGTATTGACTTTGTTTTGCAACAGGGGGACATGACTGATCACAATGTCGATAAGGAGTGGGAGGTTGCAGCTGCCGCTTTGAATACTATGGACAACCAAGTTCCTTATGCTTTTGTAATGGGAAATCACGATTTAGGTAAAAATTCGAATAAAAGAGATTCGGAACTCTTCAATCGATATTTTCCTTATGATAAATACAGTAAGAAGAGAAATTTCGGTGGTGCATTTGAAGAAGGGAAAATGGATAATGTGTGGTATACTTTCAAGGCAGCCGGATTGAAATGGCTGATTCTTTGTTTGGAATTTGGACCTCGTAATAGTGTGCTTGACTGGGCAAGTGAGATTGTGAAGAAACATCCGCATCATAAGGTGATTATCAATACGCATGCATATATGTACTCGGATGATACACGTATGGGAGAAGGCGATCGTTGGCTGCCGCAGAAATACGGTTTAGGCAAAGATACCGGTGAAAATGCGGTGAATAACGGTGAGCAAATGTGGGATAAGTTGGTTAGTAAATATCCTAATATTCTTTTTGTATTCAGTGGGCATGTACTGAATAGCGGTGTTGGGACCTTAGTCAGTATAGGTGATCATGGTAATAAAGTGTATCAGATGTTAGCCAATTTTCAAGATGGAGTGAAAGGGACGAACAGAGGGCAAACCGGTTTCTTGCGTATTGTGGATATAGACGTGAAGAAACAGCAAGTCAGAGTAAAAACCTATTCTCCCTATCTGAAGGAATATAAGAATGATGTTAAAAATAAATTCTCTTTCGAAGGGGTAAACTTTAAATGATATAGTTTTAGTATTCTGGAGGATGTGGCTATGAAATACACTCAACCTTTTTGTTTTGTAAGTGTGATTGTTTTGTCGTCTTCTGTTCATCTCCATGGACAGAATAATAAGATGAATGTTTTGCTTATTATTGCCGATGATATGCGTCCTGAATTGGGATGTTATGGAATAGAAGATATTGTGACTCCCCGTCTGGATAGCTTGGCAAAGCAAGCTACGGTCTTTCAGAATGCATATTGTAACATTCCTGTAAGCGGGGCTTCCAGGGCAAGTCTGTTTACAGGAATGTATCCTCGTTACCCGAATCGTTTTACTGCGTTTGATGCCAGTGCGGAGAAAGATTGTCCGGAGGCTCTTTCACTTCCGGAATGCTTTAAGAAGAACGGATATTATGTCGTTTCTAATGGAAAAGTATTTCATAATATAACGGATCATGCTGATAGTTGGTCGGAAGCTCCATGGAGAGTGCATCCTGATGGATATGGTAAGGATTGGGCTGAATATAACAAGTGGGAATTATGGCAGAATGAAGAGTCTTCCCGTTATGTTCATCCTAAAACTTTACGAGGTCCTTTCTGTGAGTCGGCTGATGTTGCTGATACAACTTACATAGACGGTAGAGTGGCGCAAAAGACAATTGCGGATTTAAGGCGTTTGCATAAAAAGGAAAAACCGTTTTTTCTTGCATGCGGTTTTTGGAAACCGCATTTGCCTTTCAATGCTCCCAAAAAATACTGGGATTTATATCGGCGAGAAGAAATACACCTCGCCCAAAATCCTTATAGACCGAAAGCTTTACCTAAACAGGTTACTTCTTCCGGTGAAATTCGTGGGTATGGGAAATTTGTTACAACTAAAGATGAGACTTTCCAGCGAGAAGCTAAGCATGGCTATTATGCATGTGTGAGTTATATTGATGCACAGATTGGTCTGGTACTTGACGAACTTGATCGTTTGGGACTGTCTGAGAACACAATAGTGGTAATATTAGGTGACCATGGTTGGCATTTAGGGGAACATGGATTCTGGGGAAAACATAATCTAATGAATCATGCAACTCGTGCTCCGTTGATTGTTCGTGTTCCTCATTGTAGAGGTGGCAAAGCAAAAGGAATTGTAGAATTTGTCGATATTTATCCAACTTTGTGCGAGTTGTGTGGAGTGCCAATGCCTAAGGACCAATTACAGGGAAAGAGTTTTGTGCCTATTTTGCAAGACAGTGGGAAAAAGACAAAACAATACGCCTTTATTCAGTGGAAAGGTGGGTATAATATTGTTTCGGAGCAATATAGTAGCACTATTTGGCTGCAAGGAGATTCGGTTGTAGCCCGGATGATATTTGATCGCCAATTGGATGCATCGGAGAATGAAAACAAGGTGCATTGCCCATATTTGAGTAGAGAAAGAGATAAACTTGAGGCTCAGATTAAGACCAGGAAATCTCAATTATAGAAATAATTTAAAAGAATATATAAATGAAAGTAAGTTCATCTATCATTGCATCTCTTTTGCTTTTGACAGTTTGTAGTTGTTCAACTCCGAAAAGCGAAATGAGTACTCTCGTGAATAACAGTTTACAAACGGCAACTGTACAGTCAAAGCTTATGGCTGAGGATTTATTGAATGAAGAAGGAAAACTACCTCGTACAATTGGCAAGGATGGTAAGTTGATGACATCAAAATCCAATTGGTGGACAAGTGGCTTTTTCCCCGGTGTATTATGGTATCTGTACGAGGTGAATGGCAATGATTCTTTGAAAATGTATGCTGAGAACTATACAAAACGGATAGAAAACCAGAAATATACTACTGATAATCATGATGTGGGATTTATGTTGTATTGTAGCTTTGGTAATGGATTACGCTTGACAGGTAATGATGATTATAGAAAGACTTTATTGCAGGGGGCTGAATCGTTGAGTACCCGTTTTCGTCCACAGGTGGGTTGCATCCGTTCTTGGGACTGGAATCAGAAGGTGTGGGAGTATCCGGTAATTATTGATAATTTGATGAATCTGGAGATGTTAATGTGGGCTTCTAAGAACTCTGATAATCCTAAATTTGAAGAAATAGCTAAGTCACATGCGGATGTGACGATGAAATATCATTTCCGATCAGATTATAGCTCATATCATGTAATTTCTTATGATACTATTTCCGGTTTACCGGAAAAGAAGAATACTTGTCAGGGATATGCACATGAGTCATGTTGGGCGCGTGGGCAAGGTTGGGCATTGTATGGCTATACTATGATGTATCGTGAAACAGGGCAGGAGAAGTATTTGCGGTATGCCATCAATGTTGCTAAATTCATAATAAATCATCCCCGTCTGCCTGAAGATAAGATTCCATATTGGGATTTTGATGCTCCTAATATTCCTAATGAACTTCGCGATGCCTCTGCTGGTGCATTGATGGCTTCTGCTTTTATTGAACTCAGTCTGTATACAGAAGGGGATTTTTCGAAGCAATGTCTCTCTGTTGCAGAAACACAGTTGAAAACCCTTTCTTCGCCGGAATATTTGGCGGAGCCTGGCACAAATTGTAATTTTATCCTAAAGCATTCTGTAGGTAATAATCCAGGTAAGGCAGAAGTTGATGTACCATTAACCTATGCCGATTATTATTATGTTGAGGCCTTAGTGCGCTATAAAAGAGATATTTTAAAAGAAAAGCTGAATTGAAAATCTTATTTTAAATGATACAAAGATTATCTTTTTGGATAATAATGATTATCTGTTCGACGATGGTCTATGGACAAGAACATGATGGTTATTATACAAATCCGATTCTATCTTCGGGTGCTGATCCTTGGGTGATAAAGCATGAAGGATGGTATTATTATTGTAGTGGGGTCCCGGGTGGTATAGGGGTATCTCGTTCGCGTGACCTTCATAAGATAAATCCTCCAGTGTGTGTATGGAAGGTACCAGAGAAAGGACAATGGAACTCAACTTGTGTTTGGGCGCCTGAACTTCATTTCTGGAAAGGTAAATGGTATATCTATTATGCCGCAGGATATAGTGGTCCTCCTTTCATTCATCAGAAAGCAGGTGTGTTGGAATCCGTTACATCAGATGCAATGGGGAAGTATGTTGATAAAGGAATGCTGTTTACAGGTGATGCTCTAGGGGATTGGGAAAATAATCGATGGGCGATTGATATGACTTTGTTGGATCATAAAGGACAACTATATGCAGTTTGGTCTGGTTGGGAAGGTAATGAGTTAACTGACAAAACTCAGCAACACCTTTACATAGCCAAAATGGTAAATCCTTGGACTATGGCCTCCGGAAGAGTGAAAATATCTTCACCGGATCGTTATTATGAACAGGGAGAACTGCCATTGAATGAGGGACCGCAAATATTGAAGCATGAGAAAGAT
>ENA-OWPF01002665-OWPF01002665.1-human-gut-metagenome-genome-assembly--contig:-NODE-2665-length-12177-cov-5.009982_pt1 | contig 12177 bp, 10 predicted proteins | sample MGYA00248261_ERZ651840 | MGnify/ENA primary metagenome ERZ651840 (study PRJEB26924, sample SAMEA4378268) | human gut metagenome | biome: human gut; feature: human-associated habitat; material: faeces... | reverse complement strand
AGGCTGCTGCCGCTGCCGAAAAGCCCGTCTTCCACGGCTGCCCGGGCAGCGCCATGCGCCAGTTCCGCCGGGAGGAAAGCGCACCTGCTGCCCCCACCGCAGCACAGCCGTCGCAGCTGCGCCAGTGGCCCTGCCAGATCAAGCTGGTGCCGGTGAACGCCCCCTATTTTGACGGGGCAAAGCTCCTGATCGCAGCCGACTGCACCGCCTACGCCTACGCCAATGTGCACGAAGAGTTCATGAAGGGCAAGATCACCCTCATCGGCTGCCCCAAGCTGGATGCTGTGGACTACAGCGAAAAGCTGACCGAGATCTTTCGCAGCAACGATATCCGGAGCGTGACGGTGCTGCGCATGGAGGTGCCCTGCTGCGGCGGGCTGGAGCTGGCGGCGAAAAAGGCACTCCAGCAGAGCGGGAAGTTCATCCCGTGGCAGGTGGTCACCGTGACGGTGGACGGCCGGCTGAAGGAAGAGTAAAACACAGGAGAGCACGAAAGGAGACGCATCATGAAATACGTTTGCACTGCTTGTGGCTGGGAGTACGACGAGAGCGAGGGGTATCCCGAGGGAGGAATCGCGCCGGGAACGCCCTGGAGCGAGGTGTCGGAGGACTTTGAATGCCCCCCTGTGCGGCATAGGAAAGGACAACTTTGAGAAAGCATGAGCTTTCTGCAAAAGGAGTAAAGACGATGAGCTATGAAAACTGGAAGGACAAAATCGGCACATTCGAAGTGATGGACGTGCGGGGCAAAAAGATGGACTTCTTCCCCGCATTGAAGGCAAAGGCTGCCGCGCTGAAAAACGGCGAAGGACTGCATATCATCCAGACCTTCGAGCCTGTCCCCCTGTACCCGGTGCTGGCCCTTATGGGCTTTGAGCATCACACGGAGAAGGTGAGCGGCAGCGAATATCACATCTGGTTTTATCGAGTGAGGAAAGGAGAATAACCGCATGAGCTACGAAAACTGGAAGGACAAGGCGCAGGGGTTTCAGACCGTGGATGTGCGCCATATACAGGGCAGCTTCTTTGAAGGGCTGAAGAAAAGAGCCGAGGCGTTGGAGGTCGGCGAAGGATTACACATCATCCAGACCTTTGAGCCGCATCCACTGTACGCTGTCATGGAGGGCTTGGGCTACGAGCACCACACCGAGCAGCGGGGTGAGGCGGAGTTCCATGTCTGGTTCTGCCGCGTGGAGAAGAAGGAAGGCGACAGCTCCGCTCCCTTCAAGCCGCTGGCTCTTTTGAACTATCCCATGATCGATGAAAAGCTGGGGCAGATCGCCGTGGATTTTTGGGAGACCACATGGCAGAGCGAGAAGCGCGTACTGCCCTACGAAACGCGGCTGCTGCTGTCCCTGACCAACGCTGTCGGTGCGGGCCGGATGCGGCAGGCGGCGCGGGAGCTGGTAAAGGCATATATCCACGGTGTGGAGAGCGCCGCGTTGGACGACGTGTTCGAGCTGCTGGCATGGAATCAGGGCATCGGCTTTTTCAGCAGCGAGATCGGCCCTTCGGCGCTGTTTCAGGCGTACAAGCTCATTAAAAACGGTGAGAAGCAGGGCAAGTCCCGGGAGGATATCTGCAGTGCGCTGCGCGAGAAATTCGGGGAGAAGAACCCGGAGATGCAGGTTCTGAACTAAAAAGCAGAAGGAGACGAACGACAATGGATAACAGGATGTTTTGTTTTCAGTGCGAGCAGACGGCAGGCTGCGCTGGTTGTACTGGAAAAGCCGGCGTCTGCGGCAAAACCACTGAGGTGGCGGAGCTTCAAGATCAACTGACTGGCGCTCTGGTTGGACTGTCCCGTGCGGTAGATAATGCCCCGGATACGAATGAGGGGACTTGGCGGCTGATGATCGAGGGCTTGTTCACCACTGTCACCAATGTGAACTTTAACGAAAAGACTATCCGGGATTTGATTGACCGGGTACATGCGGAAAAGGCACGGCTGGTGCCCAACTGCTATAGCTGCACCTCTCGCTGTGGGCGGAACGACGACTATGACATGCACCTGCTTTGGAGCGCACAGGAGGATGTGCGCAGTCTAAAATCCCTGATCCTTTTCGGTGTGCGTGGCATGGCGGCATATGCACATCACGCCATGGTACTGGGCTATGCCGATGAGGAGGTAAACCGCTTCTTCGGAAAAGCACTTTTTGCCGTAGGCGAGGACTGGGGCATGGACGAGCTGCTTCCGATTGTCCTGGAAGTGGGTGAAATCAACCTCAAGTGCATGGCGCTTCTGGATCGAGCCAACACCGAAACTTATGGAAATCCTGTTCCGACGCAGGTGTCTCTGACCGTGGAGAAAGGCCCGTTTATCGTTATCAGCGGCCATGATTTATACGATTTAAAACAGCTCCTTGAGCAGACGAAAGATAAGGGCATCAACATCTACACTCACGGTGAAATGCTTCCGGCGCACGCTTATCCGGAACTGAAAAAGTATCCTCACCTGAAGGGCAATTTCGGCACGGCATGGCAGAACCAGCAGAAGGAATTTGCAGATATTCCGGCTCCGGCTCTCTTTACGACGAACTGCCTGATGCCTCCGAAAAAGAGCTATGCCGACCGGGTGTTTACGACGGAAGTCGTATCTTATCCGGAAATGGTACACATCGGCAAAGAGAGAGATTTTACGCCGGTTATTGAAAAGGCACTTTCACTGGGTGGTTATCCTGAGGATATGCATTTTACAGGCATAAACGGCGGCAAAACAGTCATGACTGGATTTTCCCACCATGCGGTTCTTTCAGTGGCGGATACGGTCATCGATGCCGTTAAATCGGGAGCCATCAAACATTTCTTTCTGGTCGGCGGATGTGACGGTGCCAAGCCGGGACGCAATTATTATACCGAATTTGTAAAGCAGACACCGGCAGACAGCATTGTTCTGACCCTTGCCTGCGGCAAATACCGGTTCAATGATCTGGATCTGGGTACGATTGGCGGTCTTCCGAGAATAATGGATATGGGACAGTGCAACGACGCTTACAGCGCCATCAAGGTTGCGGTGGCACTGGCAGAAGCATTTGACTGCGGTGTCAACGATCTGCCGCTTTCCATGGTGCTCTCCTGGTATGAGCAGAAAGCAGTGTGTATCCTGCTGACACTGCTTCATCTGGGGATCAAAAATATTCTCCTCGGACCGTCCCTTCCGGCATTTATCTCTCCGAATGTGCTGCAGTATCTGGTGGAAAATTATAACATTGCACCGATCAGCACACCGGAGGAGGATCTGCACAGATGATATTGGGCGCGAGTGCAAAAGCCCCGATCGAGGGGGACAATTGTACGTCTCTATTCTTTTGTAACGTGCAGCTATGAATTTGACAATGCTCGGACGATTCTGTATGCGTATGAGACAACGGAATAATTAAGCGGATATTCGATGAAAAAGGAAATAGATAAAAAGAAGTCGTGATAATATAATAAGGACGCAGAACCGCCGCAAAAAAGTATAAATAAAAAGGCAGCTATAAAACAGATAAAGAAATTCAAAGAAATATCTGTTTTACAGCTGCTTTTTATTTACAGGCTTGTGCGATATATTTTAAACTGCTTCCTGTTTCTGCAGTTTCGTCAATTTCCGCCAGATGGTAAAAAGCATCGTTCCAAAGCAGGCAATTCCGCCGATAAAGTTGGAAATTGGTTCGGCGGCGAATACGCCGTTGGTGCCCATTCCGAACATACCTGGTAGCAGGATTGTCAGCGGAACGACGATGATTACTTTTCGGAAAATAGAGAAAAAGATCGCTTTTTTTGATTCTCCCAGACCGACGAAAATCGACTGTCCGGAGAATTGGAGCGACATCATAAAGAATCCGAAAAAGTATAAGCGGATCGCCGGAATACCTGCCGCAATGAGTTCTGCATCCTGATTAAAAATGCGGATAAAGAATGCTGGGAAACCATCGACGATCAGCCAGATACCGGTCGTATATAAAATTGCAATAAAAGAGGTAAAGACGATTGCCTTTTTAACGCGGCCGTATTCTTTTGCCCCATAATTGAAACCGAGCACCGGCTGAGCGCTGTGGGTAACGCCGGTTACCGGAAGAGTTGCAATTTCACGGATGGAGTTGATAACGGTCATAACACCGACGTAGAGATCGCCGCCGTATACCTGTAAGGTTGCGTTGCACATGATCTGGACGGTGCAGTTGGTGATCGCCATCGTGAAACCGGACAGACCGAGTCCGACGATTTTCCGGACCCTCCGTGCGGAAAGGCGCATCGAAGAACGTCTCAGTTTCAGAATTGTTTTGTCACTGGTTAAAAACCGCAGAATCCAGATGGCAGAGAGAAGCTGCGACAGGATGGTGGCGAGCGCCGCGCCGCGGATTCCCATGTGAAGCATAAAGATAAAAATCGGGTCGAGCAGGATATTGGCGGCAGCGCCCAAAAGGACGGTCATCATGCCGATGCGCCCGAATCCCTGTGAATTGATGAACGAGTTCATGCCGAGTCCGACCATCACGAACAGGCTGCCGAGCAGATAGATTGTAATGTAGGCGTCCGCATATGGATAAGTAGCGTCGCTGGCTCCGAACAGATACAGCATTGGTTTGCGGAATATCAGGCAGAGTACGGTCAGAAGCATACCGGAAATAACCATCATGGAGAAGGAATTTCCCATGATCGCCTCGGCTTCTTTGATATCCCCGCGTCCGCGCTCAATTGAGCAGAGCGGCGCGCCGCCCATGCCAAACAGGTTGGCAAATGCGATGACGAGCGTGATGATCGGCAGCGAAAGCCCGATGCCGGTCAAAGACAGGGTGGCATGATCGGGTATGCGTCCGATGTAGATGCGGTCAACGATGTTGTACAGGACATTGATAAGCTGCGCCAACGTCATCGGGATCGCGAGATTCATGATATTTTTAACGATACTTCCTTTGGAAAAATCGTTCTGTGTATTGGAAGCACTCATACAAACTCCTTTTTTCTTGCGTTTGGATACAATCTGATATTATAATAAGGAAAAAGAAATTTGTCCAGAGAGAAAGTCATTCAAAAGAGATTCAAAAAGGAAGTATATTATCAAAAAATGCGTTTTATTGAAATGGAGATTACTCGGATTGATGAAAAACTTGGTTTTTAAACGAATCGATATTGCACAAATAAGAGATTTGTGCTATTCTCAAAGAAAACGAAAGGGGTATGTATTATGCCGAGAGGACCGAAACGTTCTGCATTAGAAGTAAACAAAGAGAAGCTGGCAGCGGTAGAAGAGAAGCTGGCTAAATTAGAAGAAACCGTTAAAGCTCTGAAAGCAGAGAAAAAGGAATTAGCGGCTGAGATTCGTAAAGCTGAATTAAGCGAATTACTGGATGCGATCGAAGAGAGCAATTTAAGCGTAAACGATGTTCATGAGTTTATTAAACAGAATTCTGAGCAGAAATAAATTAAAAAGTGATAAATCATTGTATTCAAAGAATGAAAAGAGAACTGGAAATTAGGGACATCCTGATTTTTGGTTCTCTTTTTTTGTTTGCGGAAAGACGTTTGCAAACGAGAAACATATGAAAGAATGCCGATGTATAAACAGAGGGTTGTTTGAATCGGATTTGAGCCGGGATTGGCGGATGAAACCGCTTAATGATAAAAAGGAACCGTGCAAAAGAAAGGCGCATATGCTACAATAGGAATATTCAATCAGAGGAACTTGAGATGACTTCTTTGAACGACCCGGTACATCAAAGAGAAATAGAAGAAAAAAAACGAGGTTCCGGGAAAAGAACCGTTCAGATGTTTAAAAAGAAAAAGAAAGGAATGAATATGGATCAAAATACGCTTCTTGGGGTTTTGATTCCGTTTGTCGGTACGACGGCGGGAGCAGCCTGCGTCTTTTTTTTGAAAAATGAGTTAAAGCCGATCATCCAGAAAACGCTTCTGGGATTCGCATCGGGGGTGATGGTGGCGGCGTCGGTCTGGTCACTTTTAATTCCGTCGATGAATATGTGCGAAGCGATGGGGCATCTGGCATTTCTGCCGGCATCCATTGGTTTTATGGTGGGTATTCTGATGCTGCTTTTGCTGGATCGTGTGATCCCGCATCTGCATCTGGGAAGTGATGAGCCGGAGGGGCATGTGTGCGGGCTCAAGAAGACGACGATGCTGGTTCTGGCGGTCACACTTCACAATATCCCGGAGGGCATGGCGGTCGGAGTGGTATTTGCCGGATTCTTAGCAGAAAAGAGCGGTATCACGCTTGCAGCGGCGCTGGCGCTTTCGCTTGGAATCGCGATTCAGAACTTCCCGGAGGGAGCGATCATTTCCCTGCCGCTTCGGAGTGAGTCAGGGATGAGTCGGAAAAAGGCATTTGCGATGGGAACACTCTCCGGTATCGTCGAGCCGATCGGGGCGCTTGCGACGATCGCCGCGTACCGCTATCTGGAACCGGTTCTGCCGATTCTCCTGGCGCTTGCAGCAGGGGCGATGATTTACGTGGTTGTGGAGGAACTGATTCCAGAGTCGGCGCAGGGCAGTCATTCCGATATGGGAACGATCGGATTTGCGGTTGGATTTGTGTTGATGATGATTCTGGATGTGGCGCTGGGATAAAAGAAAGCAGGCAGTGCTGGCATGGAATCCGGTTGTCTGAAAAAAGCGAACATTTGTTCTGAAAAATGCGTTGCAAAATTTTTGAATTTATGTAATAATATTTGTAGCTGTTCAGTAGGTCCGCGCATTTACTGCGCTGACCGTACGAAAACATGGACCAGCAGGCAAAAATCCCATTGCCGCAGGCAATCTTTAATGGTTTTTTGCGTGTGACTGTGAAGGTACTGAACAGTTACTAATATTTTATAGTAAATGAGAACGGTTTACTACTTTTTCGCTAATGAAAAGTCTATAAAACAATGGCTGGCGGGTGTGATGCCAGAGAGTTAGAATGTTCTATTTGCATGATTTCAAAGTCATAAAATAAATACGTATTATAAGTGGAAGAAATCAGCTTGACCTGTGAAATAAAAGCTGCCGTTTGCATCACACGTGTAAATGGCAGCCAATATTATTCCCAGGTCGGGCACAGGAGGAATGAATCTATGGGTAAAACACAGTATGATGCGGACAGCATAACGGTCCTGGAGGGGCTGGAGGCTGTCCGTAAGCGTCCTGGTATGTATATAGGAAGTGTGGGAACGAAGGGACTGAATCACCTGATCTATGAGATCGTGGACAACTCGGTCGATGAGCACCTGGCGGGTGCCTGTTCCCAGATCCGCGTGACACTGGAGGCGGACGGCTCCTGCACCGTCCGGGACAATGGACGCGGTATTCCGGTGGAGATGCATAAAAAGGGTATGGCAGCGGAGCGGATTGTGCTCTCGACCTTGCACGCGGGCGGCAAGTTTGACAACAATGCGTACAAGACGAGCGGCGGTCTGCACGGTGTCGGTTCATCGGTTGTCAATGCCCTCTCAGCGCATCTGGAGGTCAATGTATATAAAAATGGACAGATCCATCACGATGCGTATGAGCGCGGCATCCCGACGGTTGAACTGATCGATGGTCTTCTGCCGGTGGTTGGAAAGACAAGAGAGACCGGAACGGAGATCAATTTCCTGCCGGATCCGGAGATTTTTGAGAAAACGCGGTTCAAGGCGGACTGGCTCAAGAGCCGCCTGCATGAGACGGCATATCTGAACCCGAAGCTGACGATTCTTTATGAGAATAAGCGGGCAGGCGAGGCTGAAAAGGTGACTTATTCGGAGCCGGACGGCATCGTGGCGTATGTGCGCGAGCTGAACAGCACGAAGACGCCGATTCATGATCCGATTTATTTTAAGGGCGTCAGCGACCAGATCGAGGTTGAAGTGGCGTTCCAGTTTGTCGATGCATTTGAGGAAAATGTACTCGGCTTCTGCAACAATATTTTCACACAGGAGGGCGGCACGCATCTGGCGGGCTTTAAGACGCGTTTTACCCAGATGATCAACAGCTATGCGAAAGAGCTGGGAATCCTGAAGGAAAAAGATACAAAATTTACAGGACCGGATACGAGAAACGGCATGACAGCGGTTGTGGCGGTCAAGCATCCGGATCCGATCTTTGAGGGGCAGACTAAGACAAAGCTGGCGAGTGCCGATGCGACAAAAGCGGTGTTCAGCGTGACAGGGGACGAGCTGCAGCTTTATTTTGATCGGAATTTAGAGGTGTTGAAGGCGATCATCGCCTGTGCGGAGAAATCTGCAAAGATCCGGAAGGCAGAGGAACGCGCCAAGACCAATATGCTGACGAAATCCCGTTTTTCCTTTGACAGCAACGGAAAGCTGGCAAACTGTGAGAGCCGCGAGGCGGAGAAGTGTGAGATTTTCATTGTCGAGGGAGATTCCGCGGGCGGTTCAGCCAAGATGGGACGAAACCGCCGCTATCAGGCGATCCTGCCGATCCGGGGCAAGATTTTAAATGTGGAGAAAGCTTCGATGGACAAGGTGTTGGCGAATGCCGAGATCAAGACGATGATCAATGCGTTCGGCTGCGGCTTTTCGGAAGGATATGGCAATGATTTCGATATTGCGAAGCTGCGTTACCACAAGATCGTCCTGATGACGGATGCCGATGTGGACGGAAGCCATATTGATACGCTGCTTCTGACTTTCTTATACCGTTTTATGCCGGAATTGATTCAGAACGGGCACGTATATATTGCGATGCCGCCGTTATTTAAGGTGATTCCGAAAAAGGGAAAAGAAGAGTATCTATACGATGAGAAAGCATTGGAGCGCTACCGCAGAACCCACACAGGGGAATTTACCCTGCAGCGCTACAAAGGTCTGGGCGAGATGGATGCGGAACAGCTCTGGGAGACGACGTTAAACCCGGAGAACCGTGTGCTCAAGCGTGTGGAGATCGAGGATGCCCGGATGGCGTCGGAGATCACGGAGATGCTGATGGGAAGCGACGTGCCGCCGAGACGGCAGTTTATCTACGATCACGCGGATGAGGCGGAGATAGATGCTTAATAGAAAGATTATGAGTAACTGTGAAGGCACTGAACAGTTACGATTATGAAAGTATATGACAGGAATTTAGGAGATAGAAAATAGAATGGCTGAAACGATCATTACGACAGAATATTCAGAGGAAATGCAGCGCAGCTATATGAACTACTCGATGAGTGTCATCACGGCCCGCGCCATCCCGGATGCGAGGGATGGTTTGAAACCGGTACAGCGCCGCGTCCTTTACGATATGGGGGAGCTGCATCTGGGGCACGACAAGCCGCACCGGAAATCGGCGCGTATCGTCGGTGATACGATGGGTAAATACCACCCGCACGGCGACAGTTCGATCTATGAGACGCTGGTCGTGCTTTCCCAGAGCTTTAAGAAGGGAATGCCGCTGGTAGACGGACATGGAAACTTTGGTTCCATCGAGGGCGACGGGGCGGCGGCGATGCGTTACACGGAGGCGCGTCTCCAGAAGTTTGCGGAGGAAGTGTATTTAAAGGATCTGGACAAGACCGTCCGGTTTGTGCCGAACTACGATGAGACGGAGAAAGAGCCGGAGGTTCTGCCGGTCCGCGTGCCGAATCTGCTGATCAACGGTGCCGAAGGAATTGCGGTCGGCATGAGCACCAGCATTCCGCCGCACAATCTGGGCGAGGTCATCGATACGGTGATGGCGTATATCGATCAGCCGGAGATGGAGACGGAAGCGCTTCTGAGCGTCTTAAAGGGACCGGATTTCCCGACCGGCGGCATCATTGCGAATAAGAGTGAACTTCCGGCGATCTATGAGACAGGAACGGGGCGCATCAAACTGCGTGCCCGGATGGAGGTGGAGCTTGGAAAACGCCGTTCTGACCGGGACAAGCTGGTGATCACGGAGATTCCGTACACGATGATCGGCGCTGGCATCAATAAATGTCTGTCGGATATCGCAGATCTGGTTGAGTCCAAGAAACTTGCCGATGTGGTGGATATTTCCAACCAATCGAATAAAGAAGGAATCCGGATTGTTCTGGAACTCAAGAAAGACGCGGATATTGAGAAAATCCAGAATATTTTGTATAAAAAGACAAAACTGGAGGATACGTTCGGTGTCAATATGCTGGCGATCGCGAATGGACGTCCGGAGACGCTGAATTTAAAGGGAATCTTAAAGAATTATCTGGATTTCCAGTATGAAAATAATACCCGCAAGTATCAGGTGCTTCTGGAAAAGGAGCAGGAGAAGAAGGAGATCAAGGAAGGTCTGATCACAGCCTGCGACTGCATCGATCTGATTATCGCGATCCTGCGTGGTTCGAAGAATCTGAAAGATGCGAAAGCCTGCCTGATGGAGGGCGATATTTCCAAAATCCAGTTCCGCACACCGGGATTTGAGGAAGATGCCAAGAAGCTTCATTTTACGGAGAAACAGGCATCTGCGATTCTGGAAATGCGTCTCTATAAACTGATCGGCCTGGAGATCTTGGCATTGCAGAAGGAGTACAAAGAGACACTTCGCAAGATCAAAGAATACCAGAAGATTCTCGGCAGCCGTGAGGCGATGGACGAGGTGATTAAAGAAGATCTGCAGTCAATCAAGGAAGAGTTTGCAGTGGAACGCCGGACGAAAATCGAGGATGGACGCGAGGCAGTGTATGACGAGGCGGCGGAGAGCGCCAGACCGGGCGTGTTCGTGCTGGACAAGTTTGGTTATTGCAAGATTCTGGAACCGTCGATCTACGAGCGGAACCGGGAGACAGTGGACACGGAGAATGTGTATGTACTGCCGTGCCATACGACGGATAAGATAGGATTGTTTACAGATCTGGGTGCATTCCATCAGGTGAAGGTGACTGAGATTCCCTTTGGAAAGCTGCGCGATAAGGGGGTGCCGATCGATAACCTGAGTAAATTTGATGCCACCAAAGAACGTCCGGTCTGTGTGGTGAATGCGGCGCAGTTAAAGGGACAGAAGCTATTATTTGCAACGAAGGATGCGATGATTAAGATCGTGCCCGGCGGGGAATTTGAGACAAATAACCGAACAGTGGCGGCGACCAAGCTGCAGGAGAATGATATGCTTCTCTCGGTACAGCCGGCGGACGGCATGAAAGAGGCGGTCATCCAGACGACCAGCGGTATCTTCCTGCGATTCCCGATCGAGGAGATATCGGAGATGAAGAAGAATGCGAAAGGTGTGCGCGGCATCAAGCTGGGGCGTACCGAGTCGCTGGAGACAATCCATCTGCTGGACGGCACTGAGGACGATCCGATCGTTATGTATAAAGAAAAACCGGTTCATTTGAGCCGTTTGAAAATAGGGCACCGCGATGGCAAGGGAAGCCGGGCGAGAAGCTAGAATCAAACAGAAAGATTCCGAGAGTACATTTACGAAAAAAGGAGGTATTTCATATGGCTGAACTTCAGAACACACCGACCCCTCATATCGGGGCAAAGCAGGGCGAGATTGCGGAGACGATTCTGCTTCCGGGCGATCCGCTGCGGGCAAAGTATATCGCAGAACATTTTCTGACGGATGCAAAACAGTTCAATACAACGAGAAATATGTACGGTTATACCGGCTATTATCAGGGCAAACGCGTGTCTGTCATGGGAACCGGCATGGGCTGTCCGTCGATGGGAATTTATTCGTATGAGCTGATTCATTTTTATGGATGCAGGAATCTGATCCGGATCGGAACTGCCGGTGCGCTGCGTCCGGAGGTAAAGGTGCGCGAGCTTATTTTTGCGATGGGCTCCTGTACGACATCCAACTATGTAAAACAGTTCCGCCTGCCGGGGGATTATTCCTGCGTGTGTAGCTATGAGCTGCTGGAAAAGGCGGTTGAGTCTGCGAAAAAGAGAAATTTAAAATATCATGTCGGTAATATTTTGTGTTCCGATATGTTCTACAACCCACCGCTTGAGCCGACCGGAACTACCTGGGCGCAGATGGGCGTGCTGGCAGTGGAGATGGAGTCGGCGGCACTTTACAGCAACGCTGCCTATGCGGGCGCAAATGCGATCTGTATCCTGACCGTATCGGATTCGGCAGTGACCGGAGAGGCGACGACGGCTGAAGAACGCGAGAAGACGTTTACCAATATGATGGAAGTGGCGCTGGATCTGGTGTAAGAGCTAAGCTGGTAAAAGTAGAATTTGAAGGTTACTGTTTATGGTTAGGCACTTTTGGAACCGAAAGTGCCGTAAGAAAACGTGGTGGCAGCAGGAATTT
>ENA-OWPF01002658-OWPF01002658.1-human-gut-metagenome-genome-assembly--contig:-NODE-2658-length-12212-cov-5.429547_pt1 | contig 12212 bp, 9 predicted proteins | sample MGYA00248261_ERZ651840 | MGnify/ENA primary metagenome ERZ651840 (study PRJEB26924, sample SAMEA4378268) | human gut metagenome | biome: human gut; feature: human-associated habitat; material: faeces... | reverse complement strand
GGAATCGATGATGCCGTCGTCGATGATGGCAGTTTCGTTCTCAAAGTCGTTGCCCGGGCAGATCTCATTCAGAATTTCGATAATTTTTTCTCTCATGGTCGATTTCTCCTTTAATTATATTGCAGCACGGCGGAAGTCCATCCGTCGGGCCGATAGCCGTGTTGTTCGTAAAAATGCTCGGCAGGAGCATTGCCGGTCCGCGCCCATACCTGACTTTTTGCGCCGTCTGTCACACGCAGGTAGGCGGTGAGCAGTTCACCTGCAAGTCCGCGTCCGCGGCAGTCCGCACGCACGGCAAGGTGCCGAATCTCGGTCGAGACGCGGGAGACCGCAAAATGCAGCACACCGGAAACACCCTGTTCGTCCCGGGTGATAACGGTATGGCCGTTTGCGAGGTTTTCGCGCAGATCGTCCGCAGTCGGCAGACAGCCGGTGAGAGCGGAGAAGTGCTCGCTTAAAAAGCGGGAAACATCCTCGAAATCCTCCGGCTTTGCCGGAACTGCGGTTGTTTCCGCCGGAAATGCTTCCGGTTTGCGGGTGCGCCGCGTGCGGCGCAGCACCTCACGAAAACCGAGGGCGCAGAACTGCTCGGCGGCATTGACCATCGCCTCCGCGTCTTTCGCGCGGCAGGACAGCTCGGTCACAACCGGCCTGTCCGTCTCCGGCAGGGAAAGCACCGCGTTCGGGTGCAGATAAAACGTCATTACAAGGTGGTCGCCGCGTTCGCGGAACAGCAGCAGTGCGCCGCCTGCCTCGTGGATGTACAATCCGTTCGCGATTTCGCGCGTGTAGTCGTCACCGCGCAGAAAGTTGTTGGTAATGACGCCTTTCTTGAGTTGTGCGTTCAGCAGATCGGAAATCTGTGCGAAATTCTCAATCTTCCGCATGGATAAATTGCTCCTTCAGCTTGACACGGTCGATCTTGCCGTTGGCGTTCATCGGTAGTGCGTCCAGCTTTTCGTAGATGTTGGGCAGCATATACTTGGGCACCAGCCTGCGCATGGCACGCGCGAGTGCCGCGGCGTCCGGTTCGCCCTCGTAAATGCAGGCAATGCGGTCGCGGTTGCGGTCGAACAGGCAGGCTGCGGCGGCGATGCCGTCCACGCTGTGCAGCGCGGTCTCGATCTCGCCAAGCTCGATGCGGTAGCCCATGTGCTTGATCTGGCCGTCCTGCCGCGACAGGAAATACAGCAGACCGTCGTCCTTCTTGACGGCGATATCGCCCGTGCGGTACAGAATATCGCGGAAATACGGGTTTGTCGGGTTCTGGATGAAGCATTCGTTCGTCTTTTCCCAGTTGCCGAAGTAGCCGCTGGCCAGTCCGCTGCCGCGCACGCAGATCTCGCCTGTGTATTCGGGAATCTTGTCGGGCGACGGGCAACAGCCGAGGTCGCGGAAGCCTTCGCCGCGGATGGATACTTCGGTCGACGGGATGGGCACGCCCACCGAGCCGTCCCACGGAGCCTCGGGGATGTTGCCGCAGACGCCGGGCGAGCATTCCGTGAGACCGTAGGCCTCGAGGATGTTGCAGCCCGTCTGTTGCTTCCAGCGTTCGGCGATGGTGCGCTGCACCTGGGAGCCGCCGCCCGCGGTGACCTTGAGGCGCGTGAACTTGTGGGCGCAGAAGATCTTGTTGTTGAGCATCGCGGTGAAGAGCGTGTTGACGCCGACGATGATGGAGAAGTCCCACTTGGCGCATTCCTTGGCCAGCCCGTCGATGTCGCGCGGGTTGGTGATGAGCACCATGTTCGCGGCGAACTGCGTGAAGGAGAGCGTTGCCGTGAGGGAGAAGATGTGGTAGAGCGGCAGCGCCGTGAGGGCGACTTCCTCGCCTTCCTTGCAGGCGCTCGCAAGCCAGTAGCCCACCTGCTGGAGGTTGGCGAGGAGGTTGCGGTGCGTGAGGATGGCGCCCTTGGCAACGCCGGTCGTGCCGCCCGTGTACTGCAGGAAGGCGATGTCGGTGTTGTGGATCTCATGGGCGGTGAAGCCGTGGCGGCGGCCGATCTCAAGCGCTTCGTTGAAGCCGACGGCGTTCGGGAGCGAGTATTCGGGCACCATCTTCTTCACCTTGCGCACGACGAAGTTGACGAGCGTGCGCTTGAAGAACGGGAAGAGGTCGCCGACAGCGGTCGTGATGATGTGCTCGCACTTCGTGCCGGGCAGGGCGTTCTGGAGTGTCTTGGCGAAGTTCTCGATGATGATGATCGCCTTCGCCTCGGAGTCGCGCAGCGTGCCGTTGACCTCGCGGGAGGTGTAGAGCGGGTTGATGTTGACGACGATGTAGCCCGCGCGCAGGCAGGCGTACATGGCGATGACGTACTGCAGAAGGTTCGGCATCATGATGGCGACGCGGTCGCCGGGCTTGAGGCCGAGACTCTGGAGGTAGGCGGCGAGTTCCTTGGTGAGCGCAGCCGTGCGGCTGTAGGTCAGGCCGCAGTCCATGTTGGTGTACCCCACCTTGTCGGGGTAGCGCGCGGCGATGTCGTCGAGGACGGCCGGAATGCTCGGATAGCGGTCCGGATTGATTTCGTGCGGGACGCCTGCGGGGTAGCTCTTGTACCAGGGAAAGCTTTGAGTCATGTCTTAGTGATCTTCGAATTCTTGCGATGGTGGCCGGCCTGAGCCGGCGGTGCGGATGCGCCCGAAGGAAGGCTTGGCTCCCATGGCCCGCGCCGTTGATGAACATCGGCGAAAGGCGGACAAGCGCACCTAGCTTAAGTTTAGCGGCACGAGGACGCGAAAACGAGGTCAAAAAACACGACTTAACCCCTATATGCGCAAAAAGCCTCCGGATTCCGGAGGCTTTTCGTGTGCGGAACCTGAGCGGAAGGCTTAGGCTTCGAGCGTCAGGCAGTGGCGGGCGTAATCTTCAACGGCTTCCCAGTCGGTGTAGTCGATGACGGCCGTCATTTCCGTCGGGCCCTTGGTCATCTTCATGATCATCTGGATGAGCTTGGCGTCGATCCAGCTCCAGTTCGGGTAGTCGACTTTGCCGGCGAAGCACTTGACGTCCTTCGGGTGCCACGGGTTGTTCTCAAGGAACTTGCGGCAGTAGACGTTGCCTTCGGGCGTGGCCTTGGCCGGGTTGCGGGCGATGACGGTCACGTTGAAGAAGCTGTTGGGCTTGGCGTCGAGGACGGCCTTCCAACGGTTGACGAAGGCGAGGAACTGCTTGCGGAACACGCCGTAGAGGACGGGAGCGCCGCAGATGACAAGGTCGTACTTGTTCCAGTCGACGCCTTCGCGGTCGGCTTCAAGCACGTGCATCATGTCGGCCTGGTGGCCTTCGGCAATGATGGTTTCCCAAATGCGGCGGGCGATACGAGCGGTATGGCCGGAGCGGCTGTCGTAAACAACAAGCACCGTCTTCATGTTCTATTCTCCAAAAGGGTCGCCGGCGCGCAGGCGAGCGCACGCCGAAAAATGTGTTTCAAGAGCAGGGCTTTCGCAGGTCTTCCCTACTCCCGCCTGTATTTTAGCCAAGTGTATATTGTCCGAGCCTTAACCGTATGGGGAGAAACGACGAAGATTGCGGGTAAAACCCGATGTTGCAAGGACAATCAGTGCTACAATCACGCACTTGTGACGGCGACCGTTCGCCGTCGATAGTTTCACCCATCGCCGTGTCCGCCTGCTGCCCGACGTGCAGCCTTTTTTTGTTTTTGAGGACCCGGCGGATCAACTTGGAAGAATATGGCAAAGGAAGATCTCATCGAGATGTCGGGCCAGGTGCTTGAAGTGCTGCCCGATGCCCGTTATCGCGTCAAACTTGACAACGGTCATGAACTGGTGGCCTACACCAACGGCAAGATGCGCAAGCATCACATCCGCATTCTCGCGGGCGACAAGGTGTCCCTCGAGCTCTCGCCGTACGATCTGACCAAGGGCCGCATCACCTTCCGTCACATCGAAGGCCGTCCGCCCGCCGGTGCCCAGAACGGCAACCGCCGTCGCTAAGAGGCCCGGTCGTCAGACCGCGTGAAAAATTGAAAAAACCCCGAAGCCGCATGGCCCGGGGGTTTTCTTTTGGTCGTTCCTTCCGGACGTCCGTCCTTCTGCTTAGAACGCGTCCTTGTAGAGGATGAAGAATGTGATCGTCAGATGGTAGAAGACGGGGGCCGCGAAGGTGAGGGGAGCGAGGCGCGCAAGCGTGCCGCGCGTCATGTAGATGTCTCCTTCGCCTGCAAGGCGCGTGGCGCCCATGCTGTGGCGCACGGAGTTGATGACCAGGTCGCCCATCACGCAGGAGGCCGCGATGATGACGGCCATGATGACGGCCTGCCAGGCGCGGAACGGCGTGATCCAGAACATGGCCGCACCGGCGAGCACGCCGCAGAAGGAGCCGATGAGCGTGCCCTTGATCGTGCGGTTGGAGTTGAAGCTCAGGGTCTTGCCGCCGAAGAAGGAGCTGGCGATGCTCGAGGCGAGGTCGCTCACGAATACGACGAGCAGGAAGAAGAGGAGCAGCAGCGGACCGGACGAGTTGTAGCGCGTCAGGTCGAGCGTCGCGATGGCGGGTGCGTGGCTCACGCAGAAGACGCAGAGCATGACGCCCCACTGCACCTTGGCGACGCGCTCGAGATAGCGCTCCGTGTCCTTCGTCATGGCCATGATGACGGGCAGCGCGAGGAACAGGTACGTCGGAATGAAGAGCGTCGTGAAGTACGAGAGGTCGAAGCCGATGAGCGCGTACTGCACGGGAATCGCGATGTAGAACGCGACGACGAGCGCATTGTGGTCGGTGGGCTTCGTAGGCGTGATCGCGATGAACTCCCTCAGCAGGAAGAAGCTGATGAGCGCGAAGAAGACGAGAAGCGTGGCCTGGCCGAGCGCGAAGGCGATCGTGAAGACGACGATGAGCCACCAGGACATGCGCACGCGGGCATTGACCGCAAGCAGGCGGGCGCGATGTTCGGGATCGCTGCTGCGGTTCAGGGCCCAGTTGGCGTAGAAGGTGCCGGCGGCGGCAAGAAGCGCGAGGCCGACGAGAAGGATGCCGTAGGCCTCCTGAATGGTGAATCCGAGTCTCATGGCTGTGCTAGGGAGATGATGGCGTTGCGGGCGCGTTCAAGGAAATCCTCCTTCAGGTCTTCGGGAGAATGCTCGAGCGGGGCGCCGAAGCGGATGGAGCAGACGGTGGGAACGGGAAGCAGCACGCCCTTGGGCATGGCGCGGTGCAGGTTCTCGATGTAGACGGGAATCAGCTCGACCTGAGGAAATTCCTTCATCAGGCGCCAGATGCCGGACTTGAACTCGCTCGGCAGCGGTTGGGGACGGCGGGTGCCCTCGGGGAAGATGATGAGGGAGGAGCCTTCCTGTAGCGCCTGACGCAGGGGATCGAGCGGATTGCTGTGTTCCGTGCGGCGGCGGTCGACGAGCACGACGTTGAGCTCGTCAAGCGCGATGCGGCGGCGAAGCAGGCCCTTTTCCCAGTAGTCCTTGGCGGCGACGGGGCGAACGAATGGACGGAGCTGCGGGGGCAGCGAGGCCCAGATCACGATCGTGTCGAGATGGCTCGTGTGGTTGGCGAAGTAGATGCGCTGTTTGGAGGACGGCGCACAGCCCTGCCAGTGGGGGTAGGCGCCGACGAGCAGCCTCGTGAGCCACACGATGGGCGTCATTAGCTTGAACGATTTGAACACGATATGTTCCTGTTTTAAGGGAATCTAAACATTATAAACCGCACGGCTGGTACGCTTAAACGGCATTTTCCGCAGTGCCGCCAACGGTCAGCGCATCGATGCGGATGGTGGGCATGCCTACGCCCACGGGTACCTGCTGGCCGTCCTTGCCGCACTGTCCCGTGCCCTCGTCAAGTGCAAGATCGTTGCCGATGAGCGGGATGTGCTTGAGGGCCTCGGGACCCGAGCCCGATAGCATGGCGCCGCGCACGGGGTGAGTGAGCCTGCCGTCCTCGATCATCCAGGCGCGGCTCATCGCAAAGACGAACTTGCCGTTGGTGATGTCGACCTGCCCGCCGCTGAAGTTGCTCGCGTAGATGCCTCGTTTGACCGACTTGACGATGTCGGCGGGATCGCAGTCCCCGGGCGTCATGAAGGTGTTGGTCATGCGCGGCAGGGGCAGCGTGGCGAAGCTCTCGCGTCGGCCGTTGCCCGTCGGGGCGGTTCCGAGAACGCGGGCGCTCGTGAGGTCGTGCATGTAGCCCGTGAGGATGCCGTCTTCGATGAGCGTCGTGCGCGCGGCGGGCGTGCCTTCGTCGTCGGCGCAGATGGAGCCGCGCGCTAGTCCGATCGTGCCGTCGTCGACGACCGTGACGCCGGGGGATGCGACGCGCATGCCGATCCTGCCCGTGAAGGCGGAGGTGCCCTTTCTGATGAAGTCGCCTTCAAGTCCGTGGCCCACGGCCTCGTGGAGCAGAATGCCGGGCCAGCCCGGACCGAGCACGACGGGCATGATGCCTGCAGGTGCGGGTGCGGCGCCGAGATTGTGGATTGCCTCCGAGACGGCGTCGCGAGCCCACTTACGGATGCGCTCCCGCGTGAAGAACTCAAGCCCCGCGCGTGCGCCGCCTCCGGCCGAGGCTCGCTCGCGCCTGCCGTTTTCCGAGGCGATGACCGAGATCGAAAGGTAGACCATGGGGCGGATGTCGCCCGAAAGCAGGCCGTCAAGGCGGCAGAGGAGCGTTGCATCCGTCTCGCACTGAAGGGTGACGACCACGTCTGTGACCCTGGGATCCGCCTCGCGCGCCAGGGCGTCGGCCTCGCGGATGAGCTCAAGCGCCTGTGGCGTGTGCATGTTCGAGGATGCGTCCTCCGTCCCGCAGCAGGGCCTGTAGGAGCCGGGGGTGAGGCAGGCGGGGATGACGACGCCTGGGGCGCCCTCGGGGGAGTAGGCGGCCGAGGCGACCACGGTGCCTGCAGCATCGAGAAGCGAGACGGGCGTGAGCACGTCCGTGTAGGCGAGCGTGGAGGTCTCGCCGCAGACGGTGCGCAGTCCTGCGCCCCTGTCGATGGAGAATCCGCCCGTCTTGACGGCGCCCTCGTCGAGAATCCAGGAACGGGAGACGGTCTGCTGAAGGTAGATGTCCGCCCAGTCCGCGCCTGCCGGCGTCATGCGGCCGAGCACCTTGAGAAGCGCGCCGTCGTCGAGTCCCGTGCCCGAGTAAAAAAGCGCCTGAGCGGCTGAAAGCCGCTCAAGCGAGGATGTGAATGTCGTCATGTGTTCAGTAGATCGTGCGCGAGGCGAGCGCGGGAAGCGTGCTTCGGACGTTCTCGAGCTGGCTGCGCTCGATGTTGCCGATCACGATGCCCGTCCCGGAGGCGAGCTCGCTCACCATGCCGCCCCAGGCGTCGATGATTCTGGAGTGGCCCCAGGTGCGCCTGCCGCAGGCATGGTGTCCGCCTTGGGCGGCCGCTGCGACGAAGCACTGGTTCTCGATGGCGCGTGCAGCGAGCAGCGTCGCCCAGTGGGCGCGGCCCGTCATTTCCGTGAAGGTCGCGGGCAACACGATGAGGTCGGGCTGGGAAAGGCCGCGGAAGAGTTCGGGAAAGCGCAGGTCGAAGCCGAGCGAGAGGCCGACGGAGAAGGACTCGCCGTCCCAGGTCGTCATCCTGAAGGTGACGGGGGACTTGCCGGGTTCGATGTAGATGCGCTCGTCGTAGAACTCGGTCTTGTTCTGCAAGCGGAAGAGATGGATGCGGTCGTAGCGGGCCGCGATGTTGCCTTCCGGATCGAACACGAGCGAGGACTGCGTGTAGTGGGTGGCGTCCTTTCCCTTGAGCGGAATCGAGCCAGCGACGACCCAGAGGCCGCAGCGCATGGCCGCCATGCGCACGGCATCCTGGATCGGGCCTTCGCCGACGGCTTCGGCAATGCCGAGGTTGGCGGCGTCGCCCGCCATCAGGGCGAAGTTCTCGGGGAGCACGACGAGATCGGCGCCCGAGTCGGCGGAGGCCGAAATGAGGTTGACGGCGTCGAGAACGTTCTGTTCGGGATCAATGCCCGAAATCATCTGGCAGGCGGAAATGCGCATGGTGTCAAAAGAAAGGGATGTTGTGTCCGCACATTGTAGCGGATGCGTTCTAGTCGAAAAGCGGGCGGATGCGCTCGCCGGGCGCGGCGGGCTTGATTTCCGCGCCGAGTTCTGTTCGCGAGGCCTTCTCGACGACGGGGTCGTCGAACGGGCCCTTGATCTCGTACTCCATGCGGAACATGTTCGAGAGCTGGTCCTTGAGAACCCACTGCGTGAGGAAGGTGCCGATGCCGACGGCGGGGTTGATGATCGAGAGCGCAAGCGCCGGCCCGCCCGCGTTGATGGCGGGGAGAATGATGGCGTCGAGGTCGAGCGTCTCCCTGACGAGGCTGATGCTGCCGCCCACCATCACGGTGGCGGACGAGCCGAGGACGGAGGCCTTCGGAATGCTCAGGACGCCGTTCTTCACCGTGCCCGCAACGTGGGCGGAGTCGAATGCGAAGCCCTTGCCGAGCACGTCCCTGAAGTCGAGCGTGAGCCTGCGCAGAAGGTGCTGCATCGACAGCAGGCTCAGCAGGCGGCCTGCGCCGGGCTCGATCTGCAGGAATTCGCCGCGCTTCATCTCGCTTGAGAAGGAGCCCCTGAGCGTGGAGAGGTCGGGGCGGTGAGGCGCGTTGTTCCAGGAGAGGTCGGCTTGCAGGGTCGTCGGCGCGCCGTTCACGGCGTGCGGAATGTCGAGGCTCGCCAGAAGCTTGCCCGCGTCCGGAATGTTGCCGTCGATCGAGACGGAGGTCTCGCCCGACTTGCCGGGCGTGTGCACCCAGCTACCTCGTGCGCGGATGACGCTGCCCGCATTGCGAAGGGCCGCCTCGGTGATGCGCCAGACGATGTTGCCCGCCTCGACCCTTCGGCTGGCCTCGAACTCAACCTTGCCGAGGTGACGCTTGCCCACCTTGAGGTCGTCGATGACGAGTGAGATGTCGGGCAGGTCGGAGACGGTCGTGACGGCCTCCTGCCTGGCGCTCGGCACGAAGCTCTCGGCCTTGCTGTCGGGAAGCGCGAAGCGGGTGAGGTTGACCTTGAGGCGTGCATGGGCCTCGCTCGTCGCCTGGTTGTATTCGATCTGTCCTGCGGCGTCGTCGCCCGCCACCCTGACGTGCCAGTCGTTCTTCGCAAAGCGTCTGGCCGTGAGGCTGAGGTTGCGGAACTCCTTGTCCGACCAGAGGGCGCCGCCGATCTCGGCTTCGACCATGGAAATGCGGTCGACGGCCGACTCCCCGGCTGCGGTCCTGCCGCTGCCGGGCTTCGCGGGACTTTCGTCCTGAAGAATGTAGGGCTGCCAGTCGTCGATGGACGCACGGGGCGTCTCGACGCGGATTGCGATGCCTTCGGCGGGAGCCCGCATGGGTGCGGATCCGAGGCCTGCGTAGCCGTGCCTGAGCGAGAGGCCGTCCTTGTCGCGGGTGAAGCGAAGCGCCACGGCGGCGCGTCCGGGGCTCGATACGTCGACGTGCATGGCCTTTTCGGGAAGCGTGACGCTGAAGGTCGTGGGCCACTTCTCGCCCGCCGCCTTTTCATAGGGCTCGGGCAGCGTACTCGCGATGCCGTCGAGGTCCGTCCTGCCGGTGACGGCGAAGCGGCTCTTCGTGAGCCCGATTTCGGCGTCGACATGAACGGGAGATGTGCCCGTGAGCTTTTTGAAGAAGAGCTCGGCGACATCAATGCCGAGGAAGTGCTCGAGTTCGGCTGTCGTCGGCTCGGCATCGATGCCGAGCGTCATGACGCCGTCCTTCGTTTCGGCGGTGACCTTGACGGGCTTGCCGCCGGGACTCGTGCCTGTGAGGGGCGCGGGCGTGACGACGCTCTTTTCCGTGATGTGCAGGCTCCCATTGACGCCCGAGACCGTCGGCAGGTTGAGGCCGTAGTAGAAGGTGGCGTTGCGGATGTCCGCATCGATGTTGACGCGCAGGTTTCTGACGATGTCGCCGGAAAGGGGAATATGAAGGTTCATGCGCACGTCGGCGGCGCCCGAACCTTTGCTTTCGGCGAACGCGGAGGAGAGGATGTCGTTGAGCATCCTGCCCTGATTGAGATAGCGGAGCACGCGGCCGAGGTCTCCCTGGGCGCGGCCCGTGATCTCCAGATCGGCGTCCGTGTAGGACTTCATGCTGACGACGACGTCGCTTGCCTTGAGGTCGTGCGAGGTTGCGCTCCGGCCGCGGATTTCGAAGCCGTTTCCGATGAAGGCGAGGTGCGCGTCGATGTTGTTGAGAACGGGCCAACTCGAGGCGGTCTCCCAGCTGCCGTCGGCCTTCCTGACGTGCGAGGGGAGGAAGTCGAGCCTGCCGCCCGTCATGTCGGCCTCGATCGCAAAGTGTCCGTCGTTCTTGTGCTTGCCGTCCCAGGGAAAGTGCTCAAGCGGTCCCTTCACGATGAAGGTGCCGTTGGAGCCGCTGCCGCCGAGAATGCCGGCCTCTAGCCAGTCGAGCACGTCGTCGCCCACGACGAGCGGAATGTAGTAGGGCACGGCCGTCGCCCTGGCCCTGCTGATCGTGCCGTTGAGCTCAAGCGTGCCGGGGCCGCCCGTCGCCTGCCAGCTGCCGCTTCCCTTGAGCGCGGCGTCCGGATTCGAGGCCTCGAAGGACGGAAGACGGACGGTGAGCGTCGGATGGGGCACGATCTCGGCGGTTGCCTTGAGCGTGTCGAACTTCATGTCGGGGTGACGGAAGATGCCGGGGAAGGAAAGGGTCGACTTCGGGCTGTCGAGGACCACCTTGAAGCCCTCGCCGTTCTTGAGGGGGGAAATCGAACCCGAAATGGCCCTGATGCCGGGAATGCCGTCCGCAGCCTTGAGGGAGAGGTCCTTGAAGGTGGCGGCGGGACGCCAGTTGCCGGGGTCGGAGGGATTGCCCGAGAAGGCGACGCTGACGTCCTTCAGGTAGCCCTCGGGGGCGTGTGCGGTCACGAAGGAGCGCACGGCGTCGTCAAGCGGAAGCTCGGGAACGAGGGCGATGAGCGAGCCGATGTCGAGGCGCGAGACGGTGATGGCACCGTCGGAGATCTGGCCCGCGCTGTCGGTCCTGATCGTGACCGAGGCGTCGGTGGGCTTGAGGCGGCGACGGTCGGCCGTCATGAAGTCCAGCTTCCTTACGCCGAAGGTCTGTTCGGCGCGATCGCCGAACGAGCCGTTGTAGTAGAGGCGCGATTCGAGCCAGGCAAGCTTCAGGGGCTCGAGATTGTCGGCGAGCTGAGTGTGGATGTCGAGCAGCGCGACGTCGGCCGTGGCGCTCGTGATGCGGCCGTCCGCAAAGCCCGCCCAGACCTCGGCGGCGCCCGAACCCGAGGACATGAACTGCGGGAAGCCCGCGCGCGAGAGAAGCTTAGCGACGTCGGCGTGCGAGAAGCGCACGTAGGCCTGTCCCTTCCAGGTCAACGGGTTCGACGTGTCCGTGAAGATGTGGCGGTCGATGCGGGCCACGGCGGTGAAGCATTCGCCCTGCTTGTGCGGACTCTCCTCGGCGCTGATGTGAGCGGTGCCGTCGACGGCGACTCGCCAGTCGAGAAGCGTCTGCTCGAAGACGACGTTAGCGTTCATGACGCGGACTTCGGCGGCGCCGGGGCTGTAGCGGTCGTCATAGGTGATGGTGCCGTTGACGAGCTCGAGCTTCTTCTGCGCGAGTAACCAGGCGGCGACCCTGCTGTCGCCGGAAGCGGCGAAGTCGGATTCCTCGTCGCTTCCTTCGGGGAGATTGACGACGAAGCCCGCGATGTCGAGCGTCGTTTTGTCGAGACGGGTGATGCGCAGGTCGGGACTGCTGATGCGCAGCAGCTGGAAACGTGGCTCGAGATGCCAGAGCGAGGACCAGGCGAGTCTTGCCTTGACTTCGGGGAGCGTGAGCGAGACGGGGCCCCCCGGCCTTGCAAGCTCGAGCTGCCTGACGGTGATGACGGGCCAGAAGCGCTCGAAGCCTGCGGAGAATTCGCCCGCATGGACGTCGACGCCCGCGGCTTCGGAGACGAGTGCTGTGATTTCATCCCTGTAGTGGTCGGCCTGCGTCATGAAGAAAACGCGGGTGCCGATGACCAGGATGCAGATGATGAAGTAGAGCCAGACGGCGAGCTTCACGATCGGCTGGGAGAAGCTGAGCTGCGTCGCGAAGTTGCCGCGACCTCTGTAGCTGATCGAACGGCGGCGGAAAAAATTTTTCTTCATCGGCGGCGGTGCAGAGTCTGAGACCTTTTGACAGAACCCGTGCGCCGCAAGCCTCTCATTTCAATG
>ENA-OWPF01002657-OWPF01002657.1-human-gut-metagenome-genome-assembly--contig:-NODE-2657-length-12217-cov-3.119142_pt1 | contig 12217 bp, 9 predicted proteins | sample MGYA00248261_ERZ651840 | MGnify/ENA primary metagenome ERZ651840 (study PRJEB26924, sample SAMEA4378268) | human gut metagenome | biome: human gut; feature: human-associated habitat; material: faeces... | reverse complement strand
TTTCTGCTGCTCCTCCCACGCAAGGTGCGCGGCGCGGCGCGTCTCCTTTTCGGGGATGTTCCAGACCTCTTTGCAGAACTGTGCAAGGCGGTCGGCCGCGACCTTTTCGCTCGTGAAGGCGAGGAAGGGGTGCAGGTAGCGCACGGAGCCGTCGGTCACGGCTTCGACGTTATTTTTGATATTCTCCGGATACGAGACGACGATGGGGCAGTTGAAGTGATTCTGTGCGCCCGGCACCTCCTGATGCTCGTAGAACACGCAGGGGTGGAAGATGGTCTTCACGCCGTGGTCGATGAGCCACTGGGCGTGGCCGTGAGCGAGCTTTGCCGGGTAGCACTCGGATTCCGACGGGATGCTCTCCATACCCAGCTCGTAGATCGCGCGCGTGGAGAACGGGGAGAGGATGACGCGGAAGCCTAAATTGCGGAAAAACGTGGCCCAATAGGGGTAGTTTTCGTACATATTCAGCACGCGCGGGATGCCGAGCTCGCCGCGCGGCGCGTTTTCCGGCTCCAGCGGGGGATAGGCGAACATCCGCTCGCGCTTGTAAGCAAAAATATTCTCGCCCGGCTTCGTGCTGCTCTCGCTGCGCAGGGCCTTTTCACAGCGGTTGCCGCTGATGTGCCGCCGTCCGCCGGGGAAGACGCTCACGGTGAGCATACAGTGGTTCTGGCAGCCCTGACAGCGCGCGGTCGAGGTCTTGTAGGTCAGCGCCTCGATGTCCGCAAGCGGCAGCATCGTGCTCTTCTGGCCGTGATAACGCTCGCGCGCGAGCAGCGCCGCGCCGAACGCGCCCATGATGCCCGCGATGTCGGGACACGTGACCTGCGCGCCGGAGATGCGCTCAAATGCGCGCAGCACGGCCTCATTGAAGAATGTGCCGCCCTGCACGACAACGTGCGAGCCGAGCTCGCTCGCGTCGGAGAGCTTGATGACCTTATAGAGCGCGTTTTTGATGACGGAGTAGGCAAGACCCGCCGAGATATCGGGCACACCCGCGCCCTCCTTCTGCGCCTGCTTGACATTGGAGTTCATAAACACCGTGCAGCGCGTGCCGAGGTCCACGGGGGCCTTGGCAAAGAGCGCCTCGTGCGCGAACTCCTGCGCCGTCATGCCGAGGGAGTTGGCAAAGTTTTCAAGGAACGAGCCGCAGCCGGACGAGCAGGCCTCGTTCAAAAGCACCGTGTCCACCGCGCCGTCCTTGAGCTTGATGCACTTCATGTCCTGCCCGCCGATATCGAGCACGCAGTCGACCTGCGGGTCGAAGAACGACGCGGCGGTGCAGTGGGCGATGGTCTCGACCTCACCCTCGTCGAGCGAGAAGGCGGATTTGAGCAGTGCCTCACCGTAGCCCGTGGAGCAGGAGCGCGCGATGCGCGCGCCCGCGGGCAGAAGCCCGCGCAGCGTGCGGACGGCCTGCATAGCGGTCTGGATGGGATTGCCCTGATTGTTCGCGTAGAACGAGTACAGCAGCTCGCCCTTTTCGCCCACGAGCGCGAGCTTCGTCGTGGTCGAGCCCGCGTCGAAGCCGAGGAAGCAGTCGCCCTCATAGGCGGCAAGCTCGCCGCGCGGCACGACCGCCGTGTGGTGACGGGTGCGGAAGGCCTCGAGGTCGGCTTCGTCGGCAAAGAGCGCCGGGAGGCGCTTTAATTCAAAGTCCATCTGCACGCCGCTGTCGAGCCTGTCGATGAGCGCGCCGAGGGGCTGCGCCGCGGCGCTCGTCTCGTCGATGGCCGCGCCCATGGCGGCGAAAAGATGGGAATTTTCGGGGTCGATGGTCGTCTCGTCCGTCAGCTTCAGCGTGCGGATGAAGGCGGCCTTGAGCTGAGGCAAAAAGTGCAGCGGCCCGCCCAGAAACGCGACGTGGCCGCGGATGGGCTTGCCGCAGGCAAGGCCGGAGATCGTCTGGTTGACGACCGCCTGAAAGATCGAGGCGGCAAGGTCCGCCTTCGTCGCGCCCTCGTTGATGAGGGGCTGGATGTCCGTCTTGGCGAACACGCCGCAGCGCGCGGCGATGGGGTAGATCTGCTGGTAGTGCGCGGCCTCGCGGTCAAGGCCCGAGGCGTCGGTCTGCAAAAGAGCGGCCATCTGGTCGATGAATGAGCCGGTGCCGCCGGCGCAGACGCCGTTCATTCGCTCTTCCAGCCCGCCTTTGAAGTAGATGATCTTGGCATCCTCGCCGCCAAGCTCGATGGCGACGTCTACCTGCGGCGCGACGCGCTGGAGCGCCTGCGCGACGGCGACGACCTCCTGCACGAAGGGAACGCCCAGCGCCTTGGCAAGGTTGATCGCGCCCGAGCCGGTGGCGCGCAGGGAGAGCGCGCACTCGCCGAGCGCCGCGCGCGCCTGCTTGAGCAGGTCGGACAGCGCGCGCTGTGTGTGGGAAAGATGACGCTGATACTGCCCGAAGAGCATCTTTCCGTTTTCATCGAGAACGACGAGCTTGACCGTGGTAGAGCCTACGTCGATCCCTGCCTGATACGTTTTCATGGGAACCTCTCTTTTCGATGTCATTGCGATCAGGCGGCAAAGAGCCCCGCCTGACTGGAAAATACTATTATAATTATAAGACGCAGAATGGCAACAGGTAAAGTTCAGTATCTGTTAAGAATGTGAACAGTTGTTTACAATTATTTTCCCTCTTGACACACCTCGAATATCTATGTATACTGAAAGCATAGAAACTCTATGTATCATCGGAGGTGCAACATGAAGAAAAAGAGCATTGACCACACGCAGCTCCTGCTGCTCAAGCTCCTGTCGGCAGAGGATATGTACGGCTACCAGATCATTTTAGAGCTGGCGCGCCGCTCGAGCAACGTCTTCGAGATGAAGGAGGGCACGCTCTACCCCGTGCTGCACGGGATGGAGCGCGCGGGGTATGTCGAGGCCTATGAAAAGGCTGCGCCCACCGGCCGGATGCGCAAGTATTACCACCTGACGCGCGCCGGCCGTGCCGCGTTCGCGGAGGAGGAGAAGGCCTGGCAGGAGTATTCCGGCGCGGTGAACGCCGTGCTGCACTTTGCGTAACAGGGGGAGAGCGATGAACAGGAACGAATACTGCGACCGCGTGCTCGCGCAGATCGGGCGGCTGACGACCGACGAGGCGGACGATCTGAGAAACGAGCTCGCCGGTCACATCGAAGACCACGCCGAAGCGCTGGTCGGGCACGGCTACGACGAAGAGGCCGCCGCCGCGCGCGCCGTAGAGATGATGGGAGACCCCGAGGAGACGGGAAAAGCCCTGCGCGACTGCTACCGCCATTTCTGGCTCGTCATCGTGCAGCGCATTGCCATCGCAGTGACGGTCGCCGCCTGCGTGCAGGCGTTTTTCCTGCTGCCGATGCTCGGCGGCGTGTATGAGAGCCTCCGCGAGCGCGTGCTGCCGGAGGTGGACGAAATTTCGTGGGAAGAGCTGGACGGTGCGGCGGACCTGCATGAGCGCATTGCCATCGGCAGCGACGTTGTGCAGCTCAACCGTATCGAATACGGCGTGCGCGAGGGCGAGCGGCAGGCGGTGCTGTGGGCGAGCGTTTACGACCGCATTCCGGGCGGAACGGTCTACGAGAACCTGCTCGAAACGCTGGTGCTGGAAAGCGAGCGCGGCGAGTCTATGTACCCGTGGCTGGACGGCAATTATCGCAGCTGCACGGGCAGCAGAGGCACGCTTTATGTGCACACGGGACGCCATGCGGCGCCGCTGAAAGAGGGAGATACTTACGTGACGCTCGTCTACGAGCGTTTCGGCGAGCGCATCGAGACGAGGATCGACCTGCCGGAGGGAGGGACGCAGCCGTGAAAAAGCAGAAGATCGAAAAGCGGCCGACGCGCCTGCACCGCGCGGTCAAGAGCGTTGTCATCATGCTCTGCGCGCTGCTCGTCTGCCGGATGCTCAGCGGCGGCAATCTGACGCGCGGAATGGCCATTCGCAGCGGCGAAGAGCGCCGCGGCGTATACGAAAAAACGCATGAAATTGCCTCTCTTCCCGCGGAAAGCATCTATCGGACGATGCGCGTCACGCTGACGGCGGGGGAGAACGCGGCCTACTGCGGCGCGAGCCATTTCTATGCGCTGTACGGCTGGCAGGATGACTTCGGTATGGCGCTCGACTGCTCAAGCGGAGAGCGCGTCCACGCAGGCTGGTGGGTCATGGGGCACGACGGAGGCGGACGGGCGCTGTTCTTCTGGGGCCGCGTCGACGACGCGGCCGCCGCCCGTGCGGAAATTTTGCAGCAGCGCACGGTTTTGCAGCAGGATGGCACTTACGCCCTTGAGACCGTCTGCACAACGCCGCTTGTATGGATCGAGGACGGCGGACACCGGTATTTCCTCGCCGGCGGCGCGATCACGCAGGAGCTTTCCGGCGACTATGGCAGCGACGAATTTCTCTTCGTCGGCTATGACGAAGCGGGGAACGAAGTGCTGCGCTGCGAGATCAGCGCCGGAATGGGCAGCTCCTTCAGCTAAAAACATCATAATAGGGAGAGCGCTGCGGTGGTACCGCAGCGCTCTTTTTCCGGCAGATAGTAAGCAAACGTGAACTTTCAGTGAATTCTTCCCCGAGGCCGTTGACGGTAAAAAGCCAAAATGATATCCTACTCTGGAATTCTTATTTTTATCTTTCAGAAAGAGGGCAGGATATGCTGAAGCTGCAACGAATCGTCAAGGATTATCAGGCGGGCGACACCACCGTCCACGCCCTGCGCGGCGTGAGCTTACAGTTCCGTGAGAGCGAGTTTGTCGCCATCCTCGGCCATTCGGGCTGCGGCAAGACGACGCTGCTCAACATCATCGGCGGACTTGACCACTACACGAAGGGCGATCTCATCATCGGCGGCAGATCGACAAAGGACTTTTCCGACGCCGACTGGGACAGCTACCGCAACCACTCCGTCGGCTTCGTCTTCCAGAGCTATAACCTCATTCCGCACCAGACGGTATTGAGCAACGTGGAGCTGGCGCTCACGCTCTCGGGCGTGAGCAAGTCAGAGCGCCGCGAGCGCGCCATCAAGGCGCTTGAGAGCGTTGGCCTCGGCGACCAGCTCGACAAAAAGCCAAACCAGATGTCCGGCGGCCAGATGCAGCGCGTCGCCATCGCGCGGGCGCTTGTCAACGACCCGGACATTCTGCTTGCCGACGAGCCGACCGGCGCGCTCGACAGCGAGACGAGCGTGCAGGTGATGGAGATCTTGAAAAAGATCTCCAAGGACCGCCTCATTATCATGGTGACGCACAACCCCGAGCTTGCCGAGACCTACGCGAGCCGCATTGTGCGCTTAAAGGACGGCGAGATCGTGGACGACAGCGCGCCGTATGAGGAGGCCGTGGAAGAAAAGCCCGCCGCGGGCAAGAGCAAAAAGACCTCAATGAGCTTTGGCACGGCGCTGTCGCTGTCGCTCAACAACCTGATGACGAAAAAGGGCCGCACTTTCTTGACGGCTTTCGCCGGGAGCATCGGCATCATCGGCATCGCGCTGATTTTATCGCTGAGCAACGGCATCCAGACCTATATCGACCGCGTGCAGGAAGATACGCTATCGAGCTACCCCTTGACCATCGAGGCTGAGAGCATGGACATGTCCAGCATGGTCAGTTCGATGATGGGCGTCCATGCGCAGGACGAGGGCGACGGCGAAAAGCACGAGCTCGACGCCGTGTATTCCAACAACATCATGTACGACATGATGAGCTCGTTCGCCTCGGCAGAGACGCAGACGAACAATCTGAAGGACTTCAAAACCTATCTGGAGGGCAACAACGACCTTTCCCAGCATATCAGCTCCATCTCCTACGACTATGACCTCGGCATGAGCATCTATGCCAAGGACACCGACGGCAAGGTCTTCAAGTCCGACGTGACGGAGCTTTTGCAGACCTGCATGAGCGAGCTCTACGGCGGCGATTACAGCAGTTATTTCGAGCGCTTCGGCTCGGCTTACTCCGCGATGGAGACCTGGGAGCAGATGCTCCCGCCGCAGGATAGTGAGAGCGGCGAGCTCGTGGGCGACCTCCTGCACGAGCAGTATGACCTCATTTACGGCTCCTGGCCGCAGAATTATGACGAGGTCATGCTCATCGTCAACAAGGACAACGAAATTTCCGACCTTGTCATCTATTCGCTGGGCCTGAGCGCACAGGACGAGGTCGTGGAGTCGATGCAGCACATGCTCGACGGCTCGGAATTCGACAGCAAGGACATCCAGAGCTGGAGCTATGAAGACCTCTGCGATATGAGCTTCAAGATCGTCCTGCCCGCTGAGCGCTACCAGTACGATTCCGCAAGCGGCACATATACCGACGTCAGCACGACGGATACAGGGCTCGACTTCCTCTATAACTCCGACGATGTCGGCACGCGCGTGAAGATCGTCGGCATCCTGCGCCCGAACGAGAACGCAGTGTCCTCCATGCTCTCCGGCGCGATCGGCTACACGTCCGCGCTGACGGACTATCTTGTCGAAAAGGCGGGGCAGACCGAGATTTTACGCAAGCAGAAGGCCGACCCCGCGACCGATGTCATCCTCGGCCTGCCGTTCCTGACGGACGACTACTCCGTGAGCGACGAGCAGAAGGAAGCGGACGTGACGGACTATCTCGAAACGCTTTCCGTCACCGAGCGCGCCGCAGCCTACACCGCGATGATGAGCGTGCCGAGCGAAGAGTATCTCTCCGCCATCGTGGACCAGCAGATGGGCTCACTCGACCGCGCGAGCATCGAGCAGATGGTCATTTCGACCTACGCCCAGCAGATGAGCGTGGATGAGGCGACCGTCAAGTCCTATATTGCGCAGATGGACGACGAGACGCTTTTCGGCTACGTGGAGCAGTCTATCCGCGAGCAGGTGACAGAGCAGTACGCCGCGGGCGTGCAGGCGCGGCTATCTAACATGACGAGCGATCAGCTCGCCATGGCGCTCGACCTGACGCTCGAAAAATCGCCCGCTGTCACGCCGCTGACGAGCGAGCAGTACAACTGGCTTTATGATAACTACATGCCTGCGACGGTCTCGAACGGCACGTATGAGGACAATTTGAAGCTGCTTGGCGACGTCGACCTCGCAAGTCCCAAGACCATCAACATCTACGCCTCGACCTTTGCCGACAAGGACGCCATTGCCGACGCGATCGAGCAGTACAATAGCAGCGTTTCTGAGGACGACCAGATCGATTACACCGACTATGTGGCGCTTCTGATGAGCTCGGTCACGACGATCATCAACGCCATCAGCTATGTGCTTATCGCATTCGTCGCGATCTCACTCGTCGTGTCGAGCATTATGATCGGCATCATCACGTATATCTCGGTCCTCGAGCGCACGAAGGAGATCGGCATTCTGCGCGCCATTGGCGCGAGCAAGCGCGACATCTCGCGCGTGTTCAACGCGGAGACGCTCATCGAGGGCTTCTGCTCCGGTGCCATCGGCATCGGCATCACGCTATTGCTGATCATCCCCATCAACCTCGTCGTGCACCACTTGACGGGTATCGAGAGCCTGAACGCCATCTTGCCGGTGGCGGGCGGCGTGGCGCTCGTGGTCATCAGCATGGCGCTCACGTTTATCGCGGGCCTCATCCCCTCCGGCATCGCCGCGCGCAAGGACCCTGTCGAGGCGCTGCGCACCGAATAACACGATATTTGACCTTCAAAAAGGACGTTTTCCGTCGGAAAACGTCCTTTTTCTCTTTTACCGCGATTTTACAAAAGGCGACTTTCTGATTTTACAACCTGCCTTTATGATGGCAAATGTAGCAAGGAACAACATCTTGGAAAAATTGAAAGGAAGTATTTCAAATGAAAAAGTTTCTCACTCTTGCGCTGACCGCTGTCATGGCGCTGAGCCTGCTGACCGCCTGCGGCAGCAAGAACGACAACAGCGCCGACACCAACACTGACGGCAGCAACACCGAAACGACCCTCTCCGGCACCGTCTCGACCGACGGCTCCACCTCGATGGAAAAGGTCATCAACTCTCTTGGCGAATCCTTCATGGCCATGAACAAGGACGTGAAGTTCACCTATAACCCCACCGGCTCGGGCTCCGGCATTCAGGCCGTTAGCGAAGGCCGCTGCGACATCGGCCTTTCGAGCCGTGCGCTCAAGGATGACGAAAAGGCCTCCGGCCTTGTTGAGACCGTCGTCGCGCTCGACGGCATCGCCATTGTCGTGAACCCCGAGAACCCTGTCTCCAATCTCGACATTGACACCATCGCCAAGATCTACACCGGCGAGATCACCAACTGGAAGGACGTCGGCGGCAACGACGCCGAGATCGTGCTCATCGGCCGTGAGGCCGGCTCCGGCACGCGTGACGGCTTCGAGTCCATCACCGACACCAAGGACGCCTGCCAGTACCGTCAGGAGCTCACCTCCACGGGCGACGTCATCAACACCGTGTCCCAGAACCCCGACGCCATCGGCTATGCCTCCCTCTCCGCGGTCGGCGACAGCGTCAAGGCGCTGACAGTCGGCGGTGTGGAAGCCACGGAAGCGACCGTCAAGGACGGCAGCTATGTGGTCCAGCGTCCGTTCGTGCTCGTCACGAAGGAGGGCACCAAGCTTTCCCCCGCGGCACAGGCCTTCTTCGACTACGCGCTGTCCGCTGACGCGGCAAGCATCATCGCCGCTGCCGGTGCGGTCGCAGCCAACTAACAGAACACAGGAACCATCACGGGAGGCGGCGTGAGCCGTCTCCCGCTGACAGCAAAAAGAGGGAACAATTATGGCGCAGAGGAAAAAAATGTTTGAAGCCGTCGTCCACGGTATTTTTCTGCTTCTCGGCCTCATTACGGTCGGATGCGTGCTGCTGATCACGGTGTATCTCGTCATCTCCGGCATCCCGGCTATCCGCCAGATCGGCCTGGTGCCGTTTTTGACCGGCAAGGTGTGGTCGTCGACGTCGGCGGAGCCACAGTACGGCATCCTGCCGTTCATTCTCACAAGCATATACGGCACGGCGGGCGCGATCGTTCTCGGCGTGCCCATCGGTTTTTTGACGGCGGTGTACCTCTCCAAGGTCGCGCCCAAGAAGGTCCGCACCGTGCTGGAGGCCGCCGTCAGCCTGCTCGCGGGGATCCCGTCGGTCGTGTACGGCCTTGTCGGTATGCTGGTGCTCGTGCCTGCCATCCGCAAGACGTTCCATCTGCCGGACGGCGCAAGCCTGTTTGCGGCCATCATGATCCTGCCGTCGATCATCAAGGTGAGCGTCACGGCGCTCGAGGCCGTTCCGCATGAATATGAGGACGCCTCGCTTGCCCTCGGTGCGACTGAGGTCGAGACCTATTTCCGCGTCTCCGTTCCGGCGGCAAAGAGCGGCATCGCCGCAGCGGTCGTGCTCGGCGTGGGCCGCGCCATCGGCGAAGCGATGGCCGTGATGATGGTCTCGGGCAACGCGCCGAACATGCCCGGCTCGATCTTTGAGAGCGTCCGCTTTCTTACGACGGCGGTCGCGAGCGAGATGTCGTATTCGAGCGGCTTGCAGCGTCAGGCGCTCTTTTCCATCGCGCTCGTGCTGTACCTTTTCATCCTGCTCATCAATGCGGCGCTCAACTTCTTCTTAAAGCGCGACAAGGAGGGTAACTGATGCTGAAAATGCAGTCCTCGGCCCGCCGCAAGGCCTATATCACGGCGATGAAGCTCCTGATGGGCGTCGCCGCAGTATTGACTTGCGCGCTCGTAGTCGGTATGATTGGTTATATATTGGGCAACGGCATTCCGAACATCACCTGGGAGATGCTCTCCACCGCGCCGAGCTATCTTGCCGACCGCGTCGGCATCCTGCCGGACATCCTGAGCACGCTCTACATCGTCATCGCGACGCTTTTAATTGTGCTGCCGCTCGGCGTAGGCGCGGCCATCTACTTAAATGAATACGCCGCGAACAAAAAGCTCGTCTCCATCATCGAATACGCGTCCGAAACGCTCTCCGGCATTCCGTCGATCATCTACGGCCTTGTCGGTATGCTGATCTTCTGCAAAAACGGCACGTCGCTTCTTGCGGGTGCGCTGACGCTGACGATCATGAACCTGCCGACCATCATGCGCACGACACAGGAGAGCCTCAAGACCGTACCGCAGAGCTACCGCGAGGGCGCGTTCGGCCTGGGCGCGGGCAAATGGCGCACCATCCGCACGGTGGTGCTGCCAAGCTGCGTGGACGGTATCGTGACGGGCTGTATCCTGTCGATCGGACGCATCCTCGGCGAGTCGGCGGCGCTCTTATTCACGGCGGGCTCGGCGCACATGCTCTACAACTTCTTTGAGGGCATGCACAACGCGGGCGCGACGCTGACGGTGGCGCTGTACTTCTACGCCAAGGAGTCGAGCGATACGGGGGTGGTGTTCGCCATCGCGGCCATTTTGATGCTGCTGACGATGCTCATTAACCTCATCGCCGATCTGGTCGGCCGATACTTCAGGAGGAAACAGCAATGATACGACCTGTCAACGGAAGCGGCATGAAGCGCATGGCGCTCTTAAATGACCTTTCCTGCTTCGGCAAGTGTTCGCTGAGCGTGGCCATGCCCATCCTCTCTTCCTACGGGGTGGAGACGGTACCGCTGCCGACGGCCATTTTATCGACGCACACGGCGGACGGCTTCGGCAGCTACGTCATGCGCGATATGACGGACGAGATGAAGGCCTTTGCCGCGCACTGGAGACAGCTTCAAATCAAATTCGACGGCATCTGCATGGGCTTTTTCGGCTCGGTGGAGCAGATGCATTTTGCGAAAGATTTCCTCCGCGACTTTGCGGGTGAGGATACCATCGTTGTGGTCGACCCCGTGCTCGGCGACAACGGCGCGCTGTACGGCTGCTTTACCGAAGAATTTGTGACCGCCATGCGCGCGCTCTGCGCCGACGCACAGCTTATCACGCCCAACCGCACGGAGGCGGCGCTTCTCGCGGGCTGCGGGATGGACGCACAGATAGAAACGCTTCTTAAAGCGCTCACGGTGGAAAATGTCATCATCACCGGCGTCCACCGCGGGGAGAAGATCGGCTACTGCGCGCGGCTGAACGGGCAGTATATGGAAATTTTCAAACCCTGCCTTCCGCAGACGCTGCATGGCACGGGTGATGTGTTCGTCTCCGCCCTGTGCGGCGAGCTGATGGCGGGCAGGGGGGCGGCGGACGCGCTCACACGCGCCGCGGACTTTTGTGACCGATGCGTGCGGAAAACGGCCGCGCGCGGCGAGACCCACTGGTACGGCCTCGCCTTTGAAGACAAATTGAAAGAGGGGAGAGGGCTATGAACAACATCCTTTCTGTTGAGAATCTGTGTCTGTGGTATGGGAGCCATCAGGCGCTCAAGGACATTAACATTGAAATTCCCGAAAAAAGCATTACGGCGCTCATCGGCCCGAGTGGCTGCGGCAAGTCGACGTTTTTAAAGACGCTCGACCGCATGAACGATTTGATCCCCGATGTGAAGATCACGGGCAGCGTCCTCTATAAGGGCGAGGACATTTTTGACTTGTCCGTCGATGTGAGCGAGCTTAGGCGTCAGGTGGGTATGGTGTTCCAGAAGCCGAACCCCTTCCCAATGAGCATTTACGACAACATTGCCTACGGCCCGCGCACCCATGGCATGAAGAACAAGGCCAAGCTCGACGAGATCGTTGAAAAATCGCTGCGCGGCGCAGCCATCTGGGACGAGGTCAAAGACCGGCTGAAAAAGAACGCGCTCGGTCTCTCCGGTGGCCAGCAGCAGCGGCTCTGCATCGCCCGCGCGCTGGCAGTGGAGCCCGAGGTGCTGCTGATGGACGAGCCGACGAGCGCGCTCGACCCCATTTCGACCTCCAAGATCGAGGAGCTCGCCATGGAGCTCAAGGAGCAGTACACCATCGTCATCGTCACGCACAATATGCAGCAGGCGGTGCGCATTTCCGACCGGACGGCGTTCTTCCTGCTCGGCGAGCTCGTCGAGTGCGACGAGACGGAGAAGCTCTTCTCCCAGCCGCAGGACAAGCGGACGGAGGATTACATCACGGGGAGGTTCGGTTAAATGAGAAGTCGGTTTGACGAGCAGCTTGCGCTGCTCAACGTGGAACTGATAAAAATGGGAAGCTTATGCGAGCTTGCAATTTCCAATGTAATCAAAGGACTGCTGGATGACAACGACGAACTGCTGAACCTGGTCACCGATACGGACAGTGAAATCGACGAAAAGGAAAGGGAAATCGAATCCATGTGCCTGAAATTGCTGCTGCAGCAACA
>ENA-OWPF01002639-OWPF01002639.1-human-gut-metagenome-genome-assembly--contig:-NODE-2639-length-12298-cov-8.529282_pt1 | contig 12298 bp, 10 predicted proteins | sample MGYA00248261_ERZ651840 | MGnify/ENA primary metagenome ERZ651840 (study PRJEB26924, sample SAMEA4378268) | human gut metagenome | biome: human gut; feature: human-associated habitat; material: faeces... | reverse complement strand
AAATCATCAGCCGAGCATTTAAGTACGCTACGGATGATTTGGAGATTATCACAGAAAACCCCATGTTGGGTGTGACTGTAAAGCAGCCGAAGTCAAGCAGGCGTGAGGTGTGGACAGAAGAACAGTTTAATTTTGCGTATGATAACTGTTCCGATCCGCAGCTAAAGCTTCTAATCAGCCTTATGATTGCACTGAGCAGCCGTATTGGAGAATGTCTTGCCCTAACGTGGTCTGATGTATACGATAACGAGGACAAGCACGAACCATCCTATATTCGTGTCTACAAGCAGTTGGTCTATCGCTCTGAGGAATTTATTAAAGAAACAAACGGTCGAGGAATTCTCAAAGTATTCGACCAAGTTCGCAGCACCCGACCGGATGCAAAGAGACGAGCGGGTTTCCATGTTACCAAGACGGAAAAGGAAATCGAAGCAAAGACGGACAGAATCTATGTAGCACCGGAAGTCATTTTCATGCTCCGTGATTACAAGCTTGTTCAGAATCAGCATAAACAGCTTGCAGGAGACAGCTACATTGATGATGATTTGATATTTGATCATGAGGATGGTACGCATATCAGTTCACAATACGCCGATGATATGTTCCGTTCACTCTATGAGCCTTTAGGACTTCCAAAAGTAGACCTGTATAGCCTAAGGCATTTCTCAATCACAAAAAAACTTGATTATAACAAGCATGACTATGTGAGCTTGGCTAAGGATACCGCCCATCGTCAGTTGAGTACGATACAGGACTATTACGAAACGCCGGAGGACAGCGTAAGAATTGATACAGCGAAAGCGATTGGAAAGTTCCTTAGTCGCTCTGGCAAATCGGATTCTGAATCTAAAGTGACAATCTCTCTGGCAGATGAAGATTTTGCAAAAAAGCTTGAGGAAGTGGCTTCTGATTCAGCCGGAAAACAGATGCTTGAGTTTGCCATCGCCATGTACGAAAAGAATAATTCGGGCAAATAAAGGTCATCCGACACCAACCGTATTTAACGCCGCTAATCACCTAAAAATTCGGCTACTGTACAAAACCACTGAATTTACTGTATAATATAAGCGATACGAAACACCCGAACCATGATTCCCTTGCAGCAATAAAAGAGAAAAACCTCTCCAAGCGAAGCTTGATTATTTTTTCTTTTACTGCTCAATAAAAAAGCCGAAAACCCTTGAAAACAAAGGCTTTCGGCGTTATTATCTGGCGCGCCAAAAGGGATTCGAACCCCCGGCCTTCCCCTTAGGAGGGGGACGCTCTATCCAGCTGAGCTATTGGCGCGTATAGAAAATGAAATTGTAAATAGTGAGGATTGAACAATTGCTTAGGAGGCGCTTGTTATATCCATTTAACTATGGGAACAAATGCCGTATTTTCGGGCTTTTTCAGCCTTTTCGGTCACGGCGACCAACTTTATGAACTCAATCACTTTCGTGATGAATTATCTCTTTCTTATCTCTTCTGATTTTTCAGATTTCGCTTCCTTAAGTGATCCTCAAACGCTACCCTTTTTCTTCAAAAGGGTTCCGCCATGGTTCTACCTTAGGAGGCGAACACTCTATCCTACTGAGCTACAGAGATTTATATGTTTCACGTGAAACATATATCGTATTTTCATACTGCATTTTATTATAATTCATTTTCATGTGTTCCGCAACTATTTTCTCTTCTCACATGCTCCGTATGCAATTTCTGTGTAGCTGTTCACGGGTAGGCACTTTTGGAACCGATGATTTTTTATAGACCTTTACGCAAAATGAGCCGTTCCCATCATCCATATTTTTCCTTTAAACCGACGTCCCGGAAGCGGTTCTCCAAGCAGGTCCATCTTATTGATACCCACGCGGAAATACAGATCGTTGCATTCCACCTTGAGATCATAGATTTCCTCGCCGGTAAACCGGTTTTTCTTACATATAACCTCTTTGATCTCGCCTAAAATCGAATACTGATCGCACTCGATCCCGCTTGGCATAAAAGTTGTATCGACGATCGAATAAATATCCTCTCTCGTCGCCCGGCGCGATGCCATCGAATAGAGATCCAGATCCTCGATTGTTAAGGACTCCATCGCATCCTCGTCGCCATTTTTTGCCGCTTCCAAAAGTTCATCCCGGTTTTTCGCCGCCACTTTGGCTTTTTCAATCTGCAGCGCCGTCTTTTTGATCGGAAGAAGCACCTTGCCCCGATTGGCAAATCCTGCCAGGCTAACCGAATTCACCTGTAAGCGCTCGCGCTCTTTCCGGTAACACTCCCTGTATTCGATCGGATTCAAGAGATAAAAGATCAGCGAAAGCCCTACCTTATACTCATCCAGAAGCCCCGCATAGGTTTCCTTCTCCGTATGACGCTGAATGGAACATTCTGCCCGCGAGGTTACCTCCTCGTTCAGGATATAGGGATAATAATACTCTATCTCCATCTCATCCTGCTCATTCAGCTCCCCATACATCGCCACGCCGATCCCCGGCGCAACTTCTGTCTTGATCTCATATAATTCGGTCCCCCTGTCAAGCTGAAGACAGCTGGAGGTTCCCGCCTCTCTCGCCAGACAGCGAAGCAGGGCACGGATGTCCTTCTTCTTCTGATACATACTAAATCCGGCAGCTCGCAAAAAACGATGCATATTGACTCCTTCTAACTACAATCCGCAGCTGCTGCCAACACATACAGCCGCCTCATTTCTATCCTTTATTTTCTTTACTTATACCCAAGCGCACGCTCCAGTGCTTCCTTCTCTTCACTTCCTAAAAGCACCTCGGTCTTGCCCTCTACGACATCCTTCAGATACAGGTAACAGCCTTCACGGCTGTGAACAGAATTCAGCACAAATCCCGTGTTGTTATCATCCAGCATGGCAATGACAAAACTCAGATTGCCGCCCATGCCCTTAAACGCATTGTACTTGACAATACCGGTTTTCTGGTATCCAGCCTGCGCCTTGGAGACAACCGAATCCACCAGGCGTTTTGTATCTCCGTCCTTTGCCCGCAGATACTCGGTCTCATCCACCAGTTCCATGATCGTGTCTTCGAGCGTCTCCGCATCTTTTCCCCGCATAAACATATCATATCTGCGATACAACTTCCTATACTGCGAAAAACAGATGACGGACGCAATAAATGATATGAGTGTCAGGATCGCCAGAACGATCACGATAACCCCCGGATCGATGCCAATCCCGCTAAAAATACTGCTCTCCATCTTTCATTCCTCATTTCCCATCATCCGTCCCCTGGGACGAATTTTGTGTGATTACTGTCTTAATGACTCCAAAAGCTCAATCAGACGTTCCAGTTCCGCTGATGAATAGTATTCGATCTCGATTCTGCCTTTATTCTTATCCTTGCGGTTGATCGAAACCTTCGTTCCCATAACTCCTTTCAGCTTCTCTTCCACATCCTTGAAAAAGACCTCCATATCGCGTTCCGGCTCTGCTTTCTTTTTCGCCTTTTTCGGCTTCAAAAGCTCTTTCACCAGACGCTCGACCTCGCGGACGCTCAAATGATTTTCTACTGTTTTAAGCGCCAACTGGTACTGTTTTTCACCATCTTCCAGCGAAAGAAGCGCTCTCGCATGACCTCCGGTAAGCCGGTCCTGAATCAGCATCTCCTGCACTCTCTCATCCAGTTTCAAAAGACGCATGCTGTTCGTGATCGTCGCACGGTTCTTCGCTACGCGCTCTGCCACGTCCTCCTGACGCAGCCCAAACTCCTGAATCAGCATCTGGTAGGCTTTCGCCTCCTCAATCGGATTTAAATCTGCACGCTGTACATTCTCGATCAGGGCGATCTCCATCGTCTGCTGTCTCGTATACTCGCGCACGATCACCGGAACTTCCCGAAATCCTGCCAGTTTGGCAGCTCTCCACCGGCGCTCTCCGGCAATCAGCTCATAACGATCGCCCTTTTTCTGAACCAGAAGCGGCTGCAGCACGCCGTAACGGCGGATGGATTCTGCCAGCTCTCCGAGCTGTTCTTCATCAAACATCTTACGCGGCTGGCTGACATTTGGCTCAATCTCCGAAATATTTAGAAATTTCTCTTTTTCCACCTCGACGATCCTTACGACCGGCTCCGCTTTTGCCGTCTGTGTCTTCGATTTTGCCGCCGTCTCCCCGGCTGTGCGGGTTTTTCCTTCTGCCGTCGTCTTTCCGGATGCCTTTGCAACTCCCACGCGGCTTCCTTTTCCCACTGTTTTCGCAGCTGTCTTTCCGGCAGACGCCGATTTTTTCTGTTTTTTAGATCCCGGAAGCACCATATCCAGCTCTTCCAGGCTCTTTTTCTCTATCTCCTGTTCCGTCTCACGAACGGAAGTCTTTTTTCCGGCTTCATCCGATGGCTTTGCGCTGCTTTTTCCCGCTTCTGCATTCTCGTAATCATTTCCAAAAAAAGCTCCCAGTCCTCTGCCAAGCCCCGTTCTCTTTGACATTTCCTTCCTCCTCACGAACCTCCCGACGCCCCGGCAGGCATCCTTTCTGAATTTCACTTCACCGTTATTTTCCTGCCTACAGCTCTTCTCCCCGGCTGATCACCTCTGCTGCCAGCAGACGGTAGCTCTCTGCACCAGTCGAACGGCTGTCGTACAGGTTGATCGGCATTCCGTGGCTCGGCGCCTCCGCCAGTCGCACATTTCTCGGTATGATCGTCTTGTAAATCCGCTCATTTAAGTTCTGTTTTACATTCTCTACGACCTGCAGGGAGAGATTCGTTCTCGCATCATACATGGTAAATACCACGCCCTCCAGCTCCAGCGACGGATTCATCTTTTTCCGGACCAAACCGATCGTCCGGAGTACCTGGCTCAGTCCTTCCAGCGCATAATATTCGCACTGGATTGGCACCAGCACCGTATCTGCCGCTACCAGCGCATTGATCGTCAAAAGACTCAGCGACGGCGGGCAGTCGATGATAATAAAATCATACTGATCGCGGATTGTCTCCAGATAACCGTTTAACACCGACTCTTTATTTTCCACATCCAGAAGTTCAATCTCAGCTCCTGCCAGATTCGAATCCGAAGGAAGAACATCCAGATTTTCCTGAACATCGCGCATCAGACAGTCCTCCAGTGTGCAATCGCCCAAAAGCAGCTCATAGACTGTATCTTCAATCTGTTCTTTTTCCAATCCCAAACCAGTGGTTGCATTTCCCTGCGGATCAAAATCGATCGTCAGAACCCTCTGTCCCGCCTCTGCCAGGCATGCCGACAGGTTGATCGCCGTTGTCGTTTTACCTACGCCGCCCTTCTGATTTGCAATCGCAATCGTTCGTCCCATACCGTATTCCTTCCATTTCCTCGGTTTTATCTCACATGAAAGACAGGAAAAAGCCTTCCCGCAGGCATCCGCACAGCGATTTCCAGCTTTTTCCCATTCTTGTCTTGCCTAATAGTATAACACACTTAAAACTCATTTCCTACTTTTTTAGAAAAATTTCATTTAAAATGTTTCACGTGAAACATCGGCTCCACCGTCTCCCCCAGAGCACACCATTTATCTGCCAGACACACAATCCATGCCTCGCGGCACTGAGGCGGCACCGGTATCAGCGGAAACATATGACGTGCGATGATATTTTTTTCCTTCCAATTTAAATGGTAATCTCTCTGTGCATTTCCAAGCGCTGTTTTCGGGTGACGGAAGCCGTGCAGGCGGTGCGAGGGATCCTTCTGATGCCAGTCATACAAAAAATAATCGTGCAGCAGTGCCCCTCTCACAAGTGATTTTGGTTCCAAGCGAATCTGCCACCGTTCCATCATCCAAAGGCTTGTGTAGGCAACATTGAGGCTGTGGCGGTAAATGGATGTCGTACCATGCTGCATCGCCAGCTTCTCCTCGTCTAAGCGCCCTTCCTGCTTCAGTTCGCGTATCGTTTCCGCCAGCAGCCGCTGCCTGCCCGCCGACAACTGAAAAGATTTCTCTGTCTTCCGTTCCATACGATGCTGAAAGCATAACTTATTTTCCTTCTTTATCATATCGCGCATTTCTTTCCCCATCGATTGATTTTTTGATACGTGAACATTATAATGATTTTAATATCGATTTTCAATGAAATTTTGTTTACATAAAATGGCATGTTCATAACTGTTCACAGGTAGAAATTTTCCAAACTGAAAATCCCGAACGCTACAGTTCTGGTTGCAGATTTTTCCGATTTGAAATGCGAAGCATCGGCAAAATCCCGTTACTTGGGCACACATCTGTGAACAGATATTCTGTGAAAAAACGCTGGAAATAGCTGAACTGGAATACAGGAAAATATGATATAATATGAGCACTTAGCGAGGTGTTTTCGATCCTAGTGCGAGTCATACCTAAATACTTAATGAAGCCAAGACAAAGGCGATAGCTGAATTTAGTATTTATGGTATAATAGAATTACTTGATGAGATATTTTCGAGTTTAATTTTTCGATTCAAAAGGAGCTTTCTATATGAACACAAAAAACAAGATCATGACCTGCCTGATGCTGTCCGCCGGCGGCGCAGTTTCACTGGCACTTTTAAATAAATATATTCAATTTTCTGCCACCTCCCGCGGTCTGACCCGGGAAGAGAATTCTCTCTGCTACAAATGGCGGCTGGGAAATATCTACTATACAAAATGCGGTTCCGGCAAACCGCTTCTGTTAATTCACGATCTGCACTTTGCATCGAGCGGCTATGAGTGGGAATCCATCCGCGAACAGCTCAGCCGCTCCTACACCGTCTACACGCTCGACCTTCTCGGCTGCGGACGTTCCGAGAAGCCGAACCTGACCTACACAAATTACCTGTTTGTCCAGCTGATCTGTGATTTTATCAAATCTGAGATCGGACATCGGACCAACATTCTCTCCACCGGTGATTCAGCGGCACTGTCTATCATGGCGTGCAGCAACTCTCCAGAACTGTTTGATCAGATCATGCTCATCAACCCGAGCAGCCTTACCGACTGTTGTCAGCTTCCGGGTAAAAATGCCAAGCTTTATAAGCTTCTTCTGGATCTCCCGCTGGCTGGAACGCTCATTTACCACATTGCGTGCAGCCGCTCTATGATCGAAGAGGCATTCCGCACCAAATATTTTTACAATCCGTATACCGTAAAACCGGTTCAGATCGACCGCAGCCACGAAGCCGCACATCTCGGTGAATGTCCGAAAGCGATCTTCTCCAGTATTGAATGCCGCTATACCAAGTGCAATATTTCCAATGCTCTCAGGAAGATCGACAACAGCATCTTCATCATCGGCGGTTCCGAGGAACCGATGATCGAGGCGACGATTCAGGATTACAAGATTTATAATTCCGCAATCGAGTCCTCTATCATTCCGAAGACCAAACATCTGCCGCAGTTAGAACAGCCGGATGCCGTGATGGATGCGATCCATATGTTTTTTTCTTAAAAAAGGATAATGAGTATGCATACCGCGGAGCGTTTTTTCGTCATAGGACGAAGCTTATTACTGTTCACGCATACGTGCCCAATAACGGGATTTGCCGTGGCTTCGCATTTAAATACGGCAAATTCCTGCTGCCACCACGTTTTCTTACGGCACTTTCGGTTCCAAAAGTGCCTACCCGCGAACAGTTACTCTCTCTTTCCCACATCTCCATGAAATTCCTTTTTCATACTCATACCATGATGCAGATACCATTTTTCCAGTATCTTTCATATTCACAGCGTCATCCTTCCGTGCGCCTTGTTTGTTGCTTCTTGATAGGAACGGTCCTAATGTTTCATCCAGGTCCCGCCGCACTATCTATATACAAACAAAACCCCCGGAATGCTCCTCTTTATTCTACATTATTCCCACTCGATCTCCTCGGCTTTCGCACAAAAAACTATATTCTGTAACGAAAACTCAAATTTTATAAATTTTCCCTATTATTTCCAGCTCTGCCATCGCCTCTACCCGCTTCTCCAGATTTCCTCTGTCATATGCCTGATACGGCTTCTGGAACACAATCTTCCAGGACAAATATTCAGTCATATATTTTTGTTTAAACCCCGCCTATATGAAAAAGAAAGACTGCATACCCTACGTGTTCCATATACAGTCTTTCTCTATCTACCTTTTGATTGCTTTATTTCAGCGGCTCCCGCGACGGCGTTCCCGCTTTTCTCGGATACTTCTTTCCCGTCCTCTCTGTCTTATGAATCCGGACCAGGTTACGCTCATCCTCATTGGCAAGGTGGAAGGAAATCACATCCTCCAGCTCGCCGCCCAGCTTGCGGATCGCACCTTTTCCCGTCTTCATCTCTTCCTCCAGTTTGCCCGATTTGTACGGCACAAACCAGCCACCCACCTTGACAAACGGCAGGCAGTATTCCGACAGCGTGGACAGATTTGCCACCGCGCGTGAAACGCAGAAATCAAATGTTTCACGTGAAACATTATCATGTGCTGCATCCTCCGCCCGTCCGTGAACCGCCTGAATTTTTTCCAGTTCCAATGCCTGAATTACCTCGTTCAGAAAGTTGATCCGCTTATTTAAAGAATCGAGAAGCGTGACCTTTAAATTTGGAAATGCAATCTTTAACGGGATACCCGGAAATCCAGCTCCCGTTCCAACATCGATCAACGTATACTCTTTCTCTGCCAGATCCGGCACCGCTTTCACAAGTGCCAGACTATCCGAAAAATGTTTGGTCACAACTTCCTTCTGTTCCGTGATCGCTGTCAGATTCACCATCGTATTCCAATGAATCAACAGTTCATAGTAATCGTAGAACTGCTTGATCTGGTGTTCATTTAACGTGACACCCATCTCCTGCGCTTCTTTCTGAAACTGCTCGGTAAAGTCTGCCGGAGGCAGAACCACACCGCTTTCTACTTTATTTTCTTCTGCCATAAATATATCCTTTATGATATGTTCTATTTTTTCTCAGGTTCTTATCTATCTTACATTTTGAGTTGCTGCAATGCGTTTACCTGTTTCCATGCAGTCTCTGACTCGTTACTGTTCACGCATACGTGCCCAGTAACGGAATTTGCCGTGGCTTCGCATTTAAATACGGCAAATTCCTCCTGCCACCAGGTTTTCTTACGACACTTTCGGTTCCAAAAGTGCCTGCCCGTGTACAGTAACTCTGAATCCGCTCGTTTCTATATTTACAGTTCTTTCTTCTCTTCCCCATGCCCCGCATGGCGGCTCTGCTCTAAGTGTACCAGCAGCACCGAAATATCCGCCGGTGACACGCCCGCGATTCGGGATGCCTGACCGATATTTGCCGGTTTATAGAGATTTAACTTCTGTACTGCCTCACGGCGCAGGCTTCCGACCGTGGAATAGTCGAAGTTTTCATCCAGCTTCCGGCTCTCCATCTTCTTGAACTGTGCAACCTGCTGCAGCTGGCGGCGGATATAGCCGTCATACTTGATGTTGATGTTGATCTGCTCGATCACATCTTCCGGAAGTTCCGGACGGTTCGGATCCAGCTCTGCCAGTGCTTCATAGCTTAACTCCGGACGGCGTACCAGCTCTGCCAGCGTTGCCGCGGTCTTGAGCGGGGTGCTTCCGTGGCGCTCTAAAAATTCCTGCACTTCTTTTCCAGCGCCAATGTTGATCTTCTCCAGACGCTTTGCCTCTTCCTCGATTATGTTTTCTTTCCAGAGAACACGCTCATACATCGCATCACTGACCAGTCCAATCTCATGCCCGATCGGGGAAAGACGCAGATCCGCGTTGTCCTGACGCAAAAGCAGGCGGTATTCCGCACGCGACGTCATCATCCGGTACGGTTCATGGTTTTCTTTGGTAACCAGATCGTCGATTAAGACACCGATATATGCCTGGGAACGGTCGAGGATGATCGGTTCTTTTCCCAGCACTTCGCGCGCCGCATTGACACCCGCCATAAAGCCCTGTACCGCCGCTTCCTCATAACCGGAGCTTCCGTTAAACTGACCGCCGCTGAACAATCCCCGGATCGCCTTAAATTCCAGCGATGCCTTCAACTGGCGTGCATTGATACAATCGTACTCAATTGCATATGCATTTCGAACAATTTTTACATTTTCAAGTCCCGGCACGGTACGATACATCGCGTACTGCACATCCTCCGGCAGGGAACTGGACATACCGCCCAGATACATTTCATTCGTATAAATTCCCTCCGGCTCGACAAAAACCTGATGACGGTTCTTATCTGGAAATTTTACCACCTTATCCTCGATCGATGGACAGTAACGCGGACCTGTTCCCTCGATCGCGCCCGAAAAGAGGGGCGATCGATCCAGGTTGTTGCGGATGATCTCATGTGTTTTCTCATTGGTATAGGTCAACCAGCAGGACACCTGCTCCTTCTGCACCGACTCCGGATCGGTGGAAAAAGAAAATGGCACAACCCTCTCATCGCCGAACTGCTCTTCCATCTTAGAAAAATCGATGCTGCGCTTATCAACACGCGCCGGTGTGCCCGTCTTGAAACGGAACATCTCGATTCCCAGCTTTTTCAGGGAATCTGTCAGATGGTTTGCCGCCTGCAGACCATTCGGTCCGGTCGGATTGCTCACATCACCATAGATACATCTCGCTTTCAGGTACGTTCCCGTTGCCAGCACCACCGCCTTGCAGTAATACGTCGCGCCGGAGTACGTTTTCAGTCCTTTGATCTGACCTTCTTCCACGATCAGCTCTGCCACCTCTCCCTGACGGATCGTCAGGTGATCGGTATTTTCCATGGTACGGCGCATCTGGCGGGTGTATTCCTGCTTGTCCGCCTGCGCGCGGAGCGAATGCACCGCCGGTCCCTTGGACTGGTTGAGCATCTTGGACTGTATAAAGGTTTTATCTATATTTTTTCCCATCTCGCCGCCGAGCGCATCCAGCTCGCGCACCAAGTGGCCCTTCGAGCTTCCGCCGACATTCGGGTTGCACGGCATCAGGGCGATGCTGTCCACGCTGACGGTAAACACGATCGTCTCGAGTCCCAGTCTCGCGCTTGCCAGCGCCGCCTCACAGCCGGCGTGTCCCGCCCCGACGACCGCTACATCATAATTTTCTGTTAAACAGGGCATGTTTCCTCTTTCCTCTCTATCTCTGCGTTCTATTCAAGTCGAACGTCCGTGAGACTTGGCGCGTGATTCTGGTCAGCGTAAGCTGACATATTCTTTACAGAATCACTGCGCATCCTCGCGGAGCGTTTATCTCAGTCGGAGACAAGGCTTCCACTGAGATAAATTTGCTATTACTCACCACCTGAAGAGGTGGGAGTCTTCTCGACTGAGATACCCCCCTCTTTTATACCAACAGGGAAACACATTCACCCAAAAATTATTATAAAAATATCCACTATGAAAGAAAAAATATTTAACATCATCCAGATCGGCGACAAAAGCAACCGTATCAGCCGTGCATTCGATATTTTCATCACCTTCACGATCATCTGCAATATCATTGTCACGTTTCTGGAAACATTCGATCAATTAACATCCTTCGGTGGTCTGTTTACCATGCTGGAACATGCCAGTGTCCTGATTTTCTGTATTGAATACGCGCTGCGCATCTGGACTGCCGACTATCTCTATCCAGAAAAAACGCCGGGACGCGCCCGATTCTGCTTTCTCATTTCCTTTGATGGAGTGGTGGATCTGCTGACGATCATCCCGGTCTTTTTTCTTTCGGGCTTCATCATTTTCCGTATGCTGCGCGTGGCGCGGATTTTCCATCTGTTCCGGCTCAATGCGAAATACGACTCGTTCAACATCATTACCACCGTACTCTATGAAAAACGGAACCAGATCATTTCCTCTGTGTTCATCGTCATGGTGCTGATGCTGGCGAGCAGCATGTGCATGTATAGTGTCGAGCACAACGCTCAGCCGGACATTTTCCGCAATGCATTCAGCGGCATCTGGTGGAGTATGTCCACGCTGCTGACCGTCGGTTACGGCGATATTTACCCGGTCACAACGCTTGGGCGCGTGATGGCGATCTGCATCGCCTACCTCGGAGTCGGTGCCGTCGCGATCCCAACCGGTATCATCAGCGCCGGTTTCGTCGAACAGTACCAGCGCAAGAGCAGCCTGTCCAGCATGAAGGACGCGGATATTCAGGAAATTGCCGAGGTTTTCGTCGATAAACGATATGCCGGAAAAACCATTGAAGAGATGGAAGAAGAGCAGAATATCAAGATATTTCTGGTGCTGCGCGATGATCTGTCGGTGCTTCCGCAGAAAAATATGGTTTTGAAATTAAATGATATTGTGATTATACGAATAGAAAATGAAGCGTAATCAAACTTATCATCAAACATTTTTTTATGAACGTGAAAAAGAATGTGCCTTGGCACATTCTCGCGCCGAGC
>ENA-OWPF01002637-OWPF01002637.1-human-gut-metagenome-genome-assembly--contig:-NODE-2637-length-12318-cov-132.714670_pt1 | contig 12318 bp, 9 predicted proteins | sample MGYA00248261_ERZ651840 | MGnify/ENA primary metagenome ERZ651840 (study PRJEB26924, sample SAMEA4378268) | human gut metagenome | biome: human gut; feature: human-associated habitat; material: faeces... | reverse complement strand
GTAAGTTCAATCCTAAAAAAGGAAGTTATCAAGAAAAATTAGGAAGAATATTAGTATTAGCAGATGCTGCACACTCTTTTGGCGGAATGTATAAGGGAAAAAAAGTAGGAAGTGTAGCAGACTTTACTTCATACTCGTTTCATGCTGTAAAAAATCTAACAACAGCAGAAGGTGGAGCTATTACTTGGAAAAAGAATGAAGTTTTTGATAATGAACAAATATATAAAGAGTTTATGTTATTAGCTCTTCATGGACAAAATAAAGATGCACTATCAAAGATGAAAGCTGGAGCATGGAAATATGATATAACTATGCCAGGATATAAATGCAATATGACAGATATAAATGCAGCTATTGGGCTTGCTCAATTAAGAAGATATGATAGTGAAATTCTAGCTAAAAAAGATTTAATCAATACTTGGTATAAAAAATATTTAGGAGATATTAAAGGAGTAATACTTCCAGAATTTAGAACAGAGGATAAAGTAAGCTCAAGACATATCTATGCTCTTAGATTAGAAGAAGCAACTGAAGAGAAGAGAAATGAGGTAATACAGAAACTAGCAGAAAAAGGAATAGCTACAAATGTACATTTCCAACCTCTACCATTATTAACAGCTTATAAGAATTTAGGATTTAAAATAGAAGATTATCCAGAAGCGTATGCTATGTATAGTACAGAGATATCTCTACCATTTCATGACTTTGTAAGTGAAGAAGATGTTATGTATATAGCTAAATGTTTGAAAGAGGTATTATAATGACAGGAGATTTTTCAGTCTTATTATCTGTTTATTGGAAAGAAAAACCAGGATATTTAGAACAAGCAATAGAAAGTATATATTTTAATCAAACATTAAAACCTAAAGAAATTGTATTGATTGAGGATGGGAAACTAACAGATGAACTATATGAAATAATAAAAAAGCTAAAAAATAAGATTGGAGATAGTATTTTTAAAGTAATTTCTTTAGAGAAAAATATGGGATTAGGAAATGCTTTAAAAATTGGAGTAGAAAATTGTTCGTATGAGTATATTGCAAGAATGGATACTGATGATATTGCTTATCCTGAAAGATTTGAAAAACAATTTCTATATTTAAAAGAAAATCCTGATATTGATGTTCTAGGAAGTTATATGAGTGAATTTTCAGGGAATATAGATAATATTGTCTGTATAAAAGATTGCCCGTCAAATGATATAGATATGAAAAAATATATGAAATTAAGAGACCCAGTTAATCATCCAAGTGTAATTTTAAAAAAAAGCAGTGTATTAGCAGCTGGAAATTATCAAGAAATATTTTTAAATGAAGATTCATATCTTTGGGGGAGAATGTTAGTAAAAGGGTTCAAATTCAAAAATATATTAGAACCCCTTATATATTTTAGAGTAAATGATGATACTTATAAAAGAAGAGGCGGATGGAGATATATAAAAGCTGAATATGAACTTCAAAGAAAATTTTTAGAAATAGGTTTAATTAATAAAATCGAGTTTTTAAGAAATGTTACTTTAAAGAATATAGTAAGAGTATTACCAAATAGTTTAAGAAAAAAAATATATATAAAAATTTTAAGAAAAGGAAAATAAAATGGGAAAAAAAATAGGAATAATAACACATTATGATGTACATAATCATGGAGCATTACTTCAAATGTATGCCTTACAACAAGTTTTAAGAAAATTTAATGTAGAACCAGAAGGATTAACATTTAAAAAAAATTATGATTTCTATCATGAATATTCTGAAAAAAAATATAATATAGGAATTAGTTCAATTCCTTATTATATAGGTTATTTAATAAAAAATGGTTTTTCTAAAACGTTATTCAATGTAAAGAAAAGAAATAAATTAGAAAATTTTAAAAAAGAAAAAAATATGGTTGGAAGATCTACAATAGATGCTGTAGATTTAAAAGGAGTTTTTATAGGAAGTGATGAAGTTTTCAGTATTGAAACTGGATTAACACCAGAGTTTTGGGGAAATAATTTGACAACAAATAATATTTTTTCATATGCTGGATGTTTTGGACCAACAACTATAGAATTTATAAAGAAAAAAAAAGCAGAAAGCTTTATAAAAAAAGGAATTAGTAATTTAAAAAAAATATCTGTTAGAGATGAAAACTCTAAACATATTATAGAAAGTTTATCTGAAAGAGAAGCATTATTAGTTTGTGATCCTGTAATTTTATACGGTTATATTGAAGAAAAAAAGAAATTAAAAAAAATAAATGAAGAAAAATATATTCTTGTTTATTCATATGACAATAATATGAATAAATTTAACGAAATAGAAAATATAAAAAAATTTGCTAAAGAGAATAACTTAAAGATATATTCAGTAGGTTTTTATCATAAATGGTGTGATAAAAATATAAATGTAGACCCTATTGAATTATTAGAATATGTAAATAGTGCAGAGTTAGTTATGACTGATACATTTCATGGAACAATAATGTCAATGATACTAAATAAAGAATTTATAACTAAGGTACATACTAATAGTAATAAATTAGGATTTTTATTGAAAGAATATAATTTAATATCAAGAATTACAAAGGATTTTTCAGATTCTAGTAACATTATTAAAAATAATATTAATTATGATGAGGTAAATAAAATCATTAATGAAAGAAGAAATGTATCATTAAATTATATAAAGGAATGTTTAGGAAGTATTAATAATGAAGAATAATATTGAAAATACAGAAAAAAAATTAAGAGAATGTACTAGTTGTCAGTTATGTTCAGCAATATGTCCAACTTTAGCTATAAAAATTGAGTTAAATGAAGAAGGTTTTTACACTCCTAAAATTAATAAAAAAAAATGTATAGATTGTGGAAAGTGTATATCTATTTGCTATAAATATGATGAAAATATAAAAATGTCTGATGAAAATATAAGTTCTTATGGAGCAAAGGCTAAAGAAAAAGAATTACTTAAGAATTCTACTTCTGGGGGTATTGCTACATTACTACTAGAAGAAGGAATAAAAAGTGGTTATAAAGTAATTGGAGTAAAGTATAATTATGAAAAAGATATAGCTGAAGCTGTAATTATAGAAAAAAAAGAAGAATTAAATTTAATAAAAGGTTCTAAATATATTCAAAGTTTTTCTGAAGATATTTTTAAAAAGGTTACAACTGAAGTAAAAAAAGATGAGAGATATATTTTAATTGGATTACCTTGTCAAATTTATTCTTTTAATAAATATTTAACTAAAGTAGGAAAAAGGGAGAATTTTATTTTAATAGATTTATTTTGTCATGGATGTCCTAGTCTAAATTTATGGAAAAAATATGTAGAAGACTTAAAAGAGAAATATAAAATAGATAAATTTGAAAAAATAGAATTTAGAAGCAAAAAAAGAGGATGGCATGAATTTTGTTTATATTTAAAAAGTAAAGATATTGAGATTCTTACAAAAAATGATTTAGATTTTTTCTATCGATTATTTTTTAGTGATAAAGTGTTAAATAAATCTTGTTACAATTGTAAATTAAGAAGTACACTAACTTATACAGATATAAGGTTAGGGGATTTTTGGGGGAAAAGATATGATTTAGATAAAGAAGGGGTATCAAGTGTAGTTATAGTAACAGCACAAGGTAAAACTCTGCTAGATAGTATTAAAAATAAGATTATTTATGGAAAGGTTAATTTCAGAGAAATTATACAAAATCAATCATATGGCAGAGAATACCCTAATATTTTAAATAGAGAAAAATACTTTAATTTATTAATAGAAGATGAAAAGTTAGATAAAATTCTAAAAAAATACAGCAGTTTACTAAGTTTTAATGAAAAAATAATATTTTATATTAGAAAGATTTATTTTAAAATTCCTCAAAATATAAGATTTTTATTGAGAAAATTCTTTCATTAAAGTTTTAAATATTAGGGAGAGTAAATAGATGGAAAAAATTAAGATTAGTATAATAATCCCATGTTATAATTCATTTGATTTGATGACAAATTGTTTGGCTTCTCTTGAAAATCAGACTCAAAAAAATTTTGAAGTTATATTTATTGATGATTGTTCAAAAGATAAAACTTTAAAAAGTTTAATTTCTTATAAAGAAAAAAGTAATTTAAATATAAAAATATTAAGGAATAATAAAAATCGTGGACCTGGAGCAAGTAGAAATCTTGGAATAAAAAATGCCCAATCAGAATATATAGTTTTTTGTGATAGTGATGATTGGTTTGAGCTAAATTTTATTGAAGAAATTTATAAGGAGTTAAATAAAAATGCACCTGATATTATAATTTTTGACTATAATAAAATTATTAAAGGGAAAAAAATAAAAGCAAATTCTTTGTCAGAATTAAGTAATGGACTTTTAAATGAGAGTTATATAATAGCAACTAAATATTCTTTATGTTGTTTTTGTATTCGAAAAAGTATTTTTATAGATATAAAAATTCCTAATTTATATAATGGAGAAGATATAGCAATTATTCCTCTTTTAATATATAAAGCACATAAAATTTCTATTTTAAAAAATAGTTTTTACAATTATTATTTTAGAGCTAATTCTACTTCAAATAAAAGTTCTAAAAAGGTTGCAGAGCAGTTAATTACAGCTTTTAATTATATTGAAAGTAATTTAGAGAATAAAATTAAGCAAGAAATTTTAGAGTATTTAGGTATAAAAATAATTTTATATGGAGTAACATTAAATTTATTTAAATTACAAGATATGATAATGGTAAGAAATGTTATAAATAATTTCGAAAGAAAATATACTAGTTGGTATAAAAATGAGTATATAAAAAAATTAGGCATTCTTAAACGAATTTATTTATTAGTCTTAAGAAAGAGATTATTAGTTTTGAACTTACTTTTTTCAAAAATTCACAGTAAGTTAGTAGAAAATTAAGGAGAAATATGTGGTATGTTGTATTATATATAATTATTTTAGTGTTAAGTATTCTTAGTTTAAAAATAAAAAAAATAGATAAAGTTATTATTGGTATTTTAATTTTATTTTCAGGATTTAGATATGGAATAGGAAAAGATTATTATAATTATAGTTATATATTTAATCAGATAAGGGATGGACAAAATTTTGTTAATTTAAATATAGAATATGGATATCTCTTACTAAATAAAATTATTGTAATTTTAAAAGGTAATTTTCAGTGGGTAATACTTATAACAGCAAGTTTACAAAATATATTAATTTATAAATTTATAAAAAAAGAAAGTTTAAGGATAATATTCTCAATAAATATATATTTTTTGTTAGGAAATTATTATATTTCTACATTTAATGCTATTAGGCAAAGTATAGCAATTGCTTTATTTTTGTTAAGTTATAGTTATTTAAAAAGAAAAAAAATATTAAAAACAATAATATGTTTCTTGTTTGGAGGAGTATTTCATAAATCTTTATTATTTTTATTACCAGTATTATTAATTTTAAACATAAAAAAAATATCTAATAAAATATTTTTTATTAGTTTGATATTGTTAACTTTAATTATACCTAAGATAGACTATTTTATAAGTTTGGTTCCAGTATATGCTGGATATGTAAATAGAGTTTATGATTTTAATACTAATTACTTAATTTTATTTGCATTTTTTATATTGAATATAATCTTTATTGCTTTTAATAAAAAAATAAAATTTTCAAAATTAGATTATAATATTATTATAACTTGTACTTTAGTAATTTATACAATATTAATAAATAGAAAGTATAATGAAGGTTTAAATTTAATATTGATGAGAATGTGTGCATATTTTTATTATTTTTATATTATTTTTATACCAAAAGCAATTATATATTTTGAAAAGAAAATAAATAAGAGGAATATTTTATTTATTTTGTTTTATATAATATTGTCTCTCTTGTATTTTAAAACAACCTTTTTTAAGTTAGGAGTATATAGAATAAGTTCAAATTTTTAAATAAAAAATTAAAAGATTGTATTATAATAAAAAACTAGAATAAACCATTGATAAAAAATTCATAATAAAATTTATGAAAGTGATAAATTGTTAGTTGGATGAATATTTTCATAAATAAGTATGCAATAAGAAAGGAGAGAGCTGAAATGAAGGAGAATAAAAAAAAAGTAGGAATATTAACATTTCACTATTATCAAAATCAAAACTTTGGCGGAATTTTACAAAGTTTTGCTGTGTTAAAATTATTTCAAAAAAATTATGAAAATGTTGAGTTAATAAATTATGTACCTTTTAAATATAAAAAAATAAAAAATATTATGATAAGAATTTTTGGAAAGGGGTTTTTAGAGTTTGTTCAAACTAAATTAGATGTAACTTTTAAAATAAATAATGAAGAAGATTTTAAAAAAATAAATAAAAAATTTGATAGTTTTATTGTTGGAAGTGATCAAGTGTGGAGATCAAAATGGTTACAAAATGAAGTTAGACATTATTTTTTTGATTTTGTAGATAACAATAAAAAGAAAATAGCATACGCAGCAAGTTTTGGAGTAGATTATTGGGAAGGAGATGAAAAACTTACAGAGGAGGTAAAACCTCTAATCAAAAGATTTGACTATATATCTGTAAGAGAAGAAAGTGGAATAGGTATATGTAAAAATACTTTTGGAATAGATAATGTAGTTTGTGTTCTTGATCCAACTTTAATGATAGATAGAGAGGATTACCAAATAATATTAGATGATTGGCAAGATAAGTCCCATCTTAAGAAAAAATACATAGCTCATATGCTTTTAGATGATACAGAACAATTAAGAAATGGAAGTAAAAAGATAGCAAATTACTTAGGAGCTGAAATTAATCACATAAAGGGGAAAAGTTTTAATATACTAGGAAAAACAATAACTTTGTATAATAAGGTTTCACAATGGTTGACATATTTAAAAGATGCAGAATTAGTAATAACAGATTCATTTCATTGTACAGTATTTTCTATTATATTCCATAAGAAATTTGTAGTTGTAGCTAATTCAACAAGAGGAATAACAAGATTAGAAACACTTTTAGGAAAAGTAGGATTAGAAAATAGATTTTTTACTAATATAGATAATGTGCTAGAGAGTGGAATTTTAAATCAAGAGATTGATTATCAAGAGGTAGATAAAAACTTAGAAGTATATAGAAAATATTCTATGGATTTTTTGAAAAAAGCTTTGGAGGATTAATGAATTATAGATGTTAAAAAAAGTAATAAACAGATATATGAATTTACCTTTAGAAATTAAAGCAACACTATGGTTTTTAGTATGTAATTTATTTGAAAAAGGAATAACAATATTTACTACTCCTATTTTTACTAGATTATTAACTGCAGAAGAATATGGAAAATTTAATATATTTAATTCATGGGTAAGTTTATTAACTATTTTTATATCTTTAAACTTATATAGTGGAGTTTATTCTCAAGGACTGGTAAAAAATAGCAATCGAGAGGAATATGCAGCTTCTTTACAAGGATTATCATTAACCTTAGCATTAATTTGGAGTTTTATATTTTTCTTATTTAAAGATAAAATAAGTAGTTTTTTAAACTTATCAATTTTTCAAATATTTATGTTAATAGTTATAATTTGGACTAATTCAAGTTTTAACTTTTGGGCTACTAAAAAAAGAGTTGAATTTGATTATAAAAAGTTAATATATTTTACTTTAGTTGTAATTATATTGAAACCAATTTTAGGAGTTCTATTTGTTATTAAATTTGAAGACAAAGTCAATGCAAGAATTTTGAGTATTGTAATTGTAAATATAATATTGTATTCAATATTGTTTTTTATACAACTTAAAGAAGGAAAAAAAATTTATATAAAAAAATATTGGATATCAGCCTTAAAATTTAACATTCCATTAATTCCACATTATTTATCTGGAACAATATTAAGTGTTTCAGATAGGATTATGATAGGAAAAATTATAGGAAATGATAAAGCAGGAATTTATAGTTTAGCATACTCATTATCAATGATAATGACAATTTTTAACTCAGTAATTTTTCAAACTTTGGAGCCTTGGTTATATAAAAAATTAAAAGAAAATGAAACTAAAGATTTTGCTAAAATAATGTATCCTTCATTAATTGGAGTTGCTTTATTAAATTTAGTCCTTATAGGATTCGCTCCTGAAATAATAAGAATATTTGCTCCCAAACAATATTATGAAGCTATATGGATAATTCCTCCTGTAGCAATGAGTGTATATTTTATGTTTTCTTATACTTTTTTTGCTGTATTTGAATTTTATTATGAAAAACCAAGATATATTGCTTTTGCTACATTTTTAGCAGCAAGTATAAATATAGTTTTAAATTATATTGGAATTAATAAATTTGGTTATTTAGCTGCTGGATATACTACATTAATATGCTATATAATTTATTCAGGAATGCATTATATTTTTATGACTAGAGTATGTAAAGAATTTTTAAATAATATTAAAGTTTATGAAGTAAAAAAATTATTAAAAATATCAATTATATTTATAGGAATATCTTTTAGTTTTTTAATTTCTTATAATAATACATATTTGAGATATTTTCTGTTATGCTTACTTATAGGAATATTGTTGCTTAATATAGAAAAAATAAAAAATTATATTTATGAAATGATATACATGAGAAAAAATAGAATATAAAAATTGGAGATTAAATTATGGAAAAATATTATAATAGCGAAAAAAATGTACAAATATTAATAGCATTATTAAAAGCTCATAAAATAAAAAAAGTAATTGCTAGTCCAGGGGCTACAAATGTTTGTTTTGTAGGAAGTATTCAAAATGATCCTTGGTTTGAAATATATTCTTCTGTTGATGAACGTTCAGCAGCATATATAGCTTGTGGTTTGGCAGCAGAGAGTGGAGAGCCAGTAGTATTAAGTTGTACCGGAGCAACTGCATCAAGGAATTATGTTCCAGGATTAACAGAAGCTTTTTATAGAAAACTACCTATTCTAGCAGTAACCTCAACACAACATATTGGGAGAGTGGGAAATAATATTCCACAAGTCATTGATAGAAGTCAAATACAAAAAGATATTGCTAAGTTGAGTATACAATTACCAATGATTTATTGTGAAGAGGATAGATGGGCTGCAGAATTGAATATAAATAAAGCTTTAATTAAACTCAGAGATAATGGTGGTGGACCAGTTCATATAAATTTAGTTACTACATATAGTATGGATTTTTCAGTAAAATATCTTCCAAAAGTTAAGGTTATAAAAAAATTTACCTATAGAGATAAACTACCAGATATTACTGGTAATAAAGTAGGAATATTTGTAGGAGCTCATAAAGAATGGAGTTCAAAATTAATAGATCTTGTAGATAAGTTTTGTAGTAGATATAATGGGGTTGTATTTTGCGATCATACAAGTAACTATAAGGGAAAATATTATGTTAATGGAAGTTTAATTTGTAGTCAACCACAGAGAAGCAAAATATTTGATGGATTAGATATATTAATAGATATTGGTGATATATCAGGAGCATATATGGGAATTTCTTCAAAGCAGGTATGGAGAGTTAATAGAGATGGAGAAATAAGAGATACATATAAAAGATTAACTAATGTCTTTGAAATGAAGGAAGAAGATTTTTTTGAATACTATGTACAAGAAAAAAATAATGAAGATAAAGATTCTTATTTGAAGGAATGTCAGCTTGAATATGAGAGACTTTTAAAAAAAATTCCAGAACTTCCTTTTTCTAATGTGTGGATAGCTCAAAATTCAGTAAAGTTACTTCCTAAGGGAAGTGTATTACATTTAGGTATTTTAAATACTTTAAGAGCATGGAACTTTTTTGAAATACCTAGAGATGTATTAGGTTACTCTAATACTGGAGGATTTGGAATAGATGGGATAACATCTTCTTTAGTTGGAGCAAGCTTAAGTAATAAAGAAAGGTTATATTTTGGAGTATTAGGGGATTTAGCATTTTTTTATGATTTAAATGTGTTAGGAAATCATCATTTGGGAAATAACTTAAGAATAATGTTAATAAACAATGGTAGAGGAACTGAGTTTAGAAATTATAATCATAATGCAGCTCAATTTGGAGAAGAGGCAGATAAGTTTATGGCAGCAGCCGGACATTTTGGAAATAAATCAAAAAATCTTGTGAGAAATTTTGTACAAGATTTAGGTTTTGAATATATAACTGCAAAAAATAAAATTGAATATTTAGAAAAAGCGAACTATTTCTTCAATGAAGAAATATATAAAAAACCAATTGTTTTTGAAGTTTTTACAGATAGTATTAATGAAAGTAATGCAATAAAAATAATGAAAAATTTAGAAACTACAACTAAAGGTAAAATAAAAAAGATTTTAAAGAAAGTCTTAGGAACAAATAAAATAGAAAAGTTAAAAAAGTATATAAAAAAATAAGGGGTATAAAATTGAGAAAGTTAAAAAGAATAATACAAGCTATAATATTTATGTTAAAACAAAAGGAAATATTAACCGTTCCTAAGATAATAGATAGAGAAAAATTATTAGAAGGACGAGTTGCTTTTATAACTGGAGGAAATAGTGGAATTGGTTTAGAAATAGCAAGAGAATTTTTAAAAAATGGTTGTAAAGTCATAATAGCAGGAACTAATGAAGAAAAATTAAAATTGTGTTGTAAAAGTTTAGATAATATAAACATTAAATGTATAACTTTAAATCTAACAGAAATAAACACTTTTAAAGAAAAATTTGAACAAATATTAAGTTTATTTCCAAATGATAAAATAGATATATTAGTTAATTCTGCAGGAGTAACAGGGTTTACAAATTATTTTGAAGTAACAGAAAAAGAATACGATAATATTATGGATATAAATTTAAAAGGTAATTTTTTCTTAAGTCAGATTTTTAGTAAATATATGATAGAAAATAATATAAAGGGAAATATATTAAATATTTCTTCTTCTTCAGCAGTAAGACCAGCCTGGAAACCTTATCAGATATCAAAATGGGGAATAAAGGGATTTACACTAGGATTAGCAGATACACTAGCTCCATATGGAATAGTTGTAAATGCATTAGCTCCAGGTCCAGTAGCTACTCCAATGCTAGGAAAAAATGAAGGAGATAACATATATAATAGTCGAATTTATAATAAAAGGTATGCTTTACCTAGTGAAATTGCATATTTAGCAACTTATATGGTAAGTGATTTGGGGAGATTAATAATAGGAGATACTATTTATAGCACTGGTGGTAGTGGTATTTTAGATTTACATAACTAAAAAATAATTATTTTATTAATTAGGATAGAAAAAAATATCTAGGAGCAACCAATGTTTAAAATCAACCAAAATATATACAACAAAATAGGAGAGTTAGGTGTATATATCTACACCCTCTCTCTTTTTATATCCAAGTCTGGTGTGAGTATAGGACTAGGATTTTTAGCTCTAGCCTTTTTACTCTATCTTTGGGATAGGAGAAAAATTAAATTGACAACAGAGGAAAAATATATATTGGTTATCCTTATTCTACTACCAATATTTAGTCTTTTCTCAGCAGGTGGAATACACTCTTTTCAAAAAGCTTTAGAAAAATCATATAGGTATATTGGAATCTTTTTTATCCCTTACTTTCTTTATAAGGATAGAGTTGTAAAAATAGTTTTATCACTTTTTTCCCTTAGTATAATAATATCTTTTATCAATGGTATTTTATACTACAAAAAACTTAAATGGAATTTTAATGTAAGATTTCTCAGTTTCTCAAGTAATACCTTAGATGAAGCACATATATTAGCTATGGGGAGTATGTTAATTTTAGTAGCTATTATCTACTATATCAAAGAGAAAAAATATATATTTACCTTACTATTTACATTTACCCTTATCTTAGCAGTATCAGCCTTGGTGATGACACAGGGAAGAGGAGCATGGTTAGGTTTTGGAGCTGGCTTATTTGTAGTTTCTTTCTTTCTCTTTAAAAATAAAAAAATCTTTATAGTTATAACTATTCTTACTCTGATTTTAGGTTATGGGGGTATCAATAGTAAGACTTTAGAGAATAATAGATATATTAAGAGATTTGAAAGTATAAAGAGCAGTAGTGATAGTTCTAATAATGCTAGAATACTTCTATGGAAAAGTGGAATAGAGATGTACAAAGCCAATCCAATATTTGGAGTGGGAAGGGATAATGCTGGAGATTACTCTTTAGAGTATATGAAAAATCATTTTAAAGGGCAGAAACCTAATTATTTTTCTAAAAAAATGATGGAGTTAGCTGGAGCTGGAAATCTACATAGTTTATATGTCACATCTTTAGCTGAGGAAGGAATACTAGCTTTTCCTTTTATAGGGATGTTTCTATTTATTCT
>ENA-OWPF01002633-OWPF01002633.1-human-gut-metagenome-genome-assembly--contig:-NODE-2633-length-12353-cov-9.742966_pt1 | contig 12353 bp, 8 predicted proteins | sample MGYA00248261_ERZ651840 | MGnify/ENA primary metagenome ERZ651840 (study PRJEB26924, sample SAMEA4378268) | human gut metagenome | biome: human gut; feature: human-associated habitat; material: faeces... | reverse complement strand
ATCTCTTTCATTTTTTATCCCCCCTAATATTTTTATAAAAATTAGTCAGATATTGCCTGACCAATTCTTTAACCTATTCAATAAGTATTTTTTCTTTTTTATTAAAAGCCTATACAAATTTTCATTAAAATTTTTCTCTCGTTTTTAATCCTATTTTTTCAAAAGTTTTATAATTATCAGCAACTTTATATACTATTTTTTTATCTTGATTTTCTTTATTCAAGGCTTCAAAATGTTTTATTGCACATCTTATTTTATAATTTTCTTTTCCTTTTCTTTCTAACTCATCTAAACTTCCCTTTGTTTCAATTACAAAATAAACTTTATAACTGTCTTCAACTTTATATACTATTGCCCAATCTGGATTATAATTTCCTAATGGAGTTCCTACTACAAAAGTGGAAGGTAATTTTGTATAAAGTACAATATTTTCATCTTTTTCTAACTCTTCAGCAAACTCTTTTTCTATTTTAGAATCATATTCAAAGGCAGGATATATAGATTTTTCTTTTGATTCTACAATATATTTATCAAAAACTTCTATTGTATCTTCAAAAATATTTTCTTGAACATAGCAATCACTATCTCCTAATTTTACATATCTAATACAATCTTCTGTCATTAAATATTCATTAAGTGCCATATTCAATCTTTTAGAAACTTCTAAAATAAATCTTTCAGGATTTTTTCTGATTTCTCCCAATTTTCCGCTTTCAACTAATATTTTAGCTATATCATTTCTTGAATAATTTGTAGAATTTTGAAGTTCTAATAAAATATTAGGGAACTCTTCTTTTCTAATGCTTTGAGTTGCTGTTGTTTGAGTACTTCCTTGAGTTATTCCTTCACTTTCAATTTTTATCTTTGCTTTTTTAGAAATTATATTTATTCTATCTATATCTAAGTCTTTTAAACTTTCAACACCCATTTTTATTAATTTATTTTGGTCTATTGTAAATTCATACCTAGTTTTATATTTTATTCTTTCCCATAACTCTAAAAATTCAGGACTAGTTATAAGCTTTTTATTTTTTGAAATAACTCTCTTTTCATGTCCATCTTTTATATCAAGTTTTCTAGCAAGTTTAATTAATTTCTCAATTATTATTTGTTCATCTTCTTTTAGCTCTTCTGGTAAATGAAAAATTTCATCTGTAACTTCTTTTTTAAATTTATCATTTAGTTCGCCAGATTTATCTAGGTATCCATTTTCATTTAAATAGTTATATACAAGGATAGATTTTTCTCCTCCAATAACTTCTCCAACTTTTGATGGTAGTTGAGCAAAAGTATCACTCTCTACAATTCCAAATTTAATTCCAGCTTCTTCATACTCATTTTGAAGAGTTTCTGTAAATTCTTCATAAGATTCATTTACCATTACTGTTAGTTTATTAATTTGCCTTTGACTTCCTTCTTCGATTCTTCTTCCAAATTCATCAACAGCTAATCTTAATCCTCTTCCTATTTCTTGTCTTTTTTTAATTTTTGATTTTGTTTCATTTAGAGTACATATTTGAAATACATTTGGATTATCCCAACCTTCTTTTAAAGCTGAATGGGAAAATATAAATCTTAAGGGAGTTTCTAAGCTCAATAATTTTTCTTTATCTCTCATTATTAAATCAAAAGTATCTTCATCTTTAGATGTAAGTTTATATTCTCCATCATTATCTACCTTATACTCCGTAAATGTAGTTGCTTTATCTTTAGAGAAATAACCATCATGAATTGTTGAAATATCTTGTTTTTTCAATTCATTTAAAACTTCAAACTCTTCAGAGTTAGTTGTTTTATTATAAATTTCATTAAATACTTTTGGATATTCCTCTTCAAACATTTTAGCAAACTTTCCATTTCTTACTCTCTCATTTCCTTTATAGCTTACATAATTATCAACTTTATCTATAAAAAATAAAGATAAAACTTTTATTCTTCCTCTAGTTTTATTAGCTATTCTATACTTTACTTCTTTCTCTAAATGTTCTTTAATTGTTTGCCTTATTTGAAATCTTTTTATCTCATCTGAGTCTGTACTTCCAAACTCTCTATTATCTACTAAATCTAAAGGTGTAGACAAATTTCTGATTTTAATATATTCATTTTTTTCTTTAAATCCAATCTCTAATACCTTAAACCCATCATATTTACTATTACCTGTAACGACTCCTAAATCATCATCTTGTTTTACAGTTTTTATTTTTCTAACATATTGATTCTTTTGTTTTACATTCAATCTTAACTTTGCTTGCTTTTTTTCTCTATCTATATCTGCTACATAGATATATGGTTCATTAAAATCTTCATCAATAATTACAGAGTTAACTACTATTTCCTTAACTAATCCCTTTTGGTATGCGTCTACTGCACTTAATTTATATATATCATATGTTCTTGCTCTATGAGTAGCAGAGTATCTTAAAATTAAGCTTGGATTTAAAGCTTTTATGGCTTCTACTCCCTTGCTTGGTTTTGATGGAGTAGAATTTCCTACAACACTTTGAGGTTCATCTATTATAACAACAGGATTTGTTTCTTTAATTATATCAATAGGTTTATTTCCTTCTGTATGCTCTTGAACTTCATATATTCTTCTATTCTTTTGACTATTAAAAGCATCTATGTTTATTATCATAATTTGAGTAGTTTTTCCTCTACCAAACTCTTTTATTTGTGAGAAATTATTTGAGTCATAAACAAAATAACTATATGGTTCATAATGGCTTTCAAAATGAGCTTTAGTTACTTCCAATGTTTTCTTAACTCCTTCTCTTATAGCAACACTAGGAACAACAATAATAAATTTTTTAAGCCCAAATCTTTGGCTTAATTCTAAAGCTGTTTTTATATATACATATGTTTTTCCTGTTCCTGTCTCCATCTCTATTGTAAAATCTCTAGGAACAATGCAATTCTTTTGAGACTCTTTATCATATGTAATACCGTTTTGTTTTTGAACCTCTTCTAAATTAAAAGACAGTTCTTTAGAATCAATGCTTATATCATTAGCAACTCCTTTTGTAACACTTCCAGTAGTAGTTCTTCCTTTTCTTAAATCAACTATACTAAAATAAGATTCTTTTCTTTCCATTCCTTTGAATAGAGCTAATGTTGAATTTATTGCAACCTCTTGATGAGGAAGATTATTTTTAAAATGAAATTGAAATTTACTCATATCTTTCTCCTATAATGTTTTTATATTAACTATTCCATTACTTATAAAATTTTCTTTAGCATTAGCTTTTATCTCACTATCAAGGTATGTTTCATTTAAAATTACTGTTGGGTTATCTAATCCGAATAACTCTTGTACTTCTTTTTTCATTTCAATAATTTTGTCTACAATCTCTTTAGTTAATTTTCCAAGGAAAATATATATAACTCCATTTGCTATTTTGTAAATAGTTACTCCTTCAAAATCTATTTCTTCTACTTCTTCTGTTAATTGAAGTCCCTCTTTTAACATTATCTCATATACTAAATCAAGTTCACTTCTATCTTGCTTATAAGTTGTATATTTACCTTCAGCACTCTCTTTAACAGCTTTTACCATAGCTTCATAAGATATATCCCATTCATTAAAGTTTGAAGAATCTACTTTAAAAGTTTTAAATCCTATATCTAAAGAAGACAAATCTTTATCTTTGTTATCTTCTAATATTTTTTCTCCAGCTCTTCTTATTCTTTCTTTACCTATTTCTGTAATTAAATTAAATCCAGCTTTTCTAGCTTCACTATCTTTTTGAATTTCAGGTAGTCCTGTTTTTTCATCTATAATATACTCTCCACTCTTGTCTTTTTTACCATCATAAGAAAGTTCTGGAACCTGTACCATTATAAATTTTCTATTTCCTCCATCTTTTGCATTAAGTTGCATAACTGCATGAGCTGTTGTAGCTGAACCAGAGAAGAAATCTAAAATAATATCTTCATTTTTTGTAATTAAATTACTCATAAACTGCACTAAATTTATTGTTTTTGGATAATCAAAAAATTTTTGTAATTTTAAGTCTTTTAATTCTAAACTCCCCTTTGCAGTTGTTCCAATATCCTCTAATAAACTAGAATATGGAATTTTACTTATTCCTGCTGGGAAATTTCTATATATATTATATCCTGTCTCTTTTTTTACTAATTCTAATTGACCACTCGCTAATAATTCTTTTGAAGTCTCTTCACCGACTCTCCATCTTCCTTCAGTCCCGTCTTCTTTTATAGGATATACTTCAATTCCATCAATAGTTATTGGATAAAACATTGATGGTCTATCCTCTCTTCTATCAGCTTGTCCCCATTGTCTTAAATTTTCTTTTCTTCCTTCTGAAAATTTTTCTATCAATTTAAAATTAAGGTTTAAACTATTTTTACTATAACATAAAATATACTCATGTACATTAGAAATTAAAGAAGTAGTTCCTACTTTACCTAATTTACTTTTCCAAATAAAAGCTGAAACAAAATTACTTTCTCCAAAAATTTCATCACAAATTTTTTTTAAATTATGAACTTCATTATCATCAATAGATATAAAAATAACCCCATCATCAGCTAATAAATCTCTAGCTATTGAAAGTCTTGGATACATCATATTAAGCCAATTAGTATGATATTTTGCACTATCTTTTGTATTTTTTGTAAGTCTATCAACAGTTTTAGTAGCTCCTTTTTTATCTCTTAATCCTTCTTGTTTTTCTACCTCTTCCATAGTCAAAGTGAAGTCATCTTTATAAATAAAATCACTTCCTGTATTATAAGGTGGGTCAATATAAATCATTTTAATTTTTCCATTATATGAGTTTTGAAGGATTTTTAATACTTCTAAGTTATCTCCTTCAATATACAAGTTTTCTGTTGTATCCCAATTTTTACTAGAATCTTTATCTGGTCTTAATGTACTTGTTGTAGGAATATTTGGTTCTTGTATGGCTTTATTTTTCCCTACCCAAGTAAATCTATATCTTTCTTCTTCCTCTGTAATATTTTCTCCTAACATTACTTTTAAAGTATTCCAGTCTATCTTTCCATCACTTACAATATTTGGAAATAATTCCTTTAATTTTTCAATTTTTTCTTGTGCTACATCTAAACTTTTCTTTTCAACTTCTGGAAACAGTTTCCCATTATTTTTTTCAAAAAGATTCATGCCTTATACCTCTCTTTTCTTTAATTCCTCATTCATTTTTTTTATTTTCTTAATTATCTCAGCTTTTTTAAAATTATGTTTTTCTTTATTAAGCTCTTTCTTTAGTACTTCAATCTCAGTTTTTATCCTTATAATATCTTCGGTTTTCTCTTTATTCTCTTCTATATTTTCAAGAGAAAATACTCCTAAAACTTCAGAAGAATTAAAAGCTTTTATTCTATCACTTATACTTTCATAAAAGAATTTCAAGTTAGTAGAATTAAAATTAGAAAAATTTAAACTTGTTATAATTTCAGTATTTTTTTCTGTTATCCAAGCTGTTGTAAAAACTTCATCTATTTTAATTCTATTATTTGATATATTTTTTCTTGTAACAGACAATTTCCATTCATTTTCAAATTTCAACTCTATTAGTGTTGCTTTGGGAATAATTCCATGTAATAAGTTTGCTATTTTTTCTTCATACCCCTTTTTTCTTAACTCAATAGTATAAAAGTGTATCTCTTCATATCTCTCTTCTTCTGATACAAATTTTTCAATATTGCTATTACTCTGTGTTATAAGATATTCTAATCTTATTCTCTCCACATTATCTATAAATAATTTTTTTAACTTCTCATCAGCTTCCAAAAATTTATACAAGGTTTCTTTAGGAATGTTTCTACTATTAATCCATTCTTTTGGAAAATTAAAATATTTCATATTATTCACTTCCTAAATTTTCTTCAAGTCTATTTCTTAAATTATTACTATTTAAATATATAGTACTTTCATCTTTTAATATAGTTTCTATAAATTTATCTGCTAATTTTTCAAGGAATTTGGAATAAATTATGAATCTTTCTCCTTGTTTTTTTTGTAGTGCTTCGTATGCTGATTTTGTTCCATGAAAAAAATTATTTCTAATTTGATTAATAAAAGTAAAAAGTATAACTAAATCATTTTTATTTAAGTTCCAATTCTTATTTATTTTTTTCATAACTTCTAAAAATTCATCTAATTTTTCTTGAGTTATATTTGCATCTGGTATTATATATTCAAGTTGATTTAATTCTTCATCTGTTAAATTAATTACCAACTCTCTAAAATTTACTCTTTTTTTAGCAAACCAAGAAATTAAATTAGTAATTTTTGTACTTACATAAGTTCTACTGTTATTTCCAAAAATATCATAAATCATATTAAAAACCATTTGATGATAAATAAATTTAGTTCCTTGAAATTCTTTTTGATGATTTTTCTCTCCTGTTAAATTAATTGTATGCTCTATATTTTTAGCAAAATAATTTGCATCTATAATTTTTTCAATCTCTATCTCTGTTAAATCTTTTGTTACTTCTTTTATTTCGATTCTCATATTTTAATCTACTCCCTCATATAATATTTTATTTTTCTAACAAGATTTCTTTCAGTTTTTCAAATATTAACTCTTCTCTTCTTCTAAAAAATTCTTCATAGTTTGTAATAGTTAGTTCTATATTCTCTGGAATATAATTTTTTTCCAAATACTCTTTTCTTGCTTGATTAGATTTATATTGTGAATTTATCCATTCTTCTGGTTCTTTATCATTTTTTTCTAAATTTAAAGTTCCTTCTAATAATTGTAGATTAGCAAGAAAATTTTCTTCATTAGTATTATCAATTAAATCACTTCTAACTAAATCAAATTTTTTCAAATATTTTGGAGTTAACTTTGCTTTTGGATATATATGGTCTATATGAAAAATATTTCTATAATCCAAAGTAGGATACAATAGTTGTAATATAGAAAAAGTATTGACATCTCTATAACCATACCAAAGTAAGTTTTCTATATCATCTTCAGTAAAAACAATACTTCTTGATGGAATTGTTTTTAGTTTTTCTTTAATTATATCTAATGGAAATTTAGAATATGTTTTTTCTAAAAGTATATCCCTTATAGATTTTAATACATTTTCTGTTCCACTAAATATTCTTTTTAATGTAGATTTTATTATCCACTCTTTTATCAATTCTCTATCTTCTATATATTTTGAACTATTTACAATCTCTATTCCTATATTATTTTTTAAAATATAAAGAGCTATTGGAAGAATAGGAATATTAGAACTTAATTTAGTTTTATCATATCCTAAAACTTTTAGTAAATTTATAGTTATGTTTAAAGTCTCTTCAATATTATCCCAATTTTGCTCAATTAAATCTATATTTTTCTTTTTAAAATTATTTACTTTAAACTTAATACTTTTTATATCTTCAGTTAAATATAATCCTGCTTTTAAAATAAAATCTTTATCTAAATCAAAACCATTTCCAATTTTATTTAAGTCTGCAACTAATTTATTCATTTTTTCTCTAGCATTTCCGCTCCACTGAGCAGTAGCAATAGAAAGTAATAAATCTGAATAATTTAATTTTGTTCCAGCACTATTTATTCTTATAAAAATATTTAAAACTTTATCTAAATCATTTTCTTTTTCTAAATAAAAATTAATTATTGGTTTTCTATTAATTATATCATATAGTTTTGTTAATTTCTCTGTTGCTTTTTTTAATATTTCTTTATCTAAACCATAAAATAAATCTGTTATAATATAAAAAATTTCTGTATATTCTATATCTAAAATATCTTTAATTTTAAACCAATAATATTTTTCTGTTTTATTTTCTATTTCTGCTTGAGTACAGAATTTAAACTCATATCTTTTATCTTCATCACTATTTCCATCTAGTAAATTTAAACATAAAAATTTTTCAGGAAAAGCTTTAGGGCTATCCCAACGATAATATGGTAATTTTTCTATATATGTTCCTAATAAACCTATATATAGTGAAGTTAATCTTTGCTGTCCATCTAGTATAGCAATTTTTTCTTCATTTTCCAAAAGTTCAATCATTTCATCTCTTTCATAAGAGCTCTCTCTTTGGTCATATTTTTGAATAAATTTATATAATTTATAATCCTTTGGATTTTTTACTTCCCAGAATAAAAATGAACCTATTGGATAATCATTCATCAAAGAATCAAATAAATTTTCTATTTGCTCACTTTTCCATACAAATTCTCTTTGAATTGCTGGTAATAAGTACTTTCCATCTTGGATATTTTTTATAGCCTCTTTTACTGTTATTGGTGTTTGAAATGCCATTTTTATCTCCCTCAATTATATTTTATAGTCTATATTAAATAATCAAGAGATAAAATTACTCTTGATTATTTAACTAATTTTCATTTTCTGGTTGTGTTTCATCATATTCTACTATTATTTGATGAATAGAATCTATTATAGTTTTTATTAAATAAAAACTCTCTTTACAATCAATATCAATACTATTTCTTGAAGATTTATTGCTGTACTCTCTATCAAAATGATGGACTATTAAATGTCTTTTATTTGCTAATTCATCCAACTTATTAGTTTGAAAAAGAGCAACTCCATTTTTACCAGAAGTTAAATCACTTATTTTTTCTAAAATTTTTTTTGGTAATATTATTTCTAATCCAGACTTTATACTTTCCCATTTTTGATAAGTATTTCTTCTAATATTTTCAATGATTGTCTTCTTTAATTCTACATCATTAAAAATATCTTTATCTTCAAAAGCCATCTTAATATATTTATATTCTAGTTCAACTTTATATTTATTATAATTTTTTCCTACTGGAAATTTATTGAGTGTTATTTGAACTAGTCCCCAAATTATTATTTCGTGTATATAATAATCTAGGGCTCCTATTAAATTAACAATTACATTTCTTTTTTCATTATCATCTAAAATTTTTTCTTCATTATTATCTATTTCAAGTTTTGAAAATATGATTTCTAAATTTTCATCAGAATATTTTTTTATTCTCTCTAGTTCCTCACGACTAGTACGATTATTCTTAACTGGTTTAAAGTCTCCTGATTCAAAAGGGTCTTTTTCTTCTTCTAGCATAATATTTCTCCTACCTCCTCTTTATCAAATTTATTATATGTAGGTGCATCAGAATATTTCCCTTCTAAATATGCTTTTTCTATATCTGCTGATTTTCTAACTCCAGCTATTTCTCCCAAGGATTTTAACTCTGTCATAAATGAGGTTTTTTCAGTTCTACTTGCAAAGTATATCTGGTCTCTTCTAAATAATTCTAAATCCAATAAATTAGTATTATGAGTAGTAAATAAAAGTTGTGCTTTTGTTTTCTTTGTCATAAAAATTTCAATTATTTTTCTTGATAATAATGGGTGGAAGCCAACTTCAAGTTCGTCAAAAATAATTATTTTATCTCCACAAAGGGCATCTGTAATAGGCATTCCTAAAATAAATACCTTTTTTATTCCTTCAGATTCCTCTTCAATTGGAATTTCAATATTTCCATTTGGAGTTTTATAGACTAGATATAGCTTATCTTCATCTATTGTTGAAAGTAAATAATTTAATAGCTCTTTTTTATCTAAACTTAATTTTATATTTTTTCCTGCTTTATTTATTGTATTTTTATTTTTATAAAGTTCTTCTAATAATTTTTTTTCATCTAATTTTAAACTAGCAGAAAAATGTATACCTTTTGCCCCAATATTCATATGTTTATAAAAATACTCTATAAATTTTTGAATTTCTTTTTGATTTTCTTTAGTTTTAAAAGCTTCTTTTGCCATTTTTAGAGTATATATACTCTTATCAAAATTTATAAATATAAACTTTTCATTAAAAAAACTATTTACTTCGTTTAAAACTACTGACTTTTCTCCTAAAAATTTTGAAATAGTAAATAGAAAACAAGCTGAACTAGAAAGATTATCAGAATATTTAGATAGTTCAGTTTCAAAAGTAGTTCCAAAAGAGAACTTTCCTTTTTCCCTTACAAAAATTTTAGCAATTTTTCCATTTGGATAATAATATAAATTTTCTTCAACTATTTCTATATCTGTGTAAGCTATCTTGTAATAATATTTTATATTATTTATTACAAATACAATTTCAAAAGTAGTTTCTTTTTTGTCTGGATAAAATCTACACGGCTCATAAGCTGATTTTATCTCTATTTTTCCTGTAATTAATTCTACTAATATCTTAATTAATCTGAGTAAATTTGTTTTACCAGTAGCATTTCCTCCGTATAGAGGAATTACTGGTAAAACTTTCAAATTGTCATTTTCTATCAAATTTTCATTATGAGATTTATCTGCATTTGCTACAAAACTAATAGTTTGACTTTTCCCTATAGAACGATAATTCTCTCCTCTTATATATAGTATCATTTTTACCACCTCTCCAAAATTTTAACATAAAAACTATAAAATTTCAATTTAATATTAATTTTTTGCAAAAAAAATGCAAAATTTACATTTTTGTTTGAATATATAAAATTGGAGTAATTGAATGTTTAAGCATAGTCTTATACCAATGAACTATTTTTAATTTTAATAAAAGTGATTTGAATTTTTTTAAATCCATTTTTCCATTTTCTAAAATAAAATTTTGATGAGTTTCAATAACTAATAAAATACTATTTTTTTTACAATTCACAATTTTATCAATGATTTCTTTATCAACAGTTTTTCCTAAATGTCTTTCGAGTTGTTCTTTAATATTTTTTAAATCAGAACTCTTTAACATAGTCTGGGAAGTAATTCCTTGTTCAAAGCAATAACTTAAATTAGAAGTTGTACTTCCTAATTTTATAGCTAATAGCTCATCATTTTTTTTATCATAAATATCTGCTATTTCAACAGTATAATTTCTATCGAACCTAATAAGTTTTTTATGTAATTTTAAATAATCTTCTTTATCATTTGAAACTAATTTATTTATATAATCATCTTCATCATTATAATTGATATTGTATTTTTTATTATATTTAACACATTGATTATTTATATAGTCCAAATTTTCATCTAGAACTTCAAAAAACTTTTCATTATATAATCCCCAATTACCATCATTTAAAATATATTTTTCATTTTCATAAGACATCTCTATAAATAAATAATCTTTTATTTCTCTAAAAAATTCTTCTCCATTTTCTGAGGTCAATTCTATCTTTACATCAGATAATTTTTGAATTTGTTCTTTATATTTTTTTATATATTTTAAAATTTCAACAATATTTAACTCTGAAAGAGATTCTTTAGTTTTACTATTTTTTTGTTTTACATAAATATTTTTTGTTACTTCTAAATTATCAAAATAAAAATTAGTTCCTCCTAATATAATTTTAGAAAGATTTAATTCTAATTTATTTTCAATATCGTTATCTGTTTTTAACTGTTCCAATAAGTGATTATCTAATTTTTCTGAAAAAGAATCCTTTTTATTAAATGTTTTTATTCTAGGAAAAGATGATTTTATTTCTTTTTTATTTATAACTAACTCTATTTGTTGTATTAAATTTTCTAAATTAGAAAAATTAAACTCTTTATTATAATTGAATCTAATTGAATATCCACATTCAATATTTTTTCCAAATAAATTTTCGTTACTTGGTTTTCCAGATATATATTTATATATCTCACCAGTTTCTGGTAATACAGAAGATTTATCCTTATAATTAATTATTTCCTTTAAAACTGCATTTTCTATAAAATGGGAATTTTTTAATATAATATTATTTTGTCCTATTTCCCTTTCAGCAAAATCAAGAGCAAAGTTTGTATCACAAATGTTTTGAGCAACACTAAAAGCATATCCATATGTTAGCATATAAATTTTATTAGTTTCTTTAATAAATTTAATTAAGATTATTCCATTTATTACATTTCCAATATTTATTTCTGATGATATATCAAAAGCTTCTTCTATTTCACGAAGCCAATTTTGTTTTTTTCGTTTGACCTCTTTCAAAAATACTTTGTATTCTATATTATTTTTTACTTGCTTTTTTATCAATTTATAGCTTTTTGAAGAAAAAATATTTTCAACTTCCTTTTCAGTATTTTTCTCCAAATTTAATTTATATAAATTAATTATAGACATATATTCTCCCCTTATTTATATTACTTAATCTAGCTCCTAAACTTTCTTCTGTTTAATTTCTTATCTATTTTTCTTTTTATAGGTAGATTAAAAAACTTCATCTTTCCCACCTCTTATTTTATTACTAAAAATGAGATTAACTCAAAGTCGTCCATATTTTGCACCAAATTTATTAAGCACAGTTTCCCCAAAGCTAAATAGACTGTCTAATCTTTTCTCTTCCTCTTTACCTACAATATTTTCAACAGTTTTCTCTAAGAAGTTAGTA
>ENA-OWPF01002630-OWPF01002630.1-human-gut-metagenome-genome-assembly--contig:-NODE-2630-length-12363-cov-4.294605_pt1 | contig 12363 bp, 10 predicted proteins | sample MGYA00248261_ERZ651840 | MGnify/ENA primary metagenome ERZ651840 (study PRJEB26924, sample SAMEA4378268) | human gut metagenome | biome: human gut; feature: human-associated habitat; material: faeces... | reverse complement strand
GGGCCGGACAGGCCCGAGTGCACACAACAAAAAGCACATCGCCCATGTAGTGAGTGTTGGGGAGCAAGGCTTTCGGCCTAAGGACTCGATGCCATCAATGGGAACCGCCCTTGAACCACGAGACCGCGTGGTCCAAGGAATCCCCGCCCTTTAGGACGGGGAGGAAGTCAACCTGAGTTTGGAGGCAACAAAAAGCCCGCGGCTGCTGATGCTGCGAGCTCTGGATCTCCCCCTTCGTCACGCCGATCCGGGTGGCTTGGGACAACTGGCGGACGATGATGAAGAGGGTGAATTCGTTGAAAAATTCGATCAGTCGACGGCGAGCATGACGTTGGAGGCCTTGATTACCGCGTAGGCCTTGGCGCCCTTGAGGCCGAGGGCCTTGGCGGACGTCGTCGTGATGGAGGAGACGATGCGTTCGCCGGCGGGCGTTTCAACCGTCACTTCGGTGGAGACGGGGCCATCGTGGATCGCGACGACCTTGCCTTCAATGCAGTTGCGGGCGGAAATCTTCAAGAGAATCTCCTGTGAAAGATGCGTATGTTGTGCGGACGACCTGATTCGGGCAGGGCGCCATTCCTTTTGGGAACATCGCCCAATATAAACACTCTGGAACACAAAACGCGCATCGGGGAGTCATTAACGAACAGAAACACCGGGGATCAAAATTGAGGATTGAGCGTTCTCCTCGCGTCATCAGAGATGAAGAATTCATTACGCTGATGGCATTGAATTGAACGCCGGAAAGGACGATCATCGTAACTCCTGAGCACTCAGCATGAACACCCGAAGTGATCAATGAGCCTTGCGATGTTCGCGAACTTCTGCTAAAAGGAAGACAGCGATGCCGCTCCAGATGAAGAGGAGGGGGAAGAGTTCGCCCCAGCCGAAACGCTCGTTGAAGAATAGGATTCCGAGCAAAAGCGTGAGGATCGGCGAGATGTACTGGCAGAATCCGAGCACGTTCATCGGGAGGTTGACTGCTGCGATCGTAAAGAAGATAAGCGGGATGGAGGCGACGATGCCGGTGCCGGCGAGACAGAGCGAAAGCTCGGGATTGACCGTCGGCAGGAAGTGATTTTCACCGATCGACGAAAGCCAGAAGACATAACCCAAAGCAACGGGCATCATCATGAGGGCTTCAAGCAGAATGCTCACCCAGGCGTCGAGCATGAGCTTTTTCTTAAGCGCCCCGTAAATTCCCCAGGTCGCCGAGACGCCGAGCGAAATCCAGGGAAAGTGGCCGAAGGAGACGATCATGATGAGCACGCCGGTCATGGCGAGCATCACGCCCGCAGTCTTCGTGCGCGAGAGGCGTTCACGGAAAAAGAGGACGCCGCAGGAAACGGAGATGAGCGGCGTGAGGAAGGTGCCGATGCCGAGCTCCACGACGTGACCGCTCAGAACGGCGATCACGTTGATCCACCAGTTGAGGCCGGCGAAGCACGCGGCGGTCGCGAGCAGAAGGGCGGTGACTGGAGAGGTGAGAATTGACTTGATGTCGGACCAAGCAGATCGGAGTTTTCCGCGGACCGCCATCACGAGCGGGATGAAGAGAAGCGACCAGAGAATGCGATGGGCAATCACCTCCACGGAGCCGGCTCCTTCGAGCAGGTTCCAGTAGATGGGCATGAGACCCCAGCTGAGATAGGAGACGATGCCTCCGGTGAGTCCGAGCCGGAAGTCCGGCTCCAGTCGTTCGATCATTTAAGCTTGCGCAGCACTTTCAAGATGAGAAAGGCCGTACTTCTCCAGAATGTTGCGCGCCCGCCTGATGCCTTCGTCGGAAATCCAGACCGCCTTGTGGTCGCAACCGGAAAGATCGGACGACTTTAAAAGATTGTCGAGCGTCTCCCAGTCAAAGCTGCGCCAGCTGGCACGGGCGACCTGATCGTCATGGTTCCACTTGAAGCGCTTCAGATAAAGGAGCACGAGGGTCAGTTCCTCAATGCCGGCCTCAATGGCATCGTCAGTCAGAGTGTCTTCATTGTTTTTTTGTTCTTGCATGGAGGCGTCCTGGCTTTGTATTGTTTTTGCTATCTGAACATTCTACCTGCTGTGGCGAAAACGTGCCCGATCGAAGCGTTTTCAGAGCCCGGAACCCTCAAAAGGGCTGTTTTTCACGTTCCAAAATACCTCTCTCACCCTGTCGCACAGCCCAAGAGAGAATTTTCGGGGCTATCAGGGCGCAAATAAACGCGATCTTTCGAGCGTAGACCGATATCCTCTCACCCAAAACCATTCAAACGCGCCATGGGAAGTGCTGTTTTTGTGGTTCTTTGTGCCGTCGCCCGAGTACTGTCTTCCTTGAAGACCCACTTGAAAATCCCGCAACCCTGAACCCCTCAAGGGGTATATCGAATCGAAGGAGGAGATATAATATGTTAATGTCGTAGAATGTTCATTCTCGTGCGTTATTTGGAGCGTCCGTCGCCCGCACTAAGAAACTCGCGTCTTCGTTCTCCATCAGGGGTTTTCAGAAATGTCAACGGATTTTGAGGTCATGGTTCCACCGGAGGGCGCCGATTCGGGCGCAACTCAGAAAGGCATGCTGTCGGCAACGGCCGCTGCAAATTCGGGACAGGTCAATGCGGCGCTCGCCTATCTCGCGACGCTTCATTCGCCGCAGTCGCGCAAGTCGGTGGCGTCAAAACTCAATGTCTTCGCCCGATGGACCGGCGCCGCCGATCTTCGAGACTGCCGTTGGGGAGAGATGAAGACCGAACACGTGCTCGCGTTTCTCGCTAAACAGGAGCGCGACGGCATTTCGGGCTCAACTTCGAACTGTTATTTGGCTGCCCTCAAGGGGGTCGCTCAGGCGGCCTGGCTCGCACGATCGATGGAGCACGAGGACTACCTTCGCATCAAGTCCCTGAAGCAGAGGCGTTTCTATCGACTACCTACGGGGCGCGCGCTTTCCTTTGACGAATCCCGAAATCTTCTCGCGGGGTGCGATGCGGACACGGCGATCGGCGCCCGTGACCGCGCAGTCATCGCACTGATGCTCGGCTGCGGACTTCGTCGTGGTGAAATTCCCGGCATCCGCATCGACAAGCTCGATCTCTACAACCGTTCCCTCACCCTGATCGGCAAGGGCGACAAGGAGAGGAGGGTGTTTCTTCCGCCGCCAGTCGCACAGGCAGTCGAAATCTGGATTCGTAGCTGGCGTGGCACAGAACCAGGATTGCTTTTCGGACGGATCTACAAGAACGGCCGGATTTCCATTACCGACGCTCTCGACCCGAGTTCGATCGGTCGGATTACGAAACGCCGCATGGAGTCCGCGAACCATGAATCGGCGACGGCACATGACCTCCGACGAACATTCGCCACACGACTCTTCGCGAACAATGTCGACATCGTGACCGTCAAGAACATGATGGGGCACTCGAACATTTCGACCACCGCCATGTACGACCGTCGCGGTGATGATGCGATGAGAAGGGCGGCAGAAAATGCAGTTCTCTAATTATGGGAGTTCAGATTGACAACCTATTTTCGGGACTGATGACGGGCCGCCCGGGCGTCAACCATCCGGACGTCATAAAGTCACGCGTCTCCAGTCCAAAAGCCAATGGAAAATTGCCTGCCATACTGGTATAGTAGGTTCCCATTCGTCATTGTCGCGATGCCCTGAAACTTTCTACTGCAGGGGCAGATTTCGATTCTGCGTTTTCATCGACCTGCTTCCGATCATGCATGCAGCTCTGTCCCTGATCATTTCGACCTCGAGGAATTCCTCATAGAGAAGCGGATATGGGCGCGTCCGGCTCTCTCATTGAGCCTCCTAGTCAGCCTGTCGTAAAAATTGTCGAGGCGATCTATAAAGCGAATTGCAATATTAAAATGAATAGCATAATGATACCCCCGAAAATCATTTCACCCCCTCAAGAAAGGCCACGCTTCCCGCTAGCGAAAAAAAACGGGCCTGAAGACTGATCTTCAGACCCGTTGGCCTCAGAATATGAATTTTTGCACTACCTAAACGAGGCTGAAATGGATAATAGCACGGGCACCGTCCGCAAGAACGATCAGGAAACCAACTTTATCGGGATGGACCTCCATCTCGACAACGTGGTGGTTGTCGTGGCACAGAACGAGATCAAGGACAATACGGTGCGGTGCGCAGCAAGACCGTCCTGTCGAAGAAGTTCAAAACCGTCGGCCAACCCAACATTGACGAACTCTTCAAGGTGCTGGAAACGTACTGTCAGGACAAGCCCCACATGGCTGTCGTCGAGTCGACCTACAACTGGTACTGGTTGGCTGATGAATTCGAGAAGAGGAACTGGAACCTCCGTTTGGCCGATCCCAGCACGGTGAGCAAGGCCGGCTTCAAATACTCGGACGACTACACCGACGCGTCCTACTTGGCAGAGTGCGTCAGGAACGGTTCGATCAGAAGCACGGCGATCATGCCCAAGGACGACCGAGCGGTCCGAGACCTTGCTCGTTATCGCATGACCCGTGTCGAAGACCGGGGACGTCTGAAGACGATTCTGGTCAACATGACGGCCAACCACCTGTCGATCAAGCTGAACGCTGACAAGCTGCTCAAGGAGATTGACGAGGCCGTGGAGAAGGCAACCAGTGCTAGCGCCGAAGGGGCGACGGACGAAGTCCTGTCCCACTATTACGACAACCGTCAGGTTCGCACCAAGATGCGATCCCTCCTCAGGCGCATCCGCTTTCTCACGCACGAGGTAGAAGCCCTGGATGAGGAGCTCACGGAGCTCATCAAGCCAAACGTGTACGCAACCTCGCTTCAATCGATCAAGGGCTGCGGGTACGTCACGTCCATGCTCATTGGGCTTGAAATCGGCGACATTGGTCGATTCAGAACGCACAAGGATTTCGTGTCCTATTGTCGTCTGGCCCCGACTTCCAAACTCTCAAACGGAAAGTCCAAGGGGTTGGGCAACGCCAAGAATGGTAATGCCTACCTCAGTTGGGCTCTGACGGAGCTGGCCACTTTCGTTGTGCGCTACAACCCGGAAGCAAAGCGGGTGTACGACCGCTACTTCAACCGTTCCCGCCTCCGCGTGAAGGCGATCAGATCCGTTGCGGCAAAGATTGCCAGAGGCATCTTCATGATGCTGAAGAACGGAGAAGTCTTCGACATGAAGCGCTGCTTCGGTGGCTGAGGAGGGACAAACCATGAGAACAATTTTTACGAACACGTCGAACGCTCAAAGCCTCGGCTGGGGGGATGGTCCTCCATAGAGATCGAGCACCCCGAATAGGATTGAGAGTTCGACGCCTCTCTACAGAGTCGGTTCAGGTGAAGCCTGAGCCGGCTCCAACTGAGGTGTCAGTTGACAGCAAACCGTTGATTATCAAGGGCATTGTGTGATTAAGGCTAAGGCCGACGCGCTTCGCTTCCGGCCTACGCCTTAATCGGAGCCTCTGTAGGCTCGTTTCCATCAAGTCGCTTTCGCGGCATAAACGCCGCACGGCACGCCGTCCGGCATTTATTCCACGACAACTTGACCTCAACACCAAGGCCCTGCTGCTTGCTGTCAAGTGGTTCAACATCGCCACGAGACAAAACGGGAAGACGACCGAAGGCTGAGCCCTTTAGGGGGTGGCACGCTCCGCAAGGAGCGCATCTGCAGTTCCTGAATAAATACCTGGGACAGTCGTTCGGCGCAGAGTCGAGTTTTTGGATCCTCTTTCACAGGGAAAGGGGAAACGGGCTTGTGTGTGGACAAAGGTGACTTTGATGCAAAAGCCCATAACCGGATGTGTGCCTGCTACGTGTTCCTTTCAGGAACCATGGCTGTCTTAAAACTCTATCGATTCGTACCGAACGTCAAGTTAAGTGCCGATGTAGGCGTCAACATTTAATTCCTTGTCCTGTAGACCGTTTTTTGTATGACTGGGTTTTTACCTGTCAGGCCCCCCTATTTTTTACGCTCTACTGCTTGACAAGAGAGGTGAAATGTGCCCCCCTCTAAGTTACGATTCAACTTGCCTTTCAGAGCATGGGTTAATGCTTTAATTCTGCCGATCACGCTCTATCTTTTCGCAGTCTCCTTCATTTTTCTGACAAATGCCTTTCTGCTCGGCACATACAAACATGCTTTCGGACACGCTGGCTACACTTTGTTGACAGCCGTCGGTCTTGCCGGATTTTCGTCAGGCAGACGCCATTCTTCAAGCGCTATCTAAAAGTGGCAAATCCCTCGATGATGTGCTGACATTTTTGGGGCGTTAACGAGCTTCTTGGCGTCGAGAGTAGGAAACCGCTGGAAATTCACGCAGAGAGTTTTCAAAGTTGCAGAGCGTCGCACAGCCGGATGCGGCGCTCAACCCCACGGCAGACAAAAAGGCAGGATCATCGTCGATGGTGTCGTGGTCATTCAGGTCTTCCTTGCCGATCAGAATGCCGGCCAGACGCTGGATGAAGTTGCCGAACTGAGTGCGTCCGCCACGACACTTCTTGTAGGGAAGCGTGGGGGCGATGACGCTCTTGATAATGTCATAACCACCTGACTGGCGCAGGAAGTCAAAGGCCTTGAATAGTCCGATACAATTTGTTACGTAGCTATTCTTGTTGCGGATATGAACTTGACGGTTGAAGCCGTCTGTGCATGGTGTAGAATTAAGGTACATAAAAGGAACTTACCGATGATTTATGTTGCAAGCCGATCTCGGTTTGTTCCTTTTATTTTATGATAAATCCAGATTCGCAGGCGTTTTTATACTTGCATTTTCGGTGTATCTATTTGCGTCATGCGGGGTGGTCTGGTATGAAAAAAGCGGCTTCCACCGTTTAGCGGAGCCGCCTTATTAAAAATCCAGGTTAATGCTTTCCGATACACTGAGGGCGAAAGATGAGCAGACAATTTCATTCGGCTCAGGAATGGCGCGACGTTTCGCGCATTCAATGTCAGGCCTTTCTTGAGGTCTTTCCGCGAGAAAAGCTTTCCGAACTGACTCTCGAAAACTACATCATAGGGACGGGAGAACAAACCTTCTGTTGGTGGCTTGAAATCGGCACTGGGCAGTATGCCGCCATCAACGGCGTTTATTCGGACAAGTACGGCGTTTTCCAAGGGGGCAAGCCGGCAACTCTGAAAGTCGCTCACCACTTGAAAGGGTTCACCCCTGAAAAAGTTTTTGAACGGGTTAAGCCATTCATCATCGATGTCGCCGCAAAGGCGGCTGCCGGCGATCTGAACGGACTCGTCGAGCTCGCGACAAAACCGGCCAAGGAACGCTGTATCTCGCCGATGATCCTCTGGAAAATTGCCGAACTCTATCAGCCTATCGACTCGCCGTTCCTCGTTCCCGTCTGCGGCTCGGAGGCCGCCGAGATTCTCGGAGAGAAAAGTGCAGGAGCCATGCAACGAAGGTTCCAGACCTACCTGCCTGAAAAGGAGTACTGGGATCGCTGTTGGGAATTCACGAAACCGTTACGCGCGGCGAAAGGCACCGCTGATGTGGTCTCCGACGAAGATGATGAAAAGGGCGAAGGCAACCCTGCAGAGTACGAACGTCTTCTCCGCATTCTGCGCAACCGCAAGAATCTGATCCTTCAGGGTGCTCCCGGTACCGGTAAAACGTATTTGGTTCCCGAGCTCGTCACGCGGCTTTGCGGCGAGATTTCCGGTAACGCAGACCGAAAGGACGTGCTTGCCGCATATAAGCGCCTCACGGAAGCCGGACGTGTCTTGGCCGTGACCTTCCATCCTTCGATGGACTACGACGACTTCGTGCAGGGATGGAAACCCGACCCGAACGCGGATCAGACGGACGGCATCAAGATGAAGCTCACGGATGGCGTCTTCAAGCGTTTCTGCGATTCGGCAGGGGTGCGTGGCTTAAACGAAATCCGCGATGGCGCTATGGTGTGGAAGGTAACCCCGGACAGTTCCGGACCTAATGAAGTGCGTACCGACTGCCTGCGCAACAACCGCATCCGCATTGGATGGGAAAACGAAGAAGATGACGGAGGCTCGGTGAATCGGTTCGTCAATGAGATGAAGATCGGCGACATCGTCTTTTCCCTTTTTGACAGAGATCACGCCGATGCGGTCGGCATCGTCACGGGCGAATACGAAGAGCTCAAGGGAGAAACCGCCGAGCTCGGTCGTTGCCGTAGCCGACCCGTGAAGTGGCTCTACAAGGGCGATCCCGTCGACATCCTGTCTGTCAACAACGGTACCAAGCTTGCCAGGAAGACGGTTGTCAGGATGCCGAATACGAACGTTTCCAAGGTCCGCGATTTCCTGAAGACCCTCCTTCAGCGTCCGTACGTGTTCGTGATCGACGAATTCAACCGCGGCAACGTGCCCAAGATTTTCGGCGAACTCATCACGCTCGTAGAAGCCGACAAGCGCGAGGGTGAAGCAGAAGGAACGACCGTGCATTTGGCCTACGACGCACCGGAAGCACCTGCCTTCTCGGTGCCCTCCAACGTCTACATCCTCGGCACGATGAACACGGCGGACCGCAGCATTGCGCCGATCGACTACGCCATGCGACGGCGCTTTGCCTTCGAACGCATTCTTCCGCACGAGCTTGCCGACGAGAACTTCGACTTCAACCTCTTCGACGCCGTCTCCCGTCTGTTCGTGACAAACCCGAAGACCCCCGCCAAACGCAGCGAACATCTCTCCGAAGAGTTTGATCCGGCCGACGTATGGATCGGACACAGCTACTTCCTGACGCCGGGCGGCGAATCGAGTCTCGCCCGTTGGCAGAGCGAAATCCGTCCCCTCCTCAACGAGTACCTGCGTGACGGCGTGCTCAATCCTTCCGCCAAGGAAGAGATCGAGGCGATCGAACAGAGCCTTTTCAAAAGGGATGTGGAAAAGTGATCCGCCTCACGACCCGGGAACACGGAACGACGAGTCCGATCAGCGCGACGGAGCTGAAGACAGTGCTCGATGACGCGTCGTATCTGCACCTCGAAAGGCACCCCTTTGGCCCGTTGCCCGAGTACGAGCGGCGGGTCCGGACCGATGCGGAACCAGCATTCACGGTATACAAGATGGCGGCTGACGACGGCTTCGCAATCCAGGTACGGGCCTCGTACTTCATCGGCGTCGACTGGGTGATCCCAGGCGCCGTCTCGATCCTGGTGCTCCCGAAGGTCGAGCGACTCGACATGCCGGCCATGTTGAAGCGCGTGCTCGGAGTAGCCGACGCCGTCAAGGAGTTCGATGGTCTTCTCAGTGTCCGGCACTGGGAGAAGCCGATTCCGGATGCTGAGGACTGCGATCGCTTCCTTCTCTTCGTAGCGGCGGCCTTTCTGAAGATCACTCAGCGCATTGTGCGCAAAGGTCTGCTCAAGTCCTTTCGAACCGAGGAAGAAATCTTCCGCTACCGCGTGAAAGGAAAGCTCCGCGTCTCGGATACGTTGCGCAAAATGCGGTTTGGCGATCCGTTCGCCCGTGCCGTCTGCTCTCCGCAAAGTTTCGATGACGACACGCCTGCAAATCGCTTTCTGAAGCTCGTGCTGCGCCGGATGCACTCTGTTCTCGCCGCCCGGTCAAAGGCACTCGGAAGCGTCGGACGCATCCTTGCGGACGAAGCGACCCGTCTCCTGCGAGCTTTCGGTGAGGTGAGCGACATTCGGACTTGGCGCAGTAGCGAAACGACGCCCGCCGTCAACCCGATATTCACGGAATACACCGCGGCGCTCCAACTCGGTCGCAAGTTTCTTCTGCACGAGGGAATCGGTGCCTTCAAAAAGGCGGAGCGCGAGCCACGCCGCATTCTCCCGTACTGGATCGACATGGCGCAACTCTTTGAGCTATACGTTCTCGCCGACCTCCGCGGGATTGCGGCAGTGCGGGACGTTCAATATCACAGGTTGTTCAAGCCGGGCGGAGAACCAGACTTCCTGGTGGATCTGCAAGGCCCCGAGATTCCTTTCGAGTGTTGCGTCGCTGACGCGAAGTACAAGCCTAAATACGTCAATGACGAACTCTACAAGGACGACGCACGCCAACTGTCGGGGTATGGAAGGGTGACAAAGGTCATCGACTGGATGAGCGCACGCGGACATTCCAACCGAAAGCACATTATCCCGTGCCTCATCATCCACCCGGATCAGAGTTCCGAGAACAAACATGTCGACTTCTCGAAGCTCAGGCCCTTGAAACACTGGGAGGATTTCTGGAAGATCGGGATCCAGATACCGCATCAGCAGGCGAGCAAAGGACTTGACGAAGGCAATAGCGAGGCCTGACTCGGCGTTCTGATCGGATAGCCATCCAATCTTCGGAGAAAACCGTAGCAAAACGACTCAGGACTTCCAGTACACCCAGCCACTTAAAGGAAGATTGATGTACCCTAAATCTTCTTCCGTCAGTGTAGAGAAGTTCGGTTCGGTCCCTGATGCTTTACCGGTGCAGTCCTGTTCTTCTCAAGTTCAGCGCATAAATGAAGGGGCCTGTGGAAAACCACCGGCTCCTATCTGCAACTCCATATGCTGTCTTATTAGGGTAGAAAAAAACAAACAACGGTAGGAGCAACGCGCTATGACGATTCTACCCCATGCAGCCTCCCGTCAACGACCTTCAGCAGATCTGCTTGCGCAAAAACTCGCACCCTGCAACCTCAATCAGATCTTCTTTCCTGGCTACGCCGTAGTTGCCAGTGACCGTACTCGAGAGAGTCTCACCCTCAAGCTCGAGGCTACGGAACCCGCTATCTGCCCCAAGTGTGGGGAGCCCTGCACTAAGATCCATGACACCCGACCTCGCTTGATCCGAGACGCCCCGTTCCCCGGCGTCACGGTGGTCTGGCTCCTTGTGCCGATTCGGCGAGTTCGGTGCAAGTGTGGGTGTCGTCGCACGGAAACCATTCCGTGGATAGCACACCACGAACAGTGCACCAACCGATTCATCGCACTCATTCAAAATCAGATGCGGGGTGAGGACGCCTCAGCGACGGCTGTCGCCGCGAAATACAACCTCGGGTGGGATGCCGTTCGCCGCTTCGACAAGGAGCAGCTCGAGGCATTGTTCAACGACGTGAACACTCAAGACCTCAAGATCATTGCTGTTGACGAGATCGCCATCCACAAGGGACAGAAGTACGCTACCGTCTTCATCAATTACGAGACCAGACAGGTCTTCGCAGTGGTCAAGGGTAAAACGCAGAAGGCCGTAGAGTCCGTCTTCCAGATGCTTGTCGACCGCGGCCTTCAAGACCAGATCATTGCCGTGGCTTGCGACATGAATGCTGCCTACCCCAACGTCGTCAAGAAGTTTCTGCCAAAGGCTGATATCGTCTTCGATCAGTTTCACGTCATTCAGCACTTGAGTGCCGAAGTGTTCAAAGAAGCTCGCCAAGTCCAGGCCGAGGAAGTAGAAGCAGAATTTGGCAAGAAATCGGATCAAGCGAAAGCGGCTCGGAAGATTCTGCGAACGGCGGCTTGGGATCTGGTGATGCCGGAACACTCGCTCACGCCGACTATCCGTGAGCGCCTTGAAGAGATTCGCAAAGCGAACAACCTGATGTCAACGATGCTGCCCCTGGCGGACATGGTGCGCTGCATTTGGCATGCATGGTCGCAGGAAGATGCCGCGGAAATGCTTGCCGAGTGCATTGAAGCATTTGAAGCCTTGGCACAGGACCATGACTTGGAGAAGGCCGCAAAGTTCGCAAGGATGTTGAATAACCACAGCTTCGGCATTCTGACAGCCTGGAAGCATCGCATCAGCACCGGCCCCCTGGAGAGGGTGAACACGAGAGCCAAGCTCATCAAGCGCATCGCCTACGGTTACAGGAGCTTTGAGTACTTCGCACTGAAGCTCAAGGCTGCATTCCCCGGTAGAGGCCGCAATCCGCTCATGCTGCTGGGTGAGTGGACCGCAGTGATCAAGTCACGCCTCTGTCACACGGACCTTGGCATGGAACGAGAGAGTCCACTCTTCTTTAATCACTCGGCGGCATAGGCCGCCGACTGCAAGGCCAGCACCTGATCAGGCTCAGCCTGATGGGGATGGGGCCTTGTGTGCTTGCGTCGGGCTCCAACCAGGTTCTGGCATCGATTTCGGTAATTAAGAAGGGAACTTCGCTGCATCCTTCTCACGAGCCAGTTCTGACCTCGACCAGGGTACCATCGAGCTCCCTGTTTCACCAAAAAGTCGGAAGAGCCATTTTTGTACGTCTTTCGCAAGGATCGACGAGATCTTGCGGCCACGCTGATCTTGTATTTGCTTCTGAATGTGCCGGGCGCCATGATGTACTGGGATGCAGATTCGAATGTTAGAGATGTCTTCGATCTGCCAAGGAGCCTCACGAAGAACAACTGTTGTGCGATCTCGCTTGCCGTATCAATTATGTTTGGCCTTTCGCAGATTCGTGTGGGTAATTCTCGCGCGGAATCGAATCGTCAAGCTG
>ENA-OWPF01002617-OWPF01002617.1-human-gut-metagenome-genome-assembly--contig:-NODE-2617-length-12387-cov-7.840091_pt1 | contig 12387 bp, 10 predicted proteins | sample MGYA00248261_ERZ651840 | MGnify/ENA primary metagenome ERZ651840 (study PRJEB26924, sample SAMEA4378268) | human gut metagenome | biome: human gut; feature: human-associated habitat; material: faeces... | reverse complement strand
CATCCTGCTGTGCATCCAGACCGGCAAGACCATTCAGGATGCCGACCGCATGGAGTTCCAGACTGATGAATTCTACGTCAAGACCACAGACGAGATGTACGAGCTGTTCTCCATGGTACCGGAAGCCTGCGCCAATACGGCAAAGATTGCCGAGCAGTGCAATTTTGACTTTGAGTTCGGTCACACCAAGATCCCTTACTACAAAGCCCCGGACGGCATGGATAATCAGGCCTACTTTGAAAAGCTCTGCTGGGACGGCTTGGAGCGCCGCTACGGCCCGGACGTGCCGCAGGCCAACATCGACCGCCTGAAATACGAGATCAGCGTGGTCAAGACCATGGGGTATACCAACTACTACCTCATCGTGTGGGACTATATCAATTTTGCAAAAAGTCAGGGCATCCCGGTGGGGCCGGGACGCGGCTCCGGCGCGGGCAGTATTGCTGCCTACTGCGTGGGCATCACGGATATCGACCCCATCCGCTATAACCTGATCTTCGAGCGCTTTTTGAACCCTGAGCGCGTCAGTATGCCGGATTTCGATGTGGACTTCTGCTACGAGCGCCGACAGGAGGTCATCGACTACGTCAACCGCAAATACGGTGCGGATCATGTGGCGCAGATCGTCACCTTTGGTACCATGGCAGCCCGCAACGCCATCCGGGACGTGGGCCGTGTGATGGGTATTCCATACCAGCAGGTGGACGTGGTAGCAAAGCTTGTGCCCATGGAACTGAAGATGACCCTCAAGCGGGCGTTGGAGGTTTCCAGCGAGCTGAAAAAGCTCTACGATACCGACCCGCAGGTGACCGAACTCATCGACACCGCACTGAAGGTGGAGGGAATGCCCCGGCACGCCTCCACCCACGCGGCGGGCGTGGTTATTACGCCGGAACCGACGGATTATTATCTGCCGCTTGCCACCAACGACGGCCTGCCGGTGACTCAGTTCAACATGACCGAGATCGAAGAGCTGGGTCTTTTGAAGATGGACTTTCTGGGTCTGCGCACCCTGACTGTCATCCGAGATGCGGAGGTTGCGGTACAAAAGCAGCACCCGGAGTTCTCCATCCGTGATCTGGACTATGACGACCCGGATACCTACAAAATGCTGGGGCAGGGCGATACCGAGGGTGTGTTCCAGCTGGAATCCTCCGGCATGAAGCAGGTGCTTGTGGGGTTGCAGCCCCAGAACCTTGAAGATGTCATCGCTCTGATCAGTCTGTACCGCCCGGGCCCCATGGACTCCATTCCCACCTATCTGCGCAATCGGCACGAGCCGGACAAGATCAGCTACAAGACTCCGCAGCTGGCACACATTCTGGATGTGACCAACGGCTGCATCGTCTATCAGGAGCAGGTCATGCAGATCTTCCGGGAACTGGCGGGCTTCTCCTTCGGACAGGCAGATAACGTTCGCCGCGCCATGAGCAAAAAGAAGCACGCCGTCATGGAAGCCGAGCGGGAACATTTTGTGCACGGCTGCACCGAGCCCGGCCACGAATGCCCCGGCTGCGTTGCCAACGGTATCCCGGAGCAGGTGGCAAACCAGATCTACGACGAGATGTCCAGCTTTGCGTCCTACGCCTTCAACAAGAGCCATGCGGCCTGCTACGCCTATGTGGCTTTCCAGACCGCTTACCTCAAGCGCCATTACCCCAGCCAGTTCATGGCAGCATTGCTGACCAGTGTGCTGGATAATACGGATAAGGTCATTGAGTATTCCGGCGAGTGCGCCCGTTTGGGCATCAAGGTGCTGCCGCCGGATGTAAATATTTCCAACGGCGGCTTTACCGCTGATGATAACGGTCAGATCCGTTTTGGGCTGAACGCCGTGAAAAACGTAGGCCGCAACCTCATCGAAAACGCAGTCACCGAGCGTAAGGAAAAGCCCTACACAAGCCTTTATGATTTCTGCAAGCGGATGCACGGCAGTGAGTTGAACCGCCGCGCGGTGGAAAGCCTGATCAAAGCCGGTGCCTTTGACTGCTTCGGCTCCAACCGTCACAGCATGGTGGAGGCGGTAGAGGGCATCCTCAAGAGTATCGAGACCGACTCTCGCCGCAATCTGGAAGGACAGTTGGATCTGTTCTCCGTGATGAGCGGGGAAGTGCAGCAAAGCCCGCAGGAGGACGTCTACGAGATCCGCCCCTTGGCAGAGTACACCCCTGCCGAGCTGCTGCAACAAGAAAAAGAGGTCAGCGGCCTGTACCTGTCCGGCCATCCGCTGGACGCTTACCGGGAAAAATCTGCCCGCATCGGCTCCCACACCATCAAAGACCTCACCGGCGAGGATGCCCATGTGCAGGACGGCGAAAAGGTGCGTATCGTGTGTGCAGTAGTCAAAAACCGCATGATGACGACAAAATCAAACAGCATGATGGCCTTTACCAGTGTGGAGGATCTGACCGGCACCATGGAGGTGATCGTGTTCCCCAAGGTGCTGGACAGGTTCCGGGATGCCATTCAGGAAAACGCTGTTGTGGTCATCGATGGCCGGCTTTCCGTGCGGGAGGATGAAGCCTCCAAGCTGCTGGCAGACAGCATTCTGCCCATTGACAGCTACGACCCGACCCGCTTGGATAAAGGCCGCCCGGACCCTGTCAAAACAGCTGCCCGGCGGGTATTCATCCGTCTGCCGTCCCGCAGCTGCCCCCAGTACGATAAAGTGGTGAACCTGCTGGAGATCTTTGATGGCGATATCCCGGTGATCCTGTATCTGGAAGATACCAAGCAGAAGCTGGCCGCACCGCGCCGGCTGTACACTTCCGGGCATCCGCTCTTCTTCAAAGAGCTGGAGCGGCTGCTGGGCACAGAAAACGTTGCAACAAAATGACATATTTGTGCACGAATGGCACTGCATGGGACGATTTCAATTTTTCCAAGTGGTACAAATTGCAAAAATAATGCGATGTACCGTCATTATTTTGCACCGCATGGAATTGCATAAAGTCTCAAAACCCTATTGAAATTTGTCTGGATGGTGTGCTATAATCATTAAAGGCGAATCAAAGCTGTTGCAAAGCAACTGGCCTGTTTCTGGAAGAAGAGGGTACAGGCAAAAGGGTAAATGAAGAACTGAACTGTAAATTGGAGGGAATCTCTCGTATGGAAAAGCAAATCAAAACGATTGGCGTGCTTACAAGCGGTGGTGATGCTCCCGGCATGAACGCTGCTGTGCGCGCTGTGGTACGCACCGGCCTGCATAAGGGCTTCCGTATGATCGGCATTCAGCGCGGCTATAACGGCCTGCTGAACGGCGAGTGCTTTGAAATGAACCTGCGCAGCGTTTCTAACATCATCTCTGCTGGCGGCACCATTCTGTATACGGCACGCTGCCTGGAGTTCAAGACCAAGGAAGGTCAGGATAAGGGCGCTGAAAAGTGCCGCGAGCTGGGCATTGATGCGCTGGTCGTTATCGGCGGCGACGGCTCCTACCGCGGTGCCCGCGCACTGGCACACCGCGGCATCCCCATGATCGGCCTGCCCGGCACCATTGATAACGATATCGGCTGCACCGATTACACCATCGGCTACGATACCGCCATGAACACCGCGCTGGAAATGATCGACAAGCTGCGCGACACCACCCAGAGCCACGACCGCTGCAGTGTGGTCGAGGTCATGGGCCGCAACGCCGGTTACATCGCTCTGAATGTGGCCATCGCCTCCGGCGCTATGGCTGTGCTGCTGCCCGAGAAGGAATTCGATATGCAGCGCGACATTCTGGATAAGATCGCCGAGACCCAGAAGACCGGCAAGCGTCACTTTATCATCATTGTGGCCGAGGGCGTGGGTCATGCACAGGAGATCGCCAACGAGATCCAGGCACGTACCGGTATCGATTCCCGCGCAACCATTCTGGGTCATGTGCAGCGTGGCGGTTCTCCCACCCTGCGCGACCGCGTGAATGCTTCTGCCATGGGTTATCAGGCTGTCTGCCTGCTGGAGCAGGGCAAGTATAACCGCATCGTCGGCATGAAGGGTGAGAAGCTGGTGGACTACCCCGTGGACGAGGCTTTGGAAATGACCAAGAGTCTTGACCCCGTGCTGGTGGACGTGTGCAACACCATTTCCATCTGATCATAACATTTAATGCAAGAGCCATTCTCTCAGGTTTTCTGAGCGGATGGCTCTTTTTGCTACCGATTTTTCAGAATTGACGTATTATAAGTAAAAACCAACAACTTTTCGTTTACAAGTGCCTCCAAATCAGTTATACTGAGAAAAACGGAGGTGCTGCCATGAAATACTGCTGGATCGACACAGAGCTTCTTCAAAAGTCTGGCGTTACCAAAGACTTACAGGCAGAGTGGAACTGGATAAGATACCACATCGGTGGCAAAATGTTTGCAGCCGTCTGTCTGGATGATGCCACGGGAAAGCCGGTGTATATTACTTGCAAGCTGGACCCCGCCGAGGGCGATTTTCTGCGCCGACAGTATGAAGATATCATTCCGGGCTATTATATGAATAAGGTGCATTGGAACTCCGTAAAAGCAGAGGGAAATGTGCCGGACGCATTGCTGCGGGAGATGCTGGAAAAATCTTATCGTCTGGTGCTGGGCAGCTTCAGCAAAAAGAAGCAGCGCGTGCTGCTGGAAGGGGAAAAGAAGGATGCCATTTGACTACAAGAAAGAATATAAAGAGTTCTATCTCCCGCCGAAGAAACCGCAAATCATCACCGTTCCTGCGATGAATTTTGCTGCGGTGCAGGGCAAGGGCGACCCCAACGACCCGGCAAGGGAATACAAAGCAGCGCTGGAGTTGCTGTACGGCATTGCATTTACTATCAAAATGAGCTATAAGGGCAGCCATAAGATAGACGGCTATTTCGAATATGTTGTGTTCCGCCGCTGGAGGGACTGTGGCATCAGCCCGGGGCAGAGGGTGTGGATTTTTCCAACAAGGAGACCTTTATCTGGACCTCTATGATCCGTCTGCCGGAATTTGTCACCCGTGCCGAATTTGACTGGGCAGTGCAGGAGGCCACTACCAAAAAGAAAAAAGACTTTTCTAAGGTGGAATTTTTCACCTATGATGAAGGTCTGTGCGTGCAGTGTATGCACATCGGCTCCTATGATACCGAGCCGGGGACCCTGCGGCAGCTGGATGCGTTTGCAGCGGAACAGGGATATTGCCCGGATTTTTCAGACACACGCTTCCATCACGAGATCTATCTGGGAGATCCACGCCGCACCGCACCGGAGAAGCTGAAAACCGTGCTGCGACATCCGATCCGCAGAATGAAATGACAGAAAACTTCACAAAAACTGTCGCTTTTTGTTGTGAGATGTGCTATACTAAAATTATCTGTAGAAACACACTTAAAAATGGAGGAAAACATCATGCAGCATGAAACTGTCATCGTGCTGGACTTTGGCGGACAGTACAATCAGCTGATTGCCCGCCGCGTCCGAGAAAATAATGTCTACTGCGAGATCTATTCCTATAAAACCGATCTTTCGGTCATCAAGGCCAAGAATCCCAAGGGCATCATCTTCACCGGCGGCCCCAACAGCGTTTATCTGGAGGACTCTCCCACCATCGACCCCGAGATCTTCAGCTGGGGCGTGCCCGTACTGGGCATCTGCTACGGCAGCCAGCTGATGATGCACCTGCTGGGCGGTCATGTCTGCCGCGCTCCCGAGCGTGAGTATGGCAAGACCGAGGTGTTCGTGAACACCGAGAGCAAGCTGTTCACCGATGTACAGCCCTCTACCATCTGCTGGATGAGCCACAACGACTACATCGAGCAGGCGGCTCCCGGCTTCCAGATCACTGCCCACACTGCAAACTGCCCTGTGGCAGCCGTTGAAAATGCCGAAAAGGGTCTGTATGCGGTGCAGTTCCATCCGGAGGTGCTGCACACCGCCGAGGGCAAGAAGATGCTGCGCAACTTTGTGTACAACGTCTGCGGCTGCTCCGGCGACTGGAAGATGGATTCCTTTGTAGAGAACAACGTTAAGGCTCTGCGGGAGCGCATCGGCGAGGGCAAGGTGCTGTGCGCCCTGTCCGGCGGCGTGGATTCCTCCGTGCTGGCCGCTATGCTGGCAAAGGCCATCGGCAAGCAGCTGACCTGCGTGTTCGTGGATCACGGTCTGCTGCGCAAGAACGAAAAGGAAGAGGTCTGCTCTGTCTTTGGCCCGGGCAATGCCAACGGCTTTGACATCAACTTCATCTGTGTGGATGCCCGCGACCGTTACTTCAGCAAGCTGAAGGGCGTCACCGAGCCGGAGCGCAAGCGCAAGATCATCGGCGAAGAGTTCATCCGCGTGTTTGAGGAAGAGGCCAAGAAGATCGGCAAGGTAGACTTCCTTGCACAGGGCACTATTTACCCCGACGTGGTGGAGAGCGGTCTGGGCGGCGAGTCCACCGTCATCAAGAGTCACCACAACGTGGGCGGTCTGCCCGATACCGTGGACTTCAAGGAACTGGTGGAGCCTCTGCGTAACCTGTTCAAGGACGAGGTTCGTCAGGCCGGCCGTGAGCTGGGTCTGCCTGAGTATCTGGTCAGCCGTCAGCCGTTCCCCGGCCCCGGTCTGGGCATCCGCATCATCGGCGAGGTAACCCCCGAGAAGGTCGCTATCGTGCAGGACGCTGACGCCATCTGGCGCGAGGAGATTGCCAAGGCCGGTCTGGATAAGGAGATTAGCCAGTATTACGCTGCACTGACCAATATGCACAGCGTCGGCGTTATGGGCGACGAGCGTACCTACGATTACGCCGTTGCGCTGCGCGCCGTGACCACCACCGACTTCATGACCGCAGAAAGCTATGATATGCCGTGGGATGTTCTGGGCACTGTCACCAGCCGCATCGTTAACGAAGTTAAGCACGTCAATCGTGTGTTCTACGATTGCACCGGTAAGCCGCCTGCAACTATCGAGCTCGAGTAATCTGCAAACCCTGAAAAGTATTGATGTAATGCAATATTTTGAGAACTGAAAGACTCTGTGATACTGCTTTGATACTATCAGGCGATTATTCATAAAGAGAGACATGAGAATGCCCTCTGAGAAACGGTAAGTTTTTCAGAGGGCATTTTTGTGTCTTTTATTCTTTACGCCACTTTTTCTTCGGCTCGTACCGGCCGCAGCCATCGGCGGTCTGAGGCCAGTTGAGCTTCCATTCCAGATACTCTTCCTTGGTGATCTCGCCCTCCCGGAGCTGCTTCTTGCGGAGCTGCCACTCCTTTAAGAAATCATCCAGCAGACGATACCGGAAACTGACTGCCATGTGCTTTTCCGGGAAATCCGGGTCGGTGGTGTCTGTGACCTCGTAGAGCCGGGTGCCGGGATAGTGCTCGTCCAGCTCGAACAGAGTGTACATCACATCCTCTGCGGCGTACAAGGTCGGCTCATAGAGGGAACGGTAGTTCACATCCAGTACCTCCGCAATCTTGCGGAGCAGCTCTTCCTTGGGAGTGCGGGTGTTACTTTCGTATTGTGCGATACGGATGTCTGCGCTCTTCTCCTCAAACCCGATGGCAATGCCCAGTTCTTTCTGGGTCATACCTCGGAGGTTGCGGGCACGTTTGATGCGGTCACCGACTGCCATGCAATTGCCTCCTGACTTAAACATATTTGTTGAACCTAGTATAGCACAGAAAAATAGGAGGTGCAATAGAAAATAAACAAAAAAGTTTAAGACTTTACCCGAAAGCCTCTTGACTTAACGGAATGTGTTTAGTATAATGAGAGCACAAAAAGATAAGCAAAAATGCTTAGTAAAATTGAATGACCGCCAAACTGACCCAAACCGCCAAGACCTTCCGAAAGGAAGCGAGCGCTCCGTAAGGGGACGGCACAGCACCGCAAAGGGGATATGCCTGCCGGAAGTCAGCGAGGATGAAGCGGCACCGAAACGAAAATGACAAGGAAAGGACAAAAAATGGCAAACAGCATTTTTATCAAGGCAGACGAGCTGGCAAAGGAGCTGGACATCTCCCAGGGTCTGGCGTACAAGATGATCGCCCAGTGGAACGAGGAACTGAAGGCTAAGGGCTACACGACCGTAGGAGGCCGGGTGAGCAGGAGGTATTATCAGGAGAAGATCTACGGGGCAGGAGAGGAGTGATAGGATGCCAGCCTACAAAGACAGCAGGCAGGGCACATGGTACGCTTCCTTCTACTTCGAGAACTGGCAAGGTGTGAAGCAGAAGAAGCTGAAACGAGGGTTTGCCACCAAGAAGGATGCTCTGGCGTGGGAGCGGGAGTTCATTCTTCAGCAGGCGGCAGACCTGACCATGACCTTTGAAGCGTTCGTGGAGATCTATATCACGGACAAGAAAAAGCGACTCCGGGAAAACACCTGGTCTACCAAAGAGCACATCATCCGAACGAAAATCTTACCGTATTTCAAAGAAAAGCGGCTCAGCGAGATCAAGCCGCGGGATGTAATCGCATGGCAGAACGAGATGCTGAACTACCGGGACAAAAACGGCAAGGCCTACTCGCCGACCTACCTCAAGACGTTGCATGGACAACTCAGTGCCATTCTGAATCACGCCGTCCGGTTCTACGGGCTGAAATCAAACGCAGCAGCTACAGCCGGGTGCATGGGGTCGGAAAAGCACAAGGAAATGCTTTTCTGGACAAAGGAAGAGTACCTCAAATTCGCAGAAGTCATGATGGACAAGCCGCAATCCTATTACGCTTTTGAGGTCCTCTACTGGTGCGGCATCCGGGAGGGCGAATTGCTGGCTCTGACCCCGGCAGACTTCGACTTGGACAAGGGGCTGCTCTCCATCACCAAATCCTATCAAAGGCTGAAAGGCCGGGATGTGATCACCGACCCGAAAACACCCAAGAGCGTCCGGGTCATCCAGATGCCGCAGTTTCTGACGGACGAGATCAGGGACTATCTGAAATCCCTCTACAAAGTCCAGCCAGACCAGCGGATCTTTGAGGTGACCAAGAGCTACCTGCACCACGAGATGGACAGGGGAGCCAAGGTAGCCGGGGTGAAGCGGATACGAATCCACGACCTGCGGCACTCCCATGTATCGCTGCTGATCGAGATGGGATTCTCGGCTCTGGCAATCGCAGACCGGGTGGGGCATGAGAGCGTGGACATCACTTATAAGTACGCCCACCTCTTCCCCTCGAAGCAGCAGGAGATGGCGCAGAAGCTGGACATGGAGCAAAAGGAGGGATGAAGATGGAACGAGTACTCGACCAGCAAGGCCGCTGGCGGAACAAGGTGGTGGCCTTCCGAATGTCCCCGGAAGAGGACGAGGTTTTGGAAGCCAAAGTAAAGCTCTCCGGCTTGACCAAACAGGAGTATATCATCCGCCGCCTGACCGACCGGGAAATCATCGTAGTAGGCAACCCAAGGGTCTACAAAGCCCTGCGAGACCAGATGAAGCTGATCTATCAGGAATTGCAGCGGCTGGCCGTGGATGAAGAAGTCCCGCCTGACTTGCTGGAGACCCTGCAAATGGTGGCTCTGACGTTGAACGGACTCAAGGAGGAATGCGAATGACGGACAATAGAAAAACGACCGTACCGGGTGCATCTGTTGGCGCAGATGCGGTACAGTCGTCTGATAAAATTACCACCAATATTATAACAAATTCGGACAAGCAAATCAATCTGCAAGCCGTGAAAAAGTCAAACAATTTCGGGTTGAACACGGTATCAATGACCGAACTGTATGACACGGTGTATCCACCCCGGAAACCCATCGTGAACGACCTACTTTACAGCGGAACGTACCTCTTTGTAGGAGCGCCCAAGGTGGGCAAGTCCTTCTTCATGGGGCAGCTTGCCTACCATGTGGCGATGGGGCTTCCGCTGTGGGAGTACGAGGTGCATCAGGGCACCGTCCTCTACCTTGCATTGGAGGACGATTACGCCCGGCTGCAGCGGCGGCTCTCCCGGATGTTCGGGGTAGAGGAGACCAGCAATCTCTACTTCGCAACGCAAGCTAAGTCCGTGAGCGAGGGACTTGACCAGCAGTTGGAAGGATTCATCCGGGAGCACCCGGATGTACGGCTCATCATCATCGACACCCTGCAGAAGGTGCGGGAGATCGGCGGTGACCGATACAGCTACGCCAGCGACTACGAGATCGTGACCAAACTGAAAACTTTCAGCGACAGGTACGGCATCTGCCTGCTGGTGGTTCATCACACCCGGAAGATGGAAGCCGAGGACAGCTTTGATATGATCTCCGGCACCAATGGCCTGCTGGGTGCAGCGGATGGCGCGTTCATCATGCAGAAGAAGCGGCGCACGGACAACACCGCCCTGCTGGACATCGTGGGGCGTGACCAGCCGGATCAGGAGCTGACATTGGAGTTCAACCGGGAACGCTGTGTGTGGGAGTTCCAAGGAGCCGAAACGGAACTCTGGAAACTGCCGCCCGACCCGCTTCTGGAAGCGGTGGCAAAGGTGCTCACCCCGGAACAGCCGGAGTGGAGTGGTACGCCCACGGAACTGCTGGAACGGCTGTCGGGTGTGAGCATACAGGCAAACATCCTGACCCGGAAGCTGAACGTGAGTGCCGACAGGCTCTACAACGATTATGGAATTCGGTACGAAAGCAGGCGCACCCATGAGGGCAGGGTAGTCAAATTAACGCTGGAAAATTCTGGGGCGTGACGATTCGTGACGGTTGTGACGGTATTTTTGCTACTATGTAAAATACCGTCACAATCGACACAACCGACACGGGATGGTGATAACGATGAAAAATGTGCAGATTTCGCAGGAACTTTTCGTCGCCTTGCTGCATTATCATTTGAGCGGCGAAAATGAGTACGAAGAGATTATTGAACAGGGCTTGGAGCAAAAATTGGATGCGATGCTGCGGCATGAGCTGTATGCCCAGTACAAGACAGCACCCACCGAGGAACAGCGGGAGCAGGCTCGGCAGGAGTATCTGGACCGGCGAGGCGTGCCAGAAAGCTTCCGCTGGTGAGTTCCTCTATTGGCAGAGGACAGGAGCGTGTCACGCTCCTGTGAGAAGCAATTAGGCAGGAAGGTGGTGTTGGGTAGGGCAGCGGCGAGGTGCAGAAAAACCCCGTCCGCAGACGAAAGCCCCCGGCAGGGCGCAAAGGCATCTTTTGATGGACGGAACGTCTGTCAAAAGTGCTTTTGCGTTACTTTCGACGAAAGTAACAAAGCCTTTGCCGTGTCCGGCACCAGTTACTTCCACAGAGAAAGGACGTGCGATTGAAAAGAACCATTTCCGCAATGCGGGGTCCCGGCTCCCTCAACCATAACCGGAGAAGTTTCACTGCTGAAAACGTAGACCCGGAGCGCAGCAGCCTGAATGTTGTGTACCGGGATGAACCGATTCAGAAAGTGTACCATGAACTGTTTGACGAGGCAGCGAACCGCTACAACGCCAAGCAGAAGCGCAAGGACCGCTGTATCAACGACTACTATGAGCACCTGCGGACAGGCAAGCAGGAAAAGCTCTTCCATGAGTTGATCGTCCAGATCGGCAACAAAGATGATATGGGTGTCTTGACCGAGAATGGCGCACTGGCAAAGGAACTGCTGGACGAGTATATGCAGGGCTTCCAAGAGCGGAACCCGACACTGCGGGTGTTCGGGGCTTTCCTCCACATGGACGAAGCTACGCCCCATCTGCACATCGACTTCGTGCCGTATGTGTCTGGCTGGAAGGGCAAAGGACTGGACACCAAGGTGTCCTTGAAGCAGGCGCTGAAAGCCTTGGGCTTTGCAGGCGGTTCTAAACGGGAATCCGAGCTGAACCAGTGGATCAACGCCGAGAAAGAACAGCTTGCCGCTGTGATGGAGCGGCACGGCATCGAGTGGGAACAGAAAGGCACCCACGAAGAGCACCTGTCTGTGCTGGACTTCAAGAAGCAGGAGCGCAGCAAAGAAGTGGCGGCTCTGGAAGCTGCCAAGCAGGAGTGCCAGACCGACCTGACCGAGATGCAGGAGCAACTGGAAACAGCGCAGACAGCTGTAGAAGCCGCTGAACAGCGGGTACAGAAAGCAGAGCTGACCTACCAGAAGCAGAGCCAGAAGCTGAACAAGCTGGCTCCCATCATAGAAGGTTTGGAAAACCTGTCAGCGCAGTACTCCCAGCGGCCAGAAGAATGGGTGCCAGAAGCAGCCACATTTGAGACCGCCAAGAGCTATCGGGAGAAGAAGGCCATGCCGCTGATCCAGAAGTTGGTGAAGGTACTCTTTGCCCTCCATCGGAAGTACTGGGAGGTCAAGGATGAGCGGGATAAGTATCTGAACTTCTATCAGGACGAGATGAAGGCTACCCGCCATTTGAGCCAGCAGCTGGAACAGGTAAAAGCTGAGAATTCGCAGCTCTATGCGATGAAATGTGATTTCAGGCGAGTATGGAACTATTTCGGTGCCGAAAAGATGCAGCAGGTCATTGGGCTTATGAGGG
>ENA-OWPF01002616-OWPF01002616.1-human-gut-metagenome-genome-assembly--contig:-NODE-2616-length-12394-cov-3.001702_pt1 | contig 12394 bp, 10 predicted proteins | sample MGYA00248261_ERZ651840 | MGnify/ENA primary metagenome ERZ651840 (study PRJEB26924, sample SAMEA4378268) | human gut metagenome | biome: human gut; feature: human-associated habitat; material: faeces... | reverse complement strand
ACCTTGCGGAGATCGTCCACGCCGTCAAAGTCGCGGTTCGGCTCAATGTAGTCGGCAAGGTAGAGCACCTTTTCCAGCACCGTCATGTTGGGCTTGCCCGTCGTGTGCCAGAGGATGGCGTTGTAGATCTCATCGTCCGCGCCGTATACGTCGCGCGCGAGCGCCGCGCCGGTCTTGGCGTGCAGCAGCTTGAGCGCGTGCTGCTCGAGCTCGTCGAGCGCGATGTGGTAGTGCTCGCAGAGCGCGAGCTGCTCTTCCATCGAAAGTCGCTTGGTCGCGTCGTGCAGAAGCGCTGCAAAGCGCGCCTTTTCGACGTCCGCGCCGTACTTTTTCGCCAGCGCCTTTGCCGTCTGCTCGGTGCCGAGCACGTGGGGAATGCGTTTTGCCTTCAGGTAGGAGAGCGCGATGGGTCTCAGTTCCTCTAAGGTTAGACGTTTCAAATCGAGATTTGTTCCATAAAGATGCTCACGCAGGATGTAGCCGAGCACCGCGGGGGCAAGAAGCCCCTCCGTCTCCCCTCTCGGGATGCGCTCGCGCAGCTCGGTGGACGAAACGTCCACAAGGTTCGGCAGCGTCATCGTCACGATGCGGCTGCCGGGGAACTTCTCGCCGAGAAAGTCGCGCTGCGGGGCGAAGAGCGCCTCGCCGTCCTTTTCCGTGCGGCCGAAGGCGCAAAGGCCCGTGTAGCGCAGGATCTCCTCCGGCTTGTACCAGTTCTGGAACGAGAGGAACATATCCGTTCCCATCAAAAGCCACAGCTCCGCGTCGGGATACTGCTCGTGCACCTCGCGCACGGTGTCAACGCTGTAGCTCTTGCCCTCGCGTTCGATCTCCATCGCCGAGATCTCGACCTCAACGCCCGTGTCGAGCGCGGCCTGCTCCCCCATGAGGCGCGTCATCGCAAGGCGGTGGGCCTTGCCCGGCTCGTCCGCAGAGAGCGCCTTGTGCGGCGGGATACCCGCAGGGATGAGAATGAGCTTGTCGAGCTGCAAATACTTCGCCGCGCTCTCCGCCGCGGCCAGATGACCCAGGTGCGGCGGGTTGAAGCTGCCGCCGTAAATTCCGATCTTCAAACTTCTCGACCTCGTTTTCTTTTTGATCTCTTAAACGGTCTTCTTCGCCGCCTTGGGCAGCACGATCTTGTCCTTCTTGTCCTTTTTGTGCGAGGGGCGGTAGAGCACGAACTTGGTGCCGATGACCTGCACCTGCTCGCTGCGCGTCAGTGCGCTCAGCTCGTCGCACGCCTCGCGCGCGGTGAGCATACTGTTTTCCAGTACCCGGCACTTGATGAGTTCGCGCGCTTCGAGCGCGTCGTTTGCCTGCTTGACGAGGTTTTCGCCGATGCCGTCCTTGCCGATGTGAACGATCACATCGAGTTCATTGGAGAGGCTGCGCAGATATGCGCGCTGTTTGCTGCTTAATTCCATAGTCGTTTCTTATCCTTTTTTATTGATGTTCTGCAAGATAGTTCTTGAGCGTTTCCTTGAACGCGCGCAGCGCCTTGCCGCGGTGCGAGATCTCCGCTTTTTCTTCCGCCGTCAGCTGCGCAAAGGTCTTTCGCTTGTCAGGCACGAAGAACACGGGATCGTAGCCGAAGCCGTTTTCGCCCATCGGCGCGAACGCGATCGTGCCCTCGACCTCGCCGTCGTCCTGCAAAACGTCGCCGTTCGGGAACGCACAGGTGATCGTCGTGTGGAAGTGGGCGCGGCGATCCGCCTGACCGTGCATCATTTGCAGCAGCAGCCGGTAGCGGCCGATATCGTCCAGCCCCTCGCCGCCGAAGCGCGCGCTGTACACGCCGGGGCCGCCGTTGAGGGCGTTCACGCAAAGGCCGGAATCGTCCGCGATGGCGGGGAGCTTCGTCGCCTCCATGACGGCCTTGGCCTTGAGAAGCGAATTCTCGGCAAAGGTCTCGCCCGTTTCCTCCACCTCGATCTTCACGCCGAGGTCGGCCTCCGACACGACCTCCACGCCGAGCTCGCCCAGAATAGCGCTCATTTCCTTCAATTTCTTGGGGTTCTGCGTTGCCAGAACAAATTTCATCGTCAAACCTCCCACGGGTCCTTTTCCCGCCGTTCTTTCTTCTTCCGCTCCGTTTTTTTCTCCTCGCGGCGCTCCAGGGTCTCGTCGAGCTTATTGCCGAGCGAGCCGAGCGTTTTATTGAGCCACCGGTCCGCCTTGTCCGCAAGGGTATCGATCTCCGGCACGGGCACGATGACCACCTTGCAGCTCTCACAGTAACGGGCGGGCGTGTAATAATCTCCTAACAGCCCCGCTCTGCCAAGCCAGACCTGTTCCTTCTCGTCGCCAAATCCGTCTTTGAGCATGCCGTCCTCACCTCTTGGACACCAGTAAATATCACGCAAGACAGGGATGGCTCCGTCTCGCATTTCCTTTCCGCAATAGGGGCAAACAGAAGTGATTTCCATATTCGTCTCCTTATTGTCTCGCAGGTTGTCGTTTCCCTTTAGATAAGCGCCTTGACGTATTCCTCCGCATTGAACGGCTGGAGATCGTCGATGCCCTCGCCGAGGCCGACGAACTTCACGGGCACGCCCAGCTCCTGTGCGATGGCGACGCAAATGCCGCCCTTGGCCGTGCCGTCGAGCTTCGTTAAGATGATGCCGGTGAGCCCTGCCGTTTCGCGGAAGACCTTCGCCTGCTGAAGACCGTTCTGCCCCGTCGTCGCGTCGAGCACGAGAAGCGTTTCCTTCGCGGCGTCCGGCGTCTCGCGGTCGATGATCTTGCGGAGCTTTGAAAGCTCGTTCATGAGGTTCACCTTGTTGTGGAGTCTGCCCGCCGTGTCGCAGAGGACGACATCGACATTTCTCGCCTTCGCCGCCGCGAGCGAATCAAACAGCACCGCGCCGGGGTCCGCGCCCTCAACCGAGCGGACGATCTCGCAGCCCGCGCGGTTCGCCCAGATCTCGAGCTGATCCGCCGCCGCCGCGCGGAAGGTATCCGCCGCGCATAAAAGTACGCGCTTGCCCTCGCCCTTCATCCGGTGGGCCATCTTGCCGATGGACGTGGTCTTGCCCACGCCGTTCACGCCGATGACCAGCACAACGGAGGGCTGCGTCGTGAGGTCGAGCGCGGTGTCGCCCACGTTCAGCTTTTCAATCAAAATATCGCGCAGCGCCTGCTTCACGTCGTCGCCGCGCTGGATGCTCTTCTGATACACGACGTCGCGCAGCTTTTTCACCGCGTCGTGCGCGACCGTCGCGCCGAGGTCGGCCATAATGAGGCTGTCCTCGAGTTCGTCATAGAATTCGTCGTCAATGGTCTCCCACACGATAGTGTCGAACCATGCCTTTTTGATCTTTGCAAAAATACCCATTTGTTTCTCCTCGCGCTTTATTCCTTAATGTTGAGTTCCTTCGCCATGTCATTCATATTGATCGTCAGCACCTTGCTCACGCCGCGCTCCTGCATCGTGACGCCGTAAAGAACGTCCGCTGCCTCCATCGTGCCGCGGCGGTGCGTGATGACGATAAACTGCGTTTTGCTCGTGATGCGGCGCATGTAATTGGCCACGCGCACCACATTCGGCTCGTCGAGCGCCGCCTCGATCTCATCCATGACGCAGAACGGCGTCGGATGAACCTTCAGGATGGCGAAGTACAGCGCGATGGCGACGAACGCCTTTTCGCCGCCCGAGAGCAGCGTGATCGTCTTGAGCGCCTTGCCCGGCGGCTGAACCTTGATCTCGATGCCGCAGGAGAGCACATCGTTCTCGTCCTCGAGCTCGAGCGTGGCCTTGCCGCCGCCGAACAGCTCCAAAAACGTCTCCTGGAAGCTCTCGCGGATCAGCGCGAACTGCTCTTTGAAGATGACGGTCATCTCGCTTGTGATGCTGTCGATCACGCCGACAAGCTCACCCTTCGCCTTTTCCACATCGTCGCGCTGGGTCGTGAGGTAGGTGTAGCGCGTATTCACGCGCTCGAATTCCTCGATCGCGCCGACGTTGACCGCGCCAAGGCCGCTGATGGCGCGCTTGAGCTCGCCGATGCGGCGGCTCGCCTTAGCGACACTCTCGAGCTCAATGCGCTGCTCCTGCGCGGCGGAGTGCGACAGCTCGTAATTCTCCCACAGCTTGTCGAGGATCTGCTGCTCCTCCATCGCGCTCGTCGCGCGCTTCTGCTCGAGCTTGCTGACGCTGCGCTCGACATTGAGCACATTTTCGTTCAGCTCGCGCCCGCGCCGGTCGCTCTGGCTGCGCTCGGCTTCAAGCGCGAGCTTCGCCTTCGAGAGCTCTTCAAGCTCCGCTCGCTTCTGCGCTATTTTGTCGTTCAGCGCGGCGATTTCCGCTGTATGCGCGCCGATCTCGCGCTGCGACTGCTCGCTCGCGGCCCTGTACTGCCCGATGAGCGCGCGCCTGCTCTGCTCATCGCCCTGCATCTGAGCGCGCAGGGATTCGAGACTTGCAAGCGACTTCTCCGTCGTCTCGCGCTCGGCGGCATATCCCGCGAGCGCGCTCTTTTTCTCGGCGATCTCGTCGCCGAGGCGCGAGGTGGAACGCAGCAGCTCGCTCTGGCCGGAAAGACTCTCCTCTGCCTGTGCGCGCAGCGCGCCCGCCTCCTTTTCCTGCGAAAGCGCAAGCGCTTCCTTTTCCTCTGCCGCGCGCTTTACCTCACCGCGGCGGCGCGCGATGGTCTCGCGCTCGGTATCCAGACTCTCGAGCCGCTCGCGCAGCGAGGAAAGCAGCAGATCGTAGTGATTTTTGTCGCCTTGCAGCTTGAGCACGGCGTCCTCTGCCGCGCGCTGCTGGCCCTGCGCGACCTCCAGCTCGTATCTTGCCTTCGCAAGCTCACGCTTGGCATCCTCGGCGGCTTTGGCGGCAAGGTCGAGCTTTTCGGCAAGGCTGCCGCGCCGCGCCGTCAACTCGCGCAGCTCGCCGGCTCTGCTCAAAATGCCCGCGCTGCGGGAGATCGAGCCGCCCGTCATCGAGCCGCCGCGGTTCAAAACCTGACCGTCGAGCGTCACGATGCGGAACGCATTGGAAAATTTGCGCGAGATCGTGATGCCGCAGTCGAGATCCTCAACCACGACCGTGCGGCCGAGCAGATTTTTGAAGATGCCGTCGTATGCGCGCTCATATTCCACAAGCTCGCTCGCAAGGCCGACGTAACCGTATTCGCCCTTCACGCGCTCGTCGCGTAGCGCCTCGCCCCGGATCGTCGAAAGGGGCAGGAAGGTCGCGCGCCCGCCGTCGCGCTGCTTGAGTAACTGGATGGCGCTCTTCGCGTCCTCCTCGCGCTCGACGACGATGTTCTGCAAGCCCGCGCCGAGCGCGATCTCGATCGCGACAGCATATTTTTTATCGACCTTCATCAAATTGGCGACCGGCCCGCGCACGCCGCGCAGTGCCTTGCGCTCCGACGCCTGCATGACCGTGCGCACCGCCTTGTTGAAGCCCTCGTACTCCTTTTCCATCTCGCTGAGCAAGCGGATACGGGAGTCTAAGTTGTTCATCTCCATCGTGAGGGAAACGTGCTGCTCGCCCGTCTCCTTCTCTCGCTCGACGCGCCCCTGCATCTTCATCGTGTGGCCGGCGATGATGTTGCGGATGGCGTCGGCCTCCTCCTGCGCAGTCTCGAGCGCCTTGCGGTTTTCCGCGGCGCTCCTGCGCGTTTCGGAAAGCTGGGCTTCCCCGCTCTCCTGCTCGGCGGCGATGGCGCTCTCGCGCTCGTCCATTTCAGAAAGCGTCGAGCGCAGGGCGGCAACTTCCGCGCGGCTGTCCGCCGCGGCGGACAGGGCGAGCGCTTCGCGTCCGCGCAGGGTCTCGGCCTCGCTTGCGGCCTCGCCCGCGTTTTTCGACAGCTCCTCCGCCTGCTTCAATAGCTCATCAAGCGCTGCTTCCACCTCACGCTTGCTTCGTTCCAGCTCTTCAATGCGCGCGCGCTGCTGCGCGATCTGCGTATCCATCGAGCCGACGCGGTCAGACTGGCTTCTCAGTTCCTCTTCCACGCGTGCAATATTTTCCTCGTTGTGCGCGATGCCCGTTTGCAGCACCGCCACGGCGGATTCCTGCTTCTTGACCTGCGCGTCCAGCTCCGAGAGCTGCGCGCGCTTTTCCTCCTGCGCGATGTCGTTCTCATGGATGCGCGCGGAGAACTGCTCGCTTGCGGCGTACAGCGCCTCCAAATCGGCGTTCGCCTTTTTGAGCTCCTCGCGCGCGAGCGACAGGTCGGTATCGAGCTTGATGGCGCTCGTCCGAAGCGCCTCCAGATTTTCGAGCCACACGGAAATTTCGAGCAGGCGCAGCTCGTCGCGGTAGATGAGATACTGCTTCGCCGTCTCCGCCTGCGCGCGCAGGGGCTCGACCTGCAATGCAAGCTCCGAGATCTTATCGTTGATGCGCACTAAGTTTTCCTCCGTGCGCTCAAGCTTGCGCTCGGTCTCCTCCTTGCGGTAGCGGAAGCGCGAAATGCCTGCCGCCTCTTCAAAGATCTCGCGGCGGTCGCCGCTCTTCTGTGACAATATTTCGTCGATGCGGCCCTGACCGATGATCGAGTAGCCCTCGCGCCCCATGCCGGTATCCATGAACAGCTCGTTCACGTCGCGCAGACGGACGGACTGCTTGTTGATATAGTATTCCGATTCGCCGCTGCGGTAGTACCGGCGCGTGACGGCGACCTCGGCTTCCTCCATGCTGGGAAAAATGTGCTCGGTGTTGTCGAGCACGAGCGTCACCTGCGCAAAGCCCATCTGATTGCGCGTTTCCGTGCCGCCGAAGATGACGTCCTCCATCTTCGCGCCGCGCAGCGACTTGCTCGACTGCTCGCCCATGACCCAGCGGATGGCGTCCGAAATATTCGATTTTCCGCTTCCGTTCGGGCCGACGATGGCGGTGATATCCTCACCGAAGTTGAGCACCGTCTTGTCCGGAAAGCTCTTGAAGCCCTGGATCTCCAATGCCTTTAAGTACACGGGCGATATCCTCCTTGAAAAAGGCGCATCATCCCCTATCAGGGTATAATGACACATTTTGACTTTTACTATATATCATTTTTTCACTCTTTTTTCAAGGGGATTCGATGAACAAAGCGTAAAAAGACGCCCGAAGGCGTCTTTTTCTCACTTGCTTTTCTTTTTTTCGTCGATGAGCGCATACAGCGCCTCCAGCGCGTCGGACAGACTGCCGAGGCGCCGTATGAGTCCGCAGGCGACCGCCTCTTCCCCGTAGAGCACGCTGCCGACGTCGGAGGCAAGGTCCTGCGTGTCCATCATCAGCGTCAGAAATCTCTCCCGGCTGATGCCGGAATGCTTTGTCACAAAGCGCACGATGCGCTCCTGCAGGCGCTCGAAATACTGGTACGTCTGCGGTGCGGCGATGATCGTGCCGCTTGTGCGCACGGGATGGATCGTCATCGAGGCCGACGGCGCGATCATCGTCACCATCGGCGCGACCGCGAGCGGCACGCCGATGGAGTGCCCCCCGCCGAGCACGAGCGAGACCGTCGGTTTTTTCATCCCTGAGATGAGCTCGGCGATGGCAAGCCCCGCCTCCACGTCGCCGCCGACGGTATTGAGCAGGAACAGCACGCCGTCGATCTCGTCGCTCTCTTCAAGGTACGCCAGAAGCGGCAGCACGTGCTCGTACTTGGTCGCCTTCTGCGTGTTCGGCAGCAGCATATGCCCCTCGATCTGTCCGGCAATGGTCAGGCAGTGGATGGCCGCGCGGTTGTTTTTGATGACAACCGAGCCAAAGTCGATGACCGGCTGGATGGGCGGCAGGAGCGGCTCCTGCTCATTTTTCTCCTCGTCCTGCGAGGGTTTCGTTTCGCTTCTCATGGCAAAGTCCTCCCGAAAGTCATTTTCGGTAGGATTTGCAGAAAGGCCGAAAAGCATACCCTTTGTGCCGTCGGAAATACGAGCCTCAAACCGGGAATCACTTTAATATCCCCAAGTCATCAGTTTCCATTCCCCGCCATCGCTGCGAGCCAACCACCAGGACCATGTGTATTCCGTGTCCGGCTCCCAAGCTCCGCCGCCCTCTTTCGGAGAGCGAAAGCTGCTGTCGAACATGATGCATTGTGTAAAAACCAGATCGTTGTCATTTGCCTTTTTCAAATCATTCATCCACGAAAGGTTCTTTTCATCCGTGCAGACGTCATCTGACGAATATGAAATGCTATGTAATTCGCAGCCTTCCCACGAACCGATCATCTCTTCGATCACCTTTATCGCATCATCCATATCCTGTTCTGTGTAGACAGCCGAATCGCCATAATCGACCGTTATGTTTGACGTTTCCTTGCTGCCGCATCCAGCCAGCAGGGCAAAAAGCACTACGCAAATAACCGATAAGCTGTATTTTTTCATCTTATGGCCTCCATATCTCTCATTTTTCTATATTTTTATACTGCTTATTTTACCAGAAAGCATTGTCCGAATCCAGCAAAAAAGCGCCCGAGGGCGTTTTCCGCGGGCTCTTGCAGCTTTTTATTTGTACGTCAGCAGCTCTTCAACGCTTTTGCGCTTCGGCGCGGCGGGCTCCTCGTCGGGATACCCAAGGCCGATCACGCAGCCGACCTTCTGGTTTTCCGGAATGTGCAGAAGGTCAATGATCTTCGCTTCATCAAAGTAGCCGGTGATGACCGTGCCGACGCCGCGCTCCCACGCGGCAAGGCAGAAGGTCTGCGCCGCAATGCCCGCGTCGAACATCTCAAAGCCAGCTTCCTTCGGCGTTGCATACGAGCCGTCGCGCTCAAAGCCCGATCGCCCCGTGATGTAGGTGAGCACCATGAGCGCAGCGCAGCTTTTGAGCGTCTTTTCGTTGAACTTGAAGTCGAGGACCATTTCCTCCGCCATCTTGTCGATCGCCGCGCGTTCCTCCACGAGAATGTAGCGCGCGATCTGCGTGTTCTTCCACGAGGGGGCGTAGGCCGTGTCCGCAACGATCTCCTCGATGAGCTCGTGCGCTACGGCTTCCTGCTTGTATTTACGGATGCTTCTTCTGGTTCTGATCGCCTGTGATACGTCCATTTTCCGTTCTCCTTTTGTCTGCAATTACTTTTCCGTGCCGTAGAAAAAGAGCGCGACCGTTCCCGGGCCGACGTGCGCGCCGGTGACCGGCTCGTAGCAGACGCTCAGACATTCGCCGGTAAAGCCCTTTTCGCGCAGCAGCGCGAGGAGCGCCTGCGCGCCCTCGGCGTTATCCGCGTGGGCGATGCCGATGCTCTCGCTCTTATCGAGCGCGCGGGTATCATAATAGTTCGCAAGCTCCGCGTAGGCGCGCTTCATGCCGCGCACCTTGCCGCAGGAGACGATGTGCCCCGTCTCGTCGCCGCGCAGGATCGGCTTGATGCTCAAAACCGTTCCGATGAGCGCCGTCGCGCCGGAGATGCGCCCGCCGCGCTTCAAGTACGCAAGGTCGTCCACGGTGAAAAACTGGCACATATGGGGTCTGCGCGTGAGCAACTGCTTTTCGATCTCCTCGAGGCTCTTCCCCTCTTCGATCATCCGCGCGGCCTCCATCACCTGCATCCCCTCGCCGAGCGAGGCGGCGTAGGTGTCGATCGTGACGATCCTGCGCTCGGGGTATTTCTCCGTCAGTTCGCCCGCGGCGATGACCGCGGCCTGCGCCGTGCCGCTGATGCCGCCGGACATACCGACATACAGCACATCGTCACCCGCGGAAAGCGCGCGCGCAAAGTACTTTGCCATCAGGTCAGGATTGACCATCGAGGTCTTGACGACCGCGCCCGTGCGCATCGCGCCGTAGAACGCCGCGCCGTCGAAGTCCGCGTCGTCGGGATAGTCCGTCTCCTTCCCATCCACCGTGTAGGAAAACGGCACGACGGTGATGTGGTATTTTTTCGTCAGCGCGACCGGCAGGTTCGCGGACGTATCGGTGAATAACTGGAGCATGACTCTCTTCCCTTTCCGATCCTTCAAAATCATTGTAGGATAGCTTATCACGCTCCCCTCGCTTATGCAAGCAGAATTGCAGAAAATTTGCACGTTGTTGAGGCTTCTGTTCACTTTGCAGATGAAAATGTAAGGGACTCTCTCAAGATTGAGAGAGTCCCTCCTGGTTTTTTTGATTACGCCTGCTCGAAGATGGCCTTCATGCACTTATAGGTCATGTAGCAGTCGAGCTTGGCGACCGTTTCATACGGCGCGTGCATCGACAACACGGGCACGCCCGCATCGAGCGTGTCGATGTTGCGCTGGGCCATGAACTTGGCGACCGTACCGCCGCCGCCTGCGTCGGTCTTGCCCATCTCGGCCATCTGCCAGAAGACGCCGTTGTCGTTCATCAGCTTGCGCACCTTGCCGACGACCTCAGCGCTTGCGTCGCTCGCGCCGCCCTTGCCGCCGGAGCCGGTATACTTGCACAGCGCCACGCCGTAATTGACGAAGGCGGAGTTGCGCTTGTCGTACACGTCGGCAAAGTTCGGGTCATAGGCCGCCGTCACATCTGCGCTCAGGCAGAAGGAGTTGGCAAAGCAGTCAGAAAGCGCGACGCCCTGCGTGCGGCACATGTCGCCCATGAACCACTCAAACGCCTGAGACAGCATACCGGACACGCCCTCGGAGCCGATCTCCTCCTTGTCCGCGAAGATGCAGACCGCGGTCTTCTTCGGGGACACAGCGTCAAAAATACCTGCAAGCTCTGCATACGCGCAGACGCGGTCATCGTGGCCGTAGGATGCGATAAAGCTGCGGTCAAAGCCGATGTCGCGCGCTTTGCCGGCGGGCACGACCTCGAGCTCGGCGGAGATGAAGTCCTCCTCCGTAATGCCGTACTCCGCGTTCAGATACTGCAAAACGCCGAGCTTGAAGCGGTCGGAGCAATCCTCATCGGCAAAGGGTCTGCCGCCGAGCAGCACGTTCAGGCTCTCGCTCGGGATGGCCTCGTTCAGGGGCTTTTTGCCCTGCTCGCGGCCAAGGTGCGGCAGAAGATCGTTGATGATGAACTGGGGGTCTTCTTCCCTGCCGCCGATATGGACGTCGACCTTCGAGCCGTCGCGCAGCACGACCACACCGTGCAGTTCGAGGGGAATGGTCACCCACTGGTACTTGCGGATGCCGCCGTAGTAGTGGGTCTTGAAGTAGGCCATCTCGGCCCCTTCGTAGAGCGGGCGGGGCTTTAAGTCCAGACGCGGGGCGTCGGTGTGCGCCGCGCCGATGTTCGCGCCGTGGCTCAGGTCTTCGCTGCCGATGACGGCGAGCATGATGCCTTTGCCGCGGTTGTTGCAGTAGACCTTGTCGCCAGCCTTGAGGGTCATGCCGCCCTCGTAGGCCTTGAAGCCCCTCTTCTCCGCCAGCTCGATGCAGTACTCCACGCAAAGGCGTTCGGTCTTGCCATGGTTGAGGAAGTCCTTGTAATCCTCGCAGTAGGCCTCCATCGCCTTCTCGTCCACCGCGCTCAGACGGTCATAGCCGTTCTTGGGCGCGTACAGGAGCTTTTCCGCCAGCTTGTTCTTCTCACTCATCTCTCAGTTTCCTCCTTCAAATTTTTGATGATCGTGTTGATATAGACCTCTGCCGCGTGTTCCGCCTTTTCAGCGGTCGGCAGATCGTTCACAAATTCATAATCGCACTGCGCGCGGAAATAGTCCGCGTCCTTCTGTGCCGCGATGCGCGACCTTGCATACTCCTCGGTGATGCTGTCGCGCGCCATGATGCGCTTGACCCGCACCTCTTCAGGCGCCGTTACGGCGACGGTCGCGTCGCAGATTGCGCCAAGTCCGCTCTCGATGAGCTTGATAGCGTCAAGCCCGATGAGCTTTGCATTGCTTTCCGCCATGCGCCGGGCGCACTCGCGCGGGACGTGTGCGCGGACGATGGCGTCCAGTTCAGAGAGCTTTTCCTTGTCATGGAAGACGACGAGCCCCATCGCGTGCACATCCACCGTGCCGTCCGCTCGGAAGATCGTGCCGCCAAAGGCCGCGCGCAGCGCTTTGCGCAGACTTTCGTCGCTTTCGAGCATTTCATGGTAGATTTTGTCGCAGTCGAGGATGCAGGCGCCCTCCCGCTCAAGGGCATGGAGAAGGCTCGTCTTCCCCGCGCCCGTGCAGCCGGTGATGCCGATGACGATCTTCCCGTCGTCGGCGTTCTCCACATGGAAGCCCGCAGCCTTTTTCAGTCGGTTCCCAATGGCAAGGCCAAGTCCTTTACCGTCCGGACACTGCGCCCATATTTCTCTGACATTCGTCTCATCGAACGTCCGCAGCGCATCGAACACGTGCTGTGCCTGCGCACGCTTGTCATCGCTCGCGCCGAGGGGATGGACGATGTGCCCTTCAAAAAGCGGCACGAACTCGTCAAAGCAGATGATACCCGCGTTTTCCCCTGCGTGCGTCAAAAGATAGCGCGCGCTCGCCTTCGCCCTGCCGGTCACGACCGTGACGGGCGCCTTGGGCGCATAGTGGCGGGATTTCAT
>ENA-OWPF01002613-OWPF01002613.1-human-gut-metagenome-genome-assembly--contig:-NODE-2613-length-12401-cov-2.603272_pt1 | contig 12401 bp, 10 predicted proteins | sample MGYA00248261_ERZ651840 | MGnify/ENA primary metagenome ERZ651840 (study PRJEB26924, sample SAMEA4378268) | human gut metagenome | biome: human gut; feature: human-associated habitat; material: faeces... | reverse complement strand
CGCGCTCTTCAAACAGGTGAAACAGCCGGCATTCCTCGTCCGAGAAGAAGCCGTTTTCATTCTCCCGCAGCTCGCAGGCCACATCGTCGAGCTGGGAGTAGTAGCGGTACCAGGCCATCGTCTCCTTGCGCAGCTCGCTCATCGGCGCGCTGAAATTCTCCAGCTCGCCCGTGAGCACACGGTCCTCCAGCGCCTCCGCGCGATCCTCGATCTCCTCCAGATGGTGTAAGTCCTTCGCGATGAGCAGCTCAAAGAGGTCGTAAAGAAAGCGGCCCACGCTTTTCTCCGTCAGGCGTTTTTCCTTTACAATACGCTTCAAATGGGTCGCCAGCATCTCGCTGTCGTCCACCAGCACCACCCGTGTTTTCGTCACAAGATACCCGCAGCCAAGGCACGCGCCGTCCTTTCCGCTGCGCGGTAGCGCCAGCGTTCCGCTCAGGCAGTCCGAGCGGACCTCCGCCTTGCAGACGCGCGCGTCCCGCGCGAGCGGTGTGTGATGCAGCACGCGCGCAAGCCCCGGCAGCTCCGACGTGTGCGCCAGCTCATCCGAATCAAGCAGCACGACCGCCGCTTCGTTCGTATTCGGCGCATGGTCGAGCGGTGAAAGCGTCTCGCCGATCAGATACCATTTCATGTGCATTCCTCCGCACCTTTTCTTCTTTTCTTTTATTGTAGCGCAGAACGGCGAAAAAGTACAACGTTTTTCTTTTCTGCCGCCGCTATCTGTGATAGGATAGCGGCACACGGAACTTATTCCCCGCCTTTTGCGTCTAAAGAATTGGAAGATGGAAGAAAATTTTTAGTCAAAGGAGAAATTGGGATGAAACGAAACTCTCTTCGCGCGCTCGTATGTGCGCTCCTTGCGTCTCTTGTGCTCACGACCTTTGCTTTCGCCGACTCCGGTCCCAAGCCCCAGCTCACCGTGCGCGTCGAAATCGCGCCGCAGGAGCCCTACTACCTCGATCTGCTCGCCGAGGGCGACTGGAACGAGAGCGGCGAGAGCAGTTATGACGGCGTCGACTGGAGCTATCACGGCAAGGAGGATACGCTGGACCCTGCACTTCTTACGTCCCTGCGCGACAACGTGCCCGCAGGCTGGCACGCCTGCGTTGCGCAGGGCACGACCGGCGCGCCGATTTGGGGCGAGCTGTACGCGGAAGGGACGGATGCCTTCGGCAATGACCTGCACGTGTTCGGCTACCACGGCGTGCCGAGCACCTACCGCATCATCCTTGTCACCGAGTCCGGCAAGGTCTGGATCTCCGACACACTCGAGCGGAAGGTGCTGCAATCGAGCGTGACCGTCCACTGGTCAGACGATACGGAGCACACCACTGTCACCGTCCCCTCGACCGTCACCGGCTTTTTGCTGCAATTCCTTGCAACGCTTGTGCCGACGCTTCTCATCGAGGGTATTCTGCTGCTTCTGTTCCAATATTCATGGAAGCAGAATTGGAAAGCGTTTTTGCTTGTCAACCTCGTCACGCAGGGGGTTCTGGCGGCTGCAAGCAGCGTTCTGAACCTGCAAAACGGCGCAGCCCTCTGGAACTATTTCCTTTTCCTTCTCCCAATGGAGGCGGTCGTCCTGCTCATTGAGCTTTATCTCTACGCCGGCCGCGGCCTTCTCAGCGGCCACAGCAAAGGCCGCGCCGCGCTCTATACTGTTGCGGCAAATCTTGCCTCGGCGTTTCTCGGCTACTACCTTGCCGAACCCGTCTGGCGCTTCGTCGTGTCCATCTCATGAATATCATCCGCAGCGCGGCGTTCTTCCACTGGGAGAACGCCGCGTTTTCCGGCAAGTCTTACTTGACAAGGCCATTGCGACTCCTTATAATAATTCGCATCGCACAACCGCTCCTCTCAGGAGCCTTTTTTTATGTTTTCGGAGAAAGAGAGAATACCGTCATGCAAAAGAGATCCAACCCCGCGGCGCTGCTGCCGATCTTCGTTTTCCTGTTCCTGTACTTGGGCCTCGGCCTTGTTTTTGAGTATGTGCTGAAGATCCCGATGGGTTTTTATTCCATTCCTATCGTCGTCATCTTCCTCATCGCGCTGCTCGTGGCCTGCTGCCAGAACCGCGCGCTGTCGTTTGATGAAAAGCTCGTGCTGATGGGCAAGGGCATCGGCGATAAGAACATCGTCACGATGCTGCTCATTTTCCTCGCCGCCGGCATGTTCGTCGGCGTGGTGGGCCGCTCGAGCGCAGAGAGCGTTGCCTACTTCATGCTCTCGCTCATCCCCGCAAAGTTCTCTGTCGCGGTGCTCTTCGTCGTCAGCTGCTTTGTCTCCACCGCGATGGGCACGAGCGTCGGCACCATCACGCTCATCACCCCCATCGCCATCCCCATCGCCGCGGCCAGCGGCTATTCTCTGCCGCTGTGCATCGCCTCCGTCATGGGCGGCGCCATGTTCGGCGACAACCTGAGCTTCATCTCCGATACGACCATCGCCGCCTGCAACGGTCAGGGCTGCGCGATGAAAGACAAGTTCCGCGAGAATTTCCACATCGCGCTTCCCGCCGCGCTTGCCTCTCTCGCGCTCATCCTCGTGCTGACGCTCCGCGCCGACGTCACTCCCACGGAGATCCCCTCCTACAACCTCATTCAGATCATCCCCTATGTGCTCGTGCTCATCGGCGGCATCATCGGCATCAATGTCTTCGTGGTGCTGCTCATCGGCATCGTCTCCGGCTCGATCATCGCGCTTGCGACTGGCGCGACCGGCCAGAGCGGTATCCTCGCGGTCAAGGCGCTGCTTGAGAACATGGGCAGCGGCGCGGCCGGAATGTTCGAAACGTCGATGGTCGCGATCCTCGTCTCCGCCATCTGCGCGCTCATCCGCGAGCACGGCGGCTTTGAAGCGCTGCTACGCGGCATCCGCAAGGCCTTCCACGGCAAACGCGGCGGCCAGATCGGCATGGGCCTGCTCGTCGGCGCGATGGATATCGCCACGGCGAACAACACCGTCGCCATCGTCATGGCGAACCCCATCGCCAAGGAAATGAGCGAGGAATACGGCATCACGCCGCGCAAGGCCGCCTCCCTGCTCGACACCTTCTCCTGCGTTTTCCAGGGCATCATCCCCTACGGCGCACAGATGCTTGTCGCCATCTCCGCGGCGCATGAGCTGGGCTACAGCATTTCCGCCTTCGATATCATCCCGAACCTCTTCTACCCCTTCCTGCTGGCGGTGAGCTCGCTGTTCTTCATCGCTGTGGACGGCAAGAAGAAGGCGTAAGGCCATGGCTGACTACAGCGCCCTGCGGCGCAAAAAGCTCTTTCTTTTCGACCTTGACGGCACGCTGTATCTGGGCGATACGCTCTTCCCCGGCGCAAAGGAGCTGCTCGCGTGCATCCGCGCGCGGGGCGGGCAGTACCGTTTTCTCACAAACAACTCCTCGCGCAGCGTGACGGCTTACGTTGAAAAGCTCGCGCGCCTCGGCGTCGCGGCGGAGGCGGGTGATTTTCTCACCTCGGTCGACGCCCTCACTTACTATCTCCGTGAACACGGCGGCGAAGACAAGCGCTATTACGTCTGCGGCACAGAGTCGATGAAGTCGCAGCTTCGCGCGGCGGGCATCGCGCTCGCGGACGGGCGCGACGATGCCAACGCCCTGCTGATGGGCTTCGACACCGAGCTCACCTTCCAAAAGTTAGAGGACGCCTGCATCCTGCTGGGGCAAAATGTCCCCTACATTGCGACCAATCCCGACTGGGTCTGCCCCACGTCCTACGGTTTCGTGCCCGACTGCGGGAGCGTTTGCGAGATGCTCTATCGTGCGACCGGACGCCGCCCCATTGTCATCGGCAAGCCCGAGCCGCTGATGCCGCAGCTTGCCTTGCTCGAATCGAGCATTTCCGCGCAGGAAACGCTGCTCATCGGAGATCGCATCTACACGGACATTGCAAGCGGCGCGAACGCGCTTATCGACACGCTGCTCGTCCTCTCTGGCGAGACGAAGGAAGAAGGCCTCCCCACCGCTGACCCGCAGCCGACGTTCGTTCTGCCGGACGTCGCCGCACTGCTGAACATCTTAGAATCTTAAAAAGGAAGACCTATGGCAAACATCATTGAAATTCAGGATTTCTCCGACCCCGCGCTCGACCTCTACGCGCGCCTGACGGAAAATCAGCTCCTAAACCGCGCAGACCCCGAAAACGCGCTCTTCATCGCCGAAAGCCCGCTCGTCATCGGCCGTGCACTGGACGCGGGCTGCGAGCCGGTGTCGTTCCTGATGGAGCGGCAGCACATTGACGGCAAGGGGCGTGAGATCCTCGCACGATGCTGTCAGGATATTCCGCTTTACACCGCTGAAGAATCCATACTCACGCAGCTCACCGGCTTTCATCTGACGCGCGGGATGCTCTGCGCCATGCGGCGGCCGAAGCTCCCAGGCGTTGAGGACGTCTGCCGCAATGCGCGGCGTATCGTCGTCCTCGAAAACGTGATGAATCCGACGAATATCGGTGCGATCTTCCGCTCCGCCGCCGCGCTCGGCATGGACGCGGTGCTGCTCACCAGCGCGGGCAGCGACCCGCTCTATCGCCGCGCTTCGCGCGTGAGCATGGGCAACGTCTTCCTCATCCCGTGGACTTACCTCCCCGAGGAGGGTGCCTGGACGGTGCTTTTGCGCTCTCTCGGCTTCCGCACGGTCGCCATGGCGCTGCGCGACGACTCCGTGCGGCTCGACGATCCGCGCCTTGCCGCCGAAGAAAAGCTTGCCATCGTCATGGGCACGGAGGGTGACGGGCTCGCGTCCTTGACCATCGCGAGCTGCGACTACACGGTCAGGATCCCGATGTACCACGGCGTCGACTCGCTCAACGTCGCCGCAGCAAGCGCCGTGGCCTTTTACGAGCTGGGCCTCCCCCCGCAGAACGAAAAGGAGAACTGATATGCTGAACAGCACCGGTTTCGACCTCTGGGCCGACGGCTATGACAAAAGTGTCGGCCTTTCGGACGAGAACGACCGCTATCCTTTCGCGGGCTATCGCGCCATGATGAACGCGCTCTATCAGCGCGTGCTTGCACAGCGCGGGCGCGATGTGCTGGATATCGGCTTCGGCACGGGCGTTCTGACGTCGCGGCTCTATGAGCAGGGCTGCCGCATCTATGGGCAGGACTTCTCCGCGCGCATGATCGCGCTGGCACAGGAAAAAATGCCCGATGCAACGCTCTGTCAGGGCGATTTTTCCAAAGGGCTCATCCCTGCGCTTCGCAGCCGCCAGTACGACGCCATCGTCGCGACGTATTCGCTCCACCATTTGACGGACGCGCAAAAAATCAGCTTTCTTCGCACTCTTTTGCCGCTGCTGAAAGAAGACGGCTGTCTCCTGATTGGCGACGTCGCTTTCCGCACGCGCAAAGAACTCGAATCATGCCGAAACGCAGCGGGCAGTGAGTGGGATGAAGATGAAATTTACTTCGTCTACGACGAGCTTCGGTCCCACTTTCCCGCGCTGACGTTCGAGTCTTTCTCCCACTGCACCGCGCTCCTGACGCTGCGCAGGTGATTTCCCCGGAAATACAAAAAAGCCCCGTATGGTTGATACCATACGGGACTTTTCTCTGTAAAGGCTATTTCCTTTTCAGTCATTCAAATGGTCAAGGATCGCCGCAATCAGCTGCTCCTTGCCCGTGCCCTTTTCGGCAGAGAACGGAATGACGAGCTCATCGTCGCGCAAACTCAGCGTCTCGCGAATTTGGGCAAGATTCGGCTCGATCTCGCGCGCTTTGAGCTTGTCGAGCTTGTTTGCCACGATCACGACGGGACAGCCCGTCTGCACAAAGTAGTCGTGCATCGTGATGTCGTCCGCCGTCGGCTTGTGGCGCGCGTCAACGATCTGCACGCCGAGGTGGATGAGCCCCGCGGACTGAAAGTAGCTTTCCATCAGCTTGCCCCAACGGTCGCGCTCGGCCTTGGAGACCTTGGCGTAGCCGTAGCCCGGCAGGTCAACAAGGTAGAGCTTGCCGTCGATCTTGAAGTAGTTGATCTGCGAGGTCTTGCCCGGGGACGCGCCCACGCGGGCAAAGTTCTTGCGGTTGACGATGCGGTTGATGACCGAGGACTTGCCGACGTTCGACCGCCCCGCAAACGCAAGCTGCGGCATCCCGTCGCGCACGAACTGCTTCTCCGACGCTGCCGAGAGGACAAATTCCACCTTATTGAAAATGATCGCCATGGTTTCGTTTCCTTTCTCCCGGTTCTTACACGCGCAGCGCGCCCGGCGCGGCCGTTTCCTGCACGGGAAGATAGCCCTCCCGCGGCGCGGACGGGACAGATCTCTCCGGCAGCACGAGCGCTTCGGCAAAGACGGCGTCCACCGTCTCCACCGGCACAAAGCGCAGCTTCTCGCGCACGTTGGGGTCGATCTCCGCGAGATCTTTTTCGTTTTCCTTCGGCAGGATCACCGTATGTACTCCGGCGCGCAGCGCGCCCATCGTCTTTTCGCGCAGGCCGCCGATCGGCAGCACGCGGCCGCGCAGCGTGATCTCACCGGTCATTGCTATGTCGCGGCGCACCGCCCGGTTTGTCAGCGCCGAGAGCAGCGCCGTCGCGATGGCGATGCCCGCGCTTGGGCCATCCTTGGGGATGGCGCCCTCCGGGAAGTGGATGTGGATGTCCTTCGTCTTATAGAAGTCCGGCGCGATGCCGAGCTCCTGCGCCCGCTGGCGCAGGCACGAGAGCGCCGCGCGGCAGCTCTCCTGCATCACGTCGCCCAGGTTGCCCGTGAGTTCGAGCTTGCCGCTGCCGTCCATCACGCCGACCTCGACGGGCAGGATCTCGCCGCCCACTTCGGTCCACGCAAGACCGTTCACCACGCCGACAAGGTCCTTCTCGGGTATCCTGTCCTGCGTGACGCGCGGCGTTCCGAGGAAATCCACCAGATTCTTTTCTGTAATGCCGACTCGCTTTACAGTCTTTGTCGCAAGCTCCATTGCCGCCTTGCGGCACAGCTTCGCGATCTGACGCTCGAGCGAGCGCACGCCGCTCTCGCGCGTGTAGCGCGCGATGACCGCGCGAAGGGCACTTTCGTCCACGCGCAGATTTGAGGCCGTCAGTCCGTGTGCCTGACGCTCCTTGGGCAGGAGATAACGCTGCGCGATCTGCACCTTTTCCTCGTCCGTGTAGCTGGGGATCTCGATGATCTCCATGCGGTCGAGCAGCGGGCGGGGGATGGTATCGAGCGTGTTGGCCGTCATGATGAACATCACGCGGCTCAAATCAACAGGAATTTCAAGGTAGTGGTCGCGGAAGGCGTAATTCTGCTCGCTGTCCAGCACCTCCAGAAGTGCCGACGCGGGGTCGCCGCGTCCGTCGCTTGAGAGCTTGTCCACCTCGTCGAGCACGAGCAGCGGGTTCATCGAGCCGCTGCGAGTGATGGCCTCGATGATGCGGCCGGGCATTGCGCCGATATAGGTCTTGCGGTGGCCGCGGATATCCGCCTCGTCGCGCACACCGCCGAGCGAAAGGCGCGCGACCTTGCGGTTCATCGCCTTGGCGACGGAGAGCGCAATGGACGTCTTGCCGACGCCCGGAGGACCGACCAGGCAGAGGATCTGCCCCTTCGCCTCAGGGTTGAGCTGGCGCACGGCGATGAATTCAAGGATGCGCTCCTTGACCTTTTGCAGGCCGTAGTGGTCATGGTCAAGGATCCTGCGCGCAGCGTCCACGCTCGCGCGCTCCTTTGTCTCCTCGCCCCACGGCATTTCCAGGCAGGTATCCAGATAATTGCGCAGCACGCTCGCCTCGGCGCTGCCGAAGGGCTGCTTGGCGAGCTTGTCGACATCCTTCAGGAGCTTTTCGCGCACCTCGTCGCCAAGCTTTGCCTGCGCGAGCTTTTTGCGGTATTCGTCAAGTTCCTCGTCCTCGCCGCCCTCGCCGATCTCGTTCTGCAGGACCTTGATCTGCTCGCGCAGGACAAAGTCCTTCTGGATCTTGCCGACGCGGGAGCGGACCTTGCTCTCAATGTCCTGCTCCATCGCGGTCACATCGATCTCGCGGCGCAGAATTTCGTTCATACGCTGCAATCTCGGCAGCGGGCGCAGCTCGTCGAGAATATCCTGCTTGTCCTGATAGCGCAGATTGAGCTGCTGGGCGATAAAATCCGCCAGATATCCGGGGTCATTCGTGCTGAGAATGGCGGCATAGACCTCGTCGGGCAGCTTTTGCGTGATCTCGGTATATTCGGTGAGATTGGCATAGGTCTGGCGGAGCATCGCTTCGGTGCGCTTGCCGTAGCGCGAGAGCGCGGGCGGCTCGTTGATGAGCTCGGCCTGCGCCTGCAAAAACGGCTCGCGCTGCCAAAGGCGCTTCAAACGGGCACGGCACGCCCCCTCCATCATCACACGCAGCACGCGGTCAGACACGCGCAGGATCTGCGTCACGCGCGCCACCGTGCCGATCTCGTAGAGGTCCTTTTCCTCCGGCAGCTCCACGCCCAGCTCGCGCTGCGTGACGAGGAAGACCTCTTCCCCGTTCTCCATGGCGCGCTCCAGCGCACGCACGGAGATCTCGCGCTCGAGGTCAAAGCTGGTATTCATACGCGGGAAGACACTCAGCCCGCGCAATGCGATGACCGGAAGATTTTTTGTTACAGGTTCCATGGGTTCTCCTTATGAGGCAGGGTCGGCAGGCAGCGCCTGCGCCGCCCCCCCCTGTTCTGTGCGATGAGAAAGCTTCGGCTGCTCCGTTCCTTCCACGCAGCCCTCGGTGATGGTCACGCGGTCGATCGTGCGGTCGGACGGGATGTCGTACATCACGTTCATCAGCAGGCCCTCCATCACCGCGCGCAGGCCGCGCGCGCCGATCTTGCGCTCGATGGCCTTGTCAGCGATCGCCTCGAGCGCCTTGGGCTCGAAGACGAGCTCGGCGTCGTCGTAGGAGAACAACTTCTGATACTGCTTGACGAGCGCGTTTTTCGGCTGGGTCAGGATCTTGACGAGGTCCTCGCGCGTCAGCGCATCGAGCGCCGTGATGACCGGCAGACGGCCGACCAGCTCGGGGATGATGCCGAACTTCAGGATATCGTGCGGCTGCACCTCGCGCAGAAGCTTGCTCTCGTCCACGTCGTTCTTGCTCTTGAGCTCCGCGCCGAAGCCCATCGACTTGCGGTCAAGACGGCTCTCGATGATCTTCTCGATGCCCTCGAACGCGCCGCCGCAGATGAAGAGGATGTTGTGCGTGTCGATCTGGATGAACTCCTGATGCGGGTGCTTGCGGCCGCCCTGCGGCGGCACGTTTGCGACCGTGCCCTCGACGATCTTCAAGAGCGCCTGCTGCACGCCCTCGCCGGAGACGTCGCGCGTGATGGACGTGTTCTCGCTCTTGCGGGCGATCTTGTCGATCTCGTCGATGTAAATGATGCCACGCTGTGCGCGCTCGACGTCAAAGTCCGCCGCCTGCAGGAGCTTGAGCAGGATGTTCTCTACATCCTCGCCGACATAGCCGGCCTCGGTGAGCGTAGTCGCGTCCGCGATGGCAAACGGCACATCGAGCATCTTGGCCAGGGTCTGGGCAAAGAGCGTCTTGCCGCTGCCAGTCGGGCCGATGAGCAGGACATTGCTCTTTTGCAGCTCGACATCGTTATCCTGATCGCCGCGCAGGATGCGCTTATAGTGGTTGTACACCGCCACGGACAGCACCACCTTGGCACGGTCCTGGCCGATGATATAGTCGTCGAGCGTGGCGCGCATCTCGGCCGGCTTCGGCAGCTGGTCGCGCCGGAGCGTGACCTGCGCCGTGGAGACGCTCTCGGGCTGATAGCCCTCGTCGATGATGCTCATGCACAGGCGCACGCACTCATCACAGATATAGACGCCGTTGCCGGCAACGAGCCGGTTCACCAGCGACTGCGGTTTGCCGCAAAAAGAGCAGCGCACGCTCTTTTTCTCGTCATTTCTGGCCATAAAAACCTCACATTTTCTACATTTGAAACAGGGAGGGAACGGCGGTTCCCTCCCCTGACAGATTATCGCTTATAAATGACCTTGTCCACCAGACCGTAAGCCTGTGCTTCCTCCGCGGTCATGAAGTTATCGCGCTCGCAATCCTCGGCGATGGTCTCGACCGGCTTGCCGGTGTTCTCTGCGAGGATGTGATTGAGGCGATCCTTGATGCGCAGGATCTGCCGTGCCTGGATCTGAATATCCGTGCACTGGCCCTGGCTGCCGCCGGAGGGCTGATGGATCATGATCTCCGAATTCGGCAGCGCCAGGCGCTTGCCCTTCGCGCCGGACGAGAGCAGGAACGCGCCCATCGATGCAGCCAAACCGACACAAATGGTGGAAACATCCGCCTTAATGTACTGCATGGTGTCATAGATGGCGAGGCCTGCGGTCACGCTGCCGCCGGGGCTGTTGATATAAAACTGGATGTCCTTATCGGGATCCTGTGCTTCGAGATACAGCAGCTGCGCCACGATCAGGCTGGCGGTTGTATCATTGACCTCCTCGGACAGCATGATGATGCGGTCATTGAGCAGGCGGGAAAAAATGTCGTACGAGCGCTCCCCGCGGGAGGTCTGCTCGACAACGTACGGTACTAAACTCATGGTACGCTCCTTTCGATGTTTCGCTTATCCAAGAGAGCATAACCGTTCTGCCCGGAATCCAAACAGCTTTCGGGGAATTACTCGGCTGCCTCTTCCTTGGTCTCAGCGGCTTCTTCCTTCGCCTCGGGCTCCTTGTCCACCGCGGTGTCGCGGATGAGCTGGGCGGCCTTGCGGCGCTTCATATCGAGAACGATGATCTTCTCGTCGACATACTGCTTGATCTTGTCGACGTCCATCTTATACTCTTCGGCCATCTTGTTGTAGGTCTCGTCGAGTTCACCCTCGTCGAGCTCGATGTTCTCGGCCTTGACGATCGCGTCGAGCAGCAGATCGGTCTGCAGTTCAAACACGGCCTGCGGACGCATGATCTCCTGGAAGGTCTTCTCGTCCAGACCCATGGAGGCGAGCACCTGCTCACGGGTGAGCTCGGGGCTGATGCCCATGGTGGAGATGTAGTTGCGCAGCTGCTCGTCGAGCTTGGCCAGGATCATAGGCTCGGGGATCTCGACGGTCATGTTGTCGACGGCGGCCTTCATGAGGCGGGTCGCATAATCAGACTCCTGCTGCTCGGTAAACTCTTTCTCCAGATCCTCACGGACATGGTCGCGGTACTCCGCGATGGTCTCGTAGTCGGAGATGTCCTTGGCCAGCTCGTCGTCCAGTTCCGGAAGCTCGGGCTCCTTGACGCTCTTGACGGTGACTTTGAAGGTGGCCTCCTTGCCGGCCAGCGCCTCAACGTAGTTCTCGGGGAAGGTGACGACGACATCGCGCTCGTCGCCGGCCTTCATGCCAACGATCTGCTCCTCGAAGCCGGGCACGAACGTGTTGGAGCCGAGCTCAAGGTCATAATCCTCGGCCGTGCCGCCGTCAAACTGCTCGCCATCGATGAAGCCGGCGAAGTCGATCGTGACATGGTCGCCCATCTTCGCCTCGCGCTCAACATCGAGCAGGCGGGCGTTGCGCTTCTGGACATTGTGCATCTCTTCGTCGACCTTGCTCTCGTCAAACGCTTCGTGGTTCTGCGGGACCTCGAGGCCCTTGTACTGGCCGAGCTGCACTTCCGGATACATGCCGACCTCAAAGGTGTAGATCAGCTCTTTGTCCTCGGTGACTTTCTGGTCGATCAGGCTCGGCGCGCCGACGCACTCAAAGCCGCAGTCGGCACGGCCTGCCTCGAACGCATCCTCCGCCAGCGCCTCGATGGCGTCGGGGTAGAACACTTCCTTGCCGTACATACCCTCGATGACGGCGCGCGGGGCCTTGCCCTTGCGGAAGCCGGCCACGTAGAGATGGTTCTTATTCTTTTTATATGCTTCGTTGACCGCATTGTCAAAGACATCGGCCGGGACCTTCACTTCAAAGGTCGCCATGTTTTTTTCTTTCTTTTCGATGTTCTGGATGTTCATTGGGTTTCCTCCTCTAATCATTTATCGCCGGGTGCATTGTTTACGTGAAATTTGTCATGAAAAGAACATGCCTAAATACTATAACAGATTCATCCTCTAAAATCAACACCTGTTTCACGGAAGGATCCTGCGCGGGCAAAACGAAATATAATCCGCCGACAGCAGCCGGAACTCCGTGTCGTGATACATGCCCTGAAAGGCGCTGCGGCAGCCGCGGCTGTGGATGTGTCCATAGCAGCACAGCGGCACGTGATAGGCATCGAGCAGGTCCAGAATCTCCGGGCATTCATAGCCGAGATACTTCGGCGGGTAGTGCAGAAAGACGAGCTTCATCTTATCCCCCGCCGCTTTGAGCGACGTCTCGAGCCTGCCGACCTCGCGCAGCATGATCTTCCGGTCGTGCGCCTCGCCCCTGGCCTCCTCATAAAACCAGCCGCGCGTG
>ENA-OWPF01002609-OWPF01002609.1-human-gut-metagenome-genome-assembly--contig:-NODE-2609-length-12415-cov-3.183981_pt1 | contig 12415 bp, 9 predicted proteins | sample MGYA00248261_ERZ651840 | MGnify/ENA primary metagenome ERZ651840 (study PRJEB26924, sample SAMEA4378268) | human gut metagenome | biome: human gut; feature: human-associated habitat; material: faeces... | reverse complement strand
CGTCTCCACCTGCTGGAGGTTCATGTTCATCAGCTCCGCAGAACCGGGCACGAAGATCGGCAGCGTCCACTGTTTGTGATGGTCGGCGTTCTCCCAGTTGTACTCGAGCAGGCCGATCATGGACATCTGGTCAAACAGCTGCTCCACGTAGACAGGATCCTTGCCTACCTTCTTGCCGATTTCGGCCGGTGTGGTCGGGACACGGACCTTCATCGCGAGCGCAAGCTCCGCCATCTCGTCGGTGACGACGCTGGCCAGGCCGTAATACTCGGGCGAATTCTCGTCGAGCTTGGTCATGCCGAGCTTCACGTCCACGCGGTCCGTGATCTTTTTGCCCAGCTTCAGGATCAGTTCTCTTGCCATGTTTCAGGCTCCTTTCTTCCCCTTAAAATGTTTTGTTTTCATTCCCTGGTTTGTGAATAGATGCGCAATCTATTGTAGCACATCTCACGCATACAATTCAATACGCAAATGCACAGCACATTGTTGAAGATTGCAAAATCCCGGTCGTTTTCCCCGCCTGTCTTGACATTCTGCACAGGCGGTGATATGCTTTTTAGTAACCATTTGGTCAATATCGCGTACATTCACGAGGAGGGAACGGCCATGGCTCAGATCCGGATCCATGTTCTGCACTGCGGAAAGATCGGCGTGGCGCCGAACCTGCCGGCGAGCGCCCAGTGGCGCTGGCCGGCAAAAGCGGACGCGCGGCGGCTCAAGAGCGGCGCGCGCATCTGGCTGCCGGTGTCGGCGTATCTGGTGGAGCACCCGAAGGGCCTGTTTCTGGTGGACGCCGGTCTGCCGCGCACCGTGAGCCCGACCGGCATCGAGGACCGCGCGGCGCAGTTGCGGATGTTCGGCCGCGGGTGGTACACGCTCGTGCACAGCGTCGTGAAGCCGGGGCAGTCGATCGGCGAGCAACTGGCCGCGCGCGGCATCCGGCCGCAGGATCTGGACTATGTGCTCTTTTCCCACCTCGACCCGGATCATGTCGCGGGCATCAGCGAGGTGCGGGGCGCAAAGCGTCTGCTGGTGGCGGAGGAGGAATACTTCTGGTCGTGCCGCGTGAACCTGCGCTACACCTCGCGCAAGCTGTGGATGGACGAGCCGCCGGAGCGGTTCTGGTACCGCGTGAACCACATCGGGCCGGAGAGCCGCTCGTACGACCTGTTCGGGGACGACTCGGTGCATCTCGTGCACATCGCCGGGCACACGGAGGGCATGTTCGCCACGCTCATCCGCAATGGCGGCCGGTACGTGCTGCTCAACGCCGACGGCGCGGCAAGTCCCCGCTCCTGGGCGGAGGGCACCGTGCCCGGCATCTGTGAAAACAGCGTGCGCGCGAAAAAGGCGCTCGACTGGATCGGCGAGATGAGCCGGGACGGCGCCTGCGCGGCGTCTCTGTGCAGCCACGACCCGGACGTAACGCCGCAAACGATCAAATTTTAGAATCGATGGATTTGCTTTTTCTAATGCATATTTCATACTGCTTTTGTGGATTTTGGGGTTGACAAGCGCAGAAAACTGCGTTATACTGCGCTCGTTTCCACCGGAAACCGTGATTTTTAACGAAAGGAGACGCGTCGTATTATGAAGTTTGCTCAGACGAACAACATGATGATGGCTATGATGATGTACATGCCCGGCTGCATGTGCATGTCTCGTCGTGCTCAGAAATATGACTCGTCTTGTGTTCGCTTCCAATAACGGCTGATCCAGAATTCCAAGCCGTATCCGCAGAGGCCGGAAGACAACGAGTCTTCCGGCCTCTGTTTTTTGTACCGAAAAATTATTCTGCGAGGGAGAATCCACCATGATCGAAATCGAACATCTCAACAAAACTTACCCCTCACCGGGCGGCGACATCCACGCACTGCGGGACGTCAACCTCCGCATCGAGGACGGGGAGATCTTCGGCATCATCGGCCTGAGCGGCGCCGGCAAGAGCACGCTCGTGCGCTGTATCAACCTCCTCGAGCGGCCGACCTCCGGCACGGTGCGCATCGACGGGCGCGACATGACGCAGCTCAGCCGCCGCGACCTGCTCAAGGCCCGGCAGGACATCGGCATGATCTTCCAGAGCTTCAACCTGCTCGAGCAGCGCACGGTGCTGCGCAACATCTGCTTCCCGCTCGAGATCGCCGGCGTCAAGCGCGACGAGGCTCAGGCCCGCGCCGCCGAGCTGCTCGAACTCGTCGGATTGTCCGACCGCGCGAAAAACTATCCCTCGCAGCTTTCCGGCGGCCAGAAGCAGCGCGTGGCCATCGCCCGCGCCCTCGCCACGCGGCCGAAATACCTCCTGTGCGACGAGGCCACCAGCGCCCTCGACCCGAACACCACGCAGTCGATTCTCCACCTGCTCAAGGAGATCAACCAGACGCTCGGCGTGACGATCGTCGTCATCACGCACGAGATGCGCGTCATCGAGCAGATCTGCCAGCGCGTGGCCGTCATCGACCAAAGCTGCATCGCCGAGATCGGCAACGTCAGCGACGTGTTCACGCACCCGAAGTCCGACATCGCCAAGGCGCTCATTCTCCCGAAGAGCCCGGCCGAAAACCTCCCGCCGTGCACGGGCAGGCGCCTGCGCCTCGTCTTCGACGGCAGCTGCTCCAACGAACCGGTCATCTCGCGCATCACGCTCGAGTGCCACGTGCCGGTGAACATTCTCTTCGCCGACACCCGCATCGTCGAGGGCAGCATCTACGGCCACATGGTCATCGACCTGCCCGACGACCCGCAGCAGTTCCACGATGTGCTGCGCTGGCTCGACCATAACCACATCTCTTATCTACAGGAGGATGGAAGTCATGTCTGATCTGCTCATCAAGCTCTGGCAAAACGGCATCTTGCAGCTCGGTATCTGGGAGACCATTTACATGACGCTCATCTCCACGTTCTTTGCCTATCTCATCGGCCTGCCGGTCGGCCTCATCCTGCGCATGACCGACCGCGACGGCATCCACCCCATCGGCTGGCTCAACCGCACGCTCGGCATCATCGTCAACGCCCTGCGCAGCATCCCGTTCATCATCCTCATGGTCGCCATGCTGCCGGTGGCAAAGGCCATCGTCGGCACCAGCCTCGGCAACCGCGCCGTGATCGTGACGCTCGTCATCGCCGCCGCCCCGTATGTGGCGCGCATGGTCGAGTCCGCCGCCAAGGAAGTGGACGCCGGCGTCATCGAGGCCGCGCTGTCCATGGGCGCGTCCACGCTGCGCATCATCTGGAAGGTCATCATCCCGGAGGCCAAGCCCGCGCTCATCACCGGCGCCGTCATCTCCACCGTGACCATCCTCGGCTACTCCGCCATGGCCGGCACGATCGGCGGCGGCGGCCTCGGCCAGATTGCCATCACCTACGGCTACCAGAAGTACGACGATCAGATCGTCTGGCTGTGCGTAGCGCTGACGATCATCATCGTGCAGATCCTGCAGGAGTTCGGCATGTACATCGCCCGCCGCACCGACCGGCGCTCCCGCACCTGACAGGAGACAGCCCATGCGTTTACACTATCCCGCGCTGCTGCGCGTGAACATCCGGCGCGGACGAATGTGCCGCCCCGAACTGCACATCCTAACATCCGAAACCACACAAATTTCAAAATGAAAATATAAAGGAGAAACGAAAATGAAAAAGATCACGTCCCTCATCCTCGCCCTCGTGCTGACGTTCTCGCTCGTCGCGCTGAGCGCCTGCGGCGACAAGACCACTGATGACAAGAAGGCTGCCGCTTCCGATGACAAAGTCATCACCGTCGGCGCCAGCGCCACCCCGCACGCCGAGATCCTCGAGCAGATCAAGCAGGCCCTCGCCGACGAAGGCTACGAGCTCAAGATCGTCACCTATGACGACTACGTCCTGCCGAACCAGGCTCTGGCCGACGGCACGCTCGACGCCAACTACTTCCAGCACAAGCCCTACCTCGACAGCTTCAACGCCAAGAATGGTACCAACCTCGTCTCCGTCGGCACCATCCACTATGAGCCGTTCGGCATCTACGGCAACGGCGTCACCGACCTGAAGGATCTCGCCAAGGGCGCGACCATCATCATCCCCGCCGACGACAGCAACGAGACCCGCGCCCTGTTCCTGCTCCAGCAGGAGGGCCTGATCAAGCTCCCCGATGACGCGGACGCCGCCAAGGGCGTGAGCACGCTCGACATCGTTGACGACGGCGGCTACAACATCGTCACCGTGCAGGCAGACACCGTCCCGGCGCAGCTCAAGAACGCCGCTGCCGGCTCCATCGCCGTCATCAACGGCAACTACGCCCTGGCCGCCGGCCTGAAGATCAGCGACGCGCTCGCCTCCGAGGACGCCAACGGCGCTGCCGCCCAGACCTACGCCAACATCATTGCCGTGCGCGCCGGCGACGAGAACAGCCCGAAGACCCAGGCCCTGCTCAAAGCCCTCAAGACCGACGCCGTGAAGCAGTACATCGCCGACACCTACAACGGCGCTGTCGTTGCGAGCTTCTAAGCACCCCCCCTCTTTTGAAAAACGCACGAATCCCCCGGCTGCTGCCGGGGGATTTTGCGTGTCAGCAAAGCCTCGCAGAGTTTGCCGCCCGCAGGCGAGAAAATCAGGAGGCGTTGTGCGCATAGCTGTTGTCGACAAGGCGGTCAAAATCCACCCAGTCGGCGTGATCGAGCACGCCGGCCGTCTCCATGACGGTCTCGAGCCGCTCGAGGGACGAGCGCGTCATGACCGGCGTGGCGTTCCAGGCGTCGATGTCCTTGTAGCGCTGCACGACCTGCGTGAGCACAGGCACGCTCATGTCCGGGAACTGCGGGGCGATGATCTCGGCGGTCTGCGCCGCGTCGTGCTCCGCGATCCATTTCTGCGCGCGGGCGATGGCATTCGTAAAACGCTGCACGATGTCCGCATGGTCACTGATATACGCCTGCGAGGCGAAGTAGGCCGTGTACGGGATCTCGCCGCTCTCCTGGCCGATGGACGCAAGGATGTAGCCCTTGCCCGCCTGCGCGACCTCGGTGGCCGTCGGCTCGAAGAGCGTGACAAAGTCGCCGTTGCCGCCGGTGAAAGCCCCGGCCATCATGTTGAACTGCACGGTCGTGTCCACAGCGGCATCCGTGCCGGGGACAACGCCGTTTTGCCGCATGACGTATTCGAGCGTCATCTCCGGCACGCCGCCCGCGCGGCCGCCGATAACAGTCTTGCCGCGCAGCAGCTCCCAGCTGAAGGGCACATCCGCGCGCCCGACGAGGAACGACCCGTCGCGCTTCGTGAGCTGGCCGAACACGACCGGGTAATCGTCCTTGCCCTGATTGTACACATAGATGCACGCCTCCGGCCCGGCGAGCCCGATGTCTGCCTGCCCGGTGAGCACCGCCGTCATGACCTTGTCGGCGCCGCCGCCGTTGGTCAGCTCGATATTGAGCCCCTCATCGGCGAAAAAGCCCTGCTCCAGCGCCACATACTGCGGCGCGTAGAACACTGAATGTGTCACTTCACTCAGGCGGACGGTGGCCGTCTCCTGCTTGCCGCAGGCGCACAAGACCACCAGCATCAGCGCCGCCAGAACCCCACAAAGAAACCGTTTCATTGCGTCACTCCCAACCGATTTTTGAAAAATTTCTCCAGCCACAGCACCAGCTGATACATCACGACGGCCGCCACCGCAAGCACGAGGACGGTCGCCATCACGAGGTCCATGTTGAACACCTGCGACCCGTAGACGATCAGATAGCCGAGACCGGCTTTGGAGACCAGAAATTCGCCCATGATGACGCCGACCCACGACAGGCCGACGTTCACGCGCAGCGTATTGAAGAGCGTGGCGTAGTTGGCCGGGATGACCAGCCGCCACAGGATCTGATGCCGGGTCGCGCCGAGCGTCTGCATCAGGCGGATCTTCTCCCGGTCCGTGGACAGGAAGCCGACATGCATATTCAGGATCGTGACAAAGATCGAGATCGCGATCGTCATGGCGATGATCGACTCTGTGCCCGCGCCGATCCAGACGATGAACACCGGGCCGAGCGCCGTTTTCGGCAGCGCGTTGAGCACGACCAGATACGGGTCGAGCACGCGCGAGAGCAGCTCGCTCCACCACAAGCCGATGGCGATGAGCGTGCCGAGCAGCGTCCCGAGCACGAAGCCGACCACGACCTCGAGGCACGACGTGCCGATGTGCAGCCACAGCTCCCCGGAAGCCTGCAGGCCCACGAGCGTGTGCACCACGCGCGACGGGCTGCTGACGATGAAGGCATCCACCCAGCCGAGCCGGGCCGAGAGCTCCCACCAGCCGAGAAACACGACCAGCAGCAGGATCTGCAGCGCCAGCACGAGCCGACGACGGCGGCGCTGCGCGCGCAGATAGGCCGCGCGCTGCGGGGAGGGCGATCGTTCAGACATTGACATCCAGCTCCTCCCATATTTGATTGAACAGCGTCTGAAACTCCGGCCGGCTGCGCCGCTCGAGCGGCGGCACAGTGCGCAGCGCGCCGAGGTCGTGGATGGCATTGACGGTCGCGGGCCGGTGCGACAGGACGACGATGCGGTCCGAGAGGCTGATGGCCTCGGAAATATCGTGCGTGACGAGCAGGGCCGTCTTATGCTCGCGGCGGATGATCTGCGAAATGTCGCCCGAGACGGCCAGCCGCGTCTGATAATCCAGCGCGGAAAACGGCTCGTCGAGCAGCAGCACATCCGGCGATGTGGCCAGCGTGCGGATGAGCGCACAGCGCTGGCGCATGCCGCCGGAGAGCTGATTGGGCAGCTTGCGCGCAAAACCCGCGAGCTGATACTGCTCGAGCAGATCGTGCACGCCGCCGCGGTGCTCCGGCGTGTTCTCGTGCCGGACCTCCAGCCCGAGTGTCACGTTGCCCCAGATCGTGCGCCAGTCAAAGAGCTGGTCGCGCTGGGGCATGAGCCCTGCCTTGCCCGTCGGGGCGCGCACAGGCTCGCCGTCGACGAGCACCTCCCCGCCCGACGGATGCTCGATGCCGGCGATGAGCGCCAGCAGCGTGGATTTTCCGCAGCCGGACGGCCCGACGATGCTCACGAACTCCCCGTCGGCCACGCCGAAGGTCACATCCCGCAGCGCCGCCACTTCCCCGTCCGGCGCCTGATAGGTCATGGCGGCCCGGCGCAGCTCGATTTTCATGGCGTCTCCCCCTTTGCTTGCGCCAAATCGCTTTCTCCTCAGTGTATGCCCAAGGCGCATGGTGCGTGCAAAGCACGAAAAAGCACGCATCCGCAAGATGCGTGCCCTTTCTGTCTTCTGTTTTCATCCGCTCACGCCGTCGCCTTCATCGCGCGCCGGAGCACGGACTGCAGCGACTGATTGTGCGACCGGCAGATGCGTCCGAGCCGGTAGAGGCAGTCCGGGTCGCGCGTGATGTGGTTCACGCCCCAGTCACACGTCAGCGTCGCCTGAAAGCCCATGTCGCGCAGAACGGTGTCCGTCAGGTCGCCGTACTTGCCGTAGGGGTAGGCAAACGTGTCCGGCGTGCGGCCGGTGTGCTCGGCGAGCTCATCCTGCAGGCGCTGCAAGTCCGCGCGCAGCAGCTGCGTATAGGCCGCGTCCGACTCACCCGGATTCTGCATGCAGCCGTGCCGCTCGGATGTGTAAGCGTGCAAGTCATACGAGTGGTTCTGCACCTCAACGAGGCCGGTGTCGAGCATTTCGTTGAGCTGATCCCACGTGACGTGCGCGTAGTCGATGCTCTCACTTGGCCACTCGGTGAAATCGTCCGTGTTGCGCCCGAGGAGCGAGAGGACGATGCGCGCCGAATACTGCTGCAGCAGCGGCAGGACATAGACGTAATTATTATAGTATCCGTCGTCGAAGCTGAGGATGATGGGCTTTTCCGGCAGCGGCGTGCCGTCGCGGACATAGGCGATGAGGTCGGCCATGACGATCGTCGTGTAGCCGTTGTCGGCCAGCCATTTCAGGTCTGCCTCGAACTCCCACGGCTGGATGGCATCCTTGCCGGATTTGTTGGGCTTCACTTCGTGATACATGATGATCGGCAGCAGCACGGGATTGGCCGCAGGGTCGCTCTCCCCGGCGGCATGGGCCGCGAACGGGCAGAACACGAACAGTACGGACAGCACCACTGCCATCACGCGCTGGGGAATCGGCAGCGCCTGGCGCACAGCACCCATCTCCTCTCGTTGAAATCGGGGTTAGTGTGCGCCGGCGCGGCAGAAATCATGCGCGCCCCGCGCGCTTTTCCACCGCGCGCTGCACACACTTGACAAGCTCCACGACCGGGATGACCAAAACCGCGAGCCCCATGGCCACGGCGTACTCGGCGGCGGAGATGGCCGTGAAATCAAACGCATCGGCCAGAAACGGCACATAGATGCACAGCGTCGTGAGCGCAAGACTCGCCGCGGCCGCGCCGACGAGCGTCCAGTTGGGTGTGCGGAGCGTGAAGATGCTCGCCCGGTGTGCGCGCATATTGAAGCTGTGGAAAATTTCCGCCATGCTCAGGGTCAGAAACGCCATGGTCGTGCCGTCGGGCGAGTTCGTGAGCGTCCAGACGCCGTACTCCATGTAGTGACCAATGAAGAACGCCGCCAGCGTCAGCACCGCGCACATCACGCCCTGATATACGCAGTCGAAGCCGACACCGTGGGCGAAAATACTCTCTCGCGCGCTTCGCGGCGGGCGGGACATGACGTTCGGCTCCGCGCGCTCCATGCCGAGCGCGAGCGCCGGGAAGCAGTCGGTCAGGAGATTGATCCACAGCAGGTGCACCGGCTCAAGGATCGTGAAGCCGAGCATCGTCGCGGTGAAAATGCTCAGCACCTCGCTCATGTTCGAGCCGAGCAGGAACTTGATCGCACGCTGGATGTTGTCGTAAATGCGGCGGCCCTCTTCGACCGCGCCGACGATGGTGGCAAAATTATCGTCGGCGAGCACCATGTCGGCCACGTTTTTCGTCACGTCCGTGCCGGTAATGCCCATGCCGATGCCGATGTCCGCCGCGCGGATGCTCGGCGCGTCGTTGACGCCGTCGCCGGTCATGGCGGTGACAAAGCCGGCATTCCGCCAGGCCCGGACGATGTGAGTCTTGTGCTCGGGCTGCACGCGGGCGTAGACGCTGATGTGCCGCAGGCGGCTGGAAAATGTCTCATCGTCCATGGCGCTCAGCTCCGTGCCGGTGACGGCCTCGTCGCCCGGGCCGAGCAGGCCGAGCTCCCTGGCGATCGCCTTGGCGGTGTCCACGTGGTCGCCGGTGATCATGACGGGCCGGATGCCGGCGCTGCGGCAGGCACGGATGGCGTCCACGACCTCGGGGCGCACCGGGTCGATCATGCCCGTGAGGCCGAGAAAGCACAGGTGCTGCTCGAGCGCCGCGGGCGACGTGTCGCCCGGCAGCGCGTCATACGTGCGCATGGCCGCCGCCAGCACGCGCAGGGCACTGCCGGTCATGGCGTGATTGCGCGCCGCGATCTCGGCGCGGTGCGCGTCCGTCATGGGCTCGGCGCGACCGTCGATCCAGATCCGGTCGCACAGCGGCAGCAGCACGTCGGGCGCGCCCTTGGTATACTGCACGACGGAACTGCCATCGGCGTGCAGGGTGCTCATCATCTTTCGTTCGCTGTCAAACGGCGCCTCGGCCACGCGCGGATACTGCGCGCGCAGCGCGCTCGGCGACAGGCCCTGCGCGACCGCCCAGCGCACGAGCGCGGCCTCGGTCGGCTCACCGGTCACGGTGTCCGTCTCCGGGTCATGCACCGCGTCCACGCACAGGGCCATGGCCGTGGCGAGCAGGTGTTCGTCGCTGCCCGCGCACTCCGTCACAGTCATGCGGTTTTGCGTGAGCGTGCCGGTCTTATCCGAACAGATGACCTGCGCACAGCCGAGCGTCTCCACGGCCGTGAGCCGGCGGATGACCGCGCCACGGCGGCTCATGTTCGTCACGCCGATGGACAGCACGATCGTCACGACCGCGGCCAGCCCCTCCGGAATGGCCGCGACCGCGAGACTGACGGCGATCAGGAACGTGTCGAGCACGACGCGGCCGTTGATGGTCCCGGCGCGCAGCACGCCGACCGCGAACACGACCGCGCAGATGCCCAGCACGAGCCATGTCAGGATGCGGCTCAGCTGCGTCAGGCGCAGCTGCAGGGGCGTCTTATTCTCCTTTGTCTGCGTGAGCGCGTCGGCGATATGGCCCATCTGCGTCTGCATGCCGGTCTCTGTGACGACGGCGCGGCCGCGTCCGTAGACGATGCTGCTGCCGAGATAGAGCATGTTGCTGCGGTCGCCGAGACCGATGTCACCGGCGGCCGTGAGCGCGTCGGGCGATTTTGTCACCGGCACGCTCTCGCCGGTCAGGGCGGCCTCCTCGGCGCGCAGGCTCGCGCTCTCGAGCACACGCGCATCGGCCGCGATCTTCGTCAGATGCTCGATCGCGTCGGGTTTGTTGTTCTCGATGCCGATATACGCTTTCCCGACGCCCACGGCCTTCATCAGAATCGTGACGCCGACGACCAGTTCCTCGCTGGGGACGGTGACGAGCTTCCCGCCGCGCAGGACGCGGCTGTGCGCGGCGCTCAGTTCCTTCAGGGCGGCAATGGCCTGCTCGGCCTTGCTCTCCTGGTACACGCCGAGCACCGCGTTGATGATGACGACGATGAGAATGATGATCACATCGGCAAAGCTCTCGTGCGCATACGCGCTCGTGATGGCCGAGATCAGCGCCGCCGCAAGCAGCACGAGGATCATTGGGTCGGCCAGCTGCTGGAAAAAGCGCTTCACGAGCGATGGTTTCGGCGGTTCGGTGAGCACATTGCGCCCGTCGCGCGCAAGGCGCGCGGCGGCTTGCGCCGGTGTGAGACCGTCGGGCGTGCTGTCGAGTGCGTGCAGGGTGTCCGATGGTGGCTGCCGGTAGTATTCCATGGCTTTGTCCTCCTTCAGATTCCGATATAGTTTCCCCGGAAATGAAAAAAAGACTTATCTGCCTCTCGGCAGATAAGTCTCATCATTTCAGACCGGGCCAGATCCTACGGATCGGTTGTTGGCTGGGCCGCGCGAAGGTTCGCGCCAATTACTCCCTTATCGGTCTCCATTGTATGCGATGGCGCGCGGGAAAACAAGTGAAATCTGTATCCGGCGCCGGATTTTAGCGCGCGCTTAGCGCCTGGCGCTCCGCCGCCAGATCTTCTGCGACTCGGCAGCCGCAATGAGCTGCTCGCGGAAATCCGGATGCGCGATGGACACGAGCGCCTCGGCGCGCTCCCACGTGCTGCGCCCGGCGAGGTTGACCACGCCGTACTCCGTGGCCAGATAATACGCCTGCGAGCGCGGAGACGTGACGATATCGCCGCCGAAGTGCGGCAGGATGCGCGAGTGGCGCACGCCCTGCTTGTCCGTGAATGTGGACGTCATGCAGATGAACGCCTTGCCGCCGCGGGCCATGGCCGCGCCCGTGAGAAAGTCGAGCTGGCCGCCCGTGCCGCTGATCTGGCGCAGGCCGGAGCTTTCGGACGCGACCTGCCCGTAGAGATCGGCCGCGATGCAGCTGTTGATGGACACCATGTTGTCCAGCTGCGCGATGGTCTCCGGCGCGTTGACATACGACAGCGGCGCCGCGATGACGCCGGGGTTATCGTCGACCCAGTCATACAGCCGCTTCGACCCGAGCACGATGCCGAGCATCCCCTGCCCGCGGTGGAGCGTGCAGCGGCGGTTCGTGAGCACGCCGGCCTCGTACAGGTCGAGGTAGGCGTCCGAGCACAGCTCCGTGTGCATGCCGAGGTCATGCAGGCCGGACCGGGCCAGCAGCTTGCCGAGCACGGTGGGCATGCCGCCGATGCCGAGCTGGACGGTCGCCCCGTCGCAGATGTGCGGCAGGAGGAGGTTTGCAATGGCGGTGTCCTCTGCCGTCGCCGGGTGCGCGGGCAGGTCGGTGAACGGCGCGTGCGCCCCCTCGACGACCATGTCCACGTCGGAAATGTGGATGACCTCGTCGAACCCGCCGCGCAGGCGCGGCAGGTGCTCGTTGACCTCGAGAATGACGATGTCCGCCCGGTCGAGGATGGCGCGGGACACGCCGGTCACGGCCGAGAGGTTAAAGTACCCATGGCGGTCCATCGGCGCGACGGACGCCATGGCGACGTTGACCGTCAGAAATTCGCGGTAGTACCACGCGAGGTTGCGGAAGATCATCGGCGTGAAGTAGCACAGGCCGCGGTCGCAGAGCCTGCGCTCATACGCCGAGCAGTGCCAGGTGTGGTAGAGAAAATGCGCCTGCTCCGGGTCGCACTCGACGATCTGCACCGGGCCGGCGCAGAGGTTGCCGCGCACCTTCACATCGTGCAGCTCGTCGCGCCGGGCGGCGAGCGCCGCATCGAGCAGCGGCGGGAAGCCGAGGCCCGACGTATAGTCCACCCAATCGCCGTTTTTCACCGCACGCACCGCCTCGGCGGG
>ENA-OWPF01002599-OWPF01002599.1-human-gut-metagenome-genome-assembly--contig:-NODE-2599-length-12465-cov-5.924496_pt1 | contig 12465 bp, 10 predicted proteins | sample MGYA00248261_ERZ651840 | MGnify/ENA primary metagenome ERZ651840 (study PRJEB26924, sample SAMEA4378268) | human gut metagenome | biome: human gut; feature: human-associated habitat; material: faeces... | reverse complement strand
TGAAACTGAAACAATTCCGACGGGAAAACTTCAATGAACAGAGAAACGGAACAGCAGCATTTGATCATCCGAAGCGTGTATACGACGAATTTATTAAAGAAGATTACGTAGTAACACCTAAAGACAATAAATAATGAAGAAGAGGGTATCCCCAAAGGATACCCTTATACTATTATCTATTTTATTTTAATTTAGCTCTGTAAGTCTTTTCCGAGAAAGTGATATTCAGGAAGAAAGCCAGTTTCTGTCCTTGAAACCTCCCTGAACTTACCTTAAATTGATCTGTATATTTTACCCCTAACGAAAGCGTACTGCGGCTACGGTATTCAAAATTAATTCCGGTACTGAGATAATAATTAGTTGTCGTCTTATTCTGAATAGAAAGATACGAATTCCCTATTCCAGCCCCGAGTAACAGACGTACAGGTTTCCGATAGGGATTCCCTAATGTATAACTCCCTCCCAACATCAAACGGTGCTGGTTATGAAAACTAACACTAGAACGAGAAGACTCCAACCGACTCCAGTCAACAAACTTATAATCGGCGGAAGCCATCCAACGCAACGTATTATAAGATACCCCTACTCCGAAAAACTGCGGTAAGCAGGTACGATACTTCTTACCTTTTTCTGTAATACTCCCACTACTACTGCTACTACTTACCGAATGATCGTTGTCTTGAAGCAAATCCTGGGAATATCCATATACAGCACCCGCTACCAACGAACGGTCACGCTCTATCTCATAAGTATACTGTAATCCAAAATCAACATACACTGTATGTTTATACGAATTGTTTGTTTCCGTAGCACTTCCCTGACTCTCCGATTGCGTAATAGTACCACCCACATAAGAAAAGTTAGCTCCCAGCGAAAGCCCTTTCCACAACTGATGAGCAACGCTGATTCCAACTTTGGATAATCCGCCTTCCCCTTGAAAAAGTGAAGTCACAGTCTCGCCATTTGTACCCGCCACATCCTGCTCGAGCGATATGGCATACCCCACACTACTGACAGGAGCCATAAAAATAGCCCCATACCACCGGGGAGCAATACGAAACCCAGCACCCAAATTATTAAGATTACCATTAAAAGAATGATTGTTTGCACCGGACTGTGAATACTTTTCATACGCTCCGCTAACTCCCAAATCGAAGAAAAAATACTGCGGCATCAATCCCGTCAAAGAAGCCGGGTTCGCACTATTATAAGCATTTTCTCCCCGCAATGCGATACCAACTCCCCCCATACCGGAATAGATTCCTCCTTCTCCGGTAGACAATTCACCCAGTCCGAACATAGAAGCCGGAGAGTTCGTCATGTTTTGAGCAGTAAGATTCAATAAGTTTGCACTTAATATGAAAATAGATAGAACTTTTCTTTTCATTTCGTATATGTCTTGTAATAAATAGTGAGAGATACATTATTATTATGGTCATTCACGGGATGTTTACTATCTCCGAAAATGACTCCCTGAACTGTGTTATAAAAATCATTGTCGGAGAGAAACAACTGTAATTTTTCGCGGCTCTGTCCTGCCGTCCCCAGATTATTCTGAATGAACGAGGTAATATCAAATGAATAATGAGTATCCTCATAATAGACATTGTCTTCTACCAGATTTCCTGTTTGTACGGAATTTCCGGAAAGGTCCGTTATGACACTTTGGGTTGAATTGTTCTGGTCTGCCGTATAGAGAGTCAATGATTTCGGCAACGGATATTTTCCGTTATAAGTACCTTTTATAGGATAGAGTTTAAGTACCGCACTTTCAATGGAGACAAGCCTCCCTTTCTGGTTCAGATTATTCAGATGCGGAAATTCAAGATTGATATACATACCGGTCAATCCTTGCAGATACACCTGATGATCACTTTCAGAAGAAAAAAGATTATAATCAGTACCGGCTCTGAGAGATTCTATGGGAGTACCGGTACGGTCGTGTTCCACCTTTGTATAATTCAATGAACTGCTGGCCTTAAACACTAAAGTCTGTTCCGTAGGCTTTTCTTTGAGTTCATGATAATAAAGAGTCAGACAAAAACTGGAATCATTCACCTGAAAGCCGTTAATGCACGTCCCATTTTCATCGGGTATAAAAGCTATTCCTTTAAAAAAAGCGCGGAAACGCTCCTGCGATTCCATACATTCTTCATCTTCCAACATCAGATTAAACCATTTTTTTCCCCATTCGTCAGGCAGACGTAATTCATGCATCTCGTTACGGTGTCCGGGAGTAGGACGTATAGAAAGAGTAGCAAGAAGATTATTCCGGTTATAATTAACATTGGTCTTATTAAAAAGGTAACCATTATCTTCCAATGAGATTCCTTGTGACAGACTAAATAACTCAATACGATGATAAACCAGTGTATCGCCCAGATAATTCCCTGAAGAATACCATTTGAAGGTAATAGAGTCAAACTGATATTCAGTTGTTTCATTAAGAGAATGAGAAGGTACTTCATATTCCGCATAAAACGAAGTCTTAATTTCTCCATATAGATTGTCTTTATATCGCCCGATCTGGCAAACCGTATCTCCCGAAGTTGCCAAAGAGTCACTTAGCAAAGTACTTAACGTTACTGTACACGTATCTGTTACAGCATTCATAAAAGAACTATCCACCCATTTAGCCCCAATGGAAGAGGATTCATCCCTGCAAGAGAATAGGATACAAAACAACAGTAAAGAATAAAAAAGTGTAATAAATAGTCTCATAACGAATCTTATTTTTGAGTTGCAAAGGAACCCCTTTAGGAAAATATCCCCAAAATTTATCGACTATTACCCGCTATTTATAGACTCGCATTTTTTAGATAGAGGAAATAAAGCTGTTTGTCGATAACTTTTTTCTCAAAACGCATTGATAGCTACATTTGCGCCAAGTTTAAAATGTAATAAAACGAATGGAAATAATGAAAAAACTACAACTATTATTAGTGTCGGTAGCTATGCTATCAATTTTCTCATGTTCGGATGATGATGATGACACATTAGGAGTGTGGTATCGCCGTTCCGACTTCGATGGAAGGGCAAGAGAGGATGCAGCCGGATTTGTGATAGGTAACCGGGGGTACTTATGCGGAGGATATCGGGGAAAAGATCAACGGGAAAAAGACTGTTGGGAATACAATATTGATAATGACTGGTGGACACAATGCAAAGATATGCCCGACGATGCAACAGCCCGGAATGGCGCTGCCGGATTCGCAGTAGGCTCGAAAGGATATGTGACCACCGGATACACCGTATATAAAGATGATGATCCGATGCATACCGGAGGATACGCATATCTAAAAGACACATGGGAATATGACCCGGCAACAAATGAATGGAGACAAATGGATGATTATCCCGGAGATGCGCGAATCAATGCAATAGCCTTCACTATCGGTAACTACGGTTATGTGGGAACCGGACAATCCAAAGACGATAAACAGACAAAGGATTTTTATCGTTTCGACCCGACAGCCCCTTCAGGCAGCCAGTGGAGCATTGTAAACGGATTCGGCGGTCAGAAAAGAACCGGCGGCTTATCCTTTATCATCGACAATGTAGCTTACATCGTAGGAGGAACCAACAACGGTCAGGATGTTACCGACTTCTGGAAATTCGATCCCAGCAAGAGTGAAGAAAATAAATGGACCCGTCTCCGCGAAATCAAGAATGACAGCAGTGATGATTATGATGATGATTATAATTCAATCACCCGGACATACGGCTGCGCTTTTGTTATAGACGGCCAGGCTTATATCACTTTAGGGCAGACATCCGGTTCAAGCCTACGAAATAACTACTGGATATATGATCCCGACACAGATTTATGGCGTAGTAGTGACACGGAAGATGATTTTGACTATACCCCTTTCGAAGGAAGTGCACGCACAAAAGCGATTTGTTTCTCTACCGGCAAACGGGGTATCATAACTACCGGAGGAAGCAGTGGATACTATTATGACGATACTTGGGAATTACATCCGTATGAATGGGAAGAAGATGACTAAGAAAAACAGCAGCCGGCTCTTTGTTGCAGGAATATTAACAGCTGCCATTTGCCTGGCGTTTTCCGTAGCAGCCACCTCCGACACGCATTATTCGATCGAAATAATCGAAGTAAACGGAGGATACGGTTATCAAATATCCTACAACAACCATATAACCATATTCCAGCCTTTTATTCCCGCCATTTCGGGGAAAAAGCCTTTCATGGAAAAAGAGGATGCCAAAAAGGTAGGGAAATTAGTCATGAGACGCATGAAAACCGGAGAAAACTATACTGTTACCCGTCATGATTTAGAGAATCTCGGAATTAAAATAAAATAAATAAAAAGCGGAAAGTGAATTGGAAATAATTCTCTTTCCGCTTTTTGTTCATGAAAAAATAGAATATACACTATTTTTTATTCTTTTTTTATGCAAATTGTATACAGGAATATGGAATTACCCCAAGGATTCTCTATCTTTGTAACCAAAACAAATTTAATATTAATGTCATAAGAATGAAAAAGAGTATCCTTATCGCTGCTCTAGGCCTATTCAGCCTGAGCACAATGGCACAAGACGCAAAACCCGAAGAGGGCTTCGTTTTCACGACAGTGAAAGAAAATCCGATTACTTCAATCAAGAACCAAAACCGTTCGAGCACTTGCTGGAGTTTCTCAACTCTCGGATTCGTTGAATCAGAATTGCTACGTTTAGGCAAAGGCGAATATGATCTGGCTGAAATGTTTGTGGTACACAAAACGATGCAAGACCGTGGAGCCAATTATGTACGTTATCACGGTGACAGTTCTTTCTCGCCGGGAGGAAGTTTCTATGATGTGATGTACTGCATCAAAAATTACGGTATCGTTCCACAGGAAGTAATGCCGGGAATCATGTACGGCGATACTCTGCCGGTACACAACGAATTGGACGCTGTTGCTTCCGGCTACATTAATGCTATCGCTAAAGGTAAACTAAGTAAACTGACTCCGGTATGGAAGAACGGTCTGGCAGCCATTTATGACACATACTTAGGAAAATGTCCTGAAAACTTCACTTATAAAGGAAAGGAATATACACCGAAAACTTTTGCCGAATCACTGGGACTGAATCCGGACGACTATGTTTCATTGACTTCCTATACACATCACCCGTTCTATTCTCAATTTGCTATCGAGATTCAGGACAACTGGCGCAATGGCCTCTCCTACAACTTGCCTATCGACGAGTTTATGGCTGTAATGGATAATGCAGTGAAGAAGGGATATACTTTTGCATGGGGTAGTGACGTCAGTGAACAAGGGTTCACACGTGATGGTATTGCCGTAATGCCGGATATAAACAAAGAATCTGAACTTTCCGGTTCGGATATGGCCCGTTGGACTGGCCTGACCACTGCCAACAAACGTCAAATAATGACAACTAAACCACATCCGGAAATTGACGTCACTCAGGAAATGCGCCAGGTGGCATTCGACAACTGGGAAACTACCGACGACCACGGAATGGTGATTTACGGTATCGCTAAAGACCAGAACGGAAAAGAATATTTCATGGTAAAAAATTCTTGGGGTAAATCAGGTAAATACAACGGTATATGGTATGCTTCCAAAGCATTCGTCGCTTACAAAACGATGAATATCCTTGTACACAAAGACGCACTGCCTAAAGAAATTGCTAAAAAACTGGGAATCAAATAAAAGGAGTATCTCCACTTCTTAAAATAAAAGTCTCATTAGCTATAAATAGCTTCTGAGACTTTTATTTTTAAGTAGTTATTTTCCGGACAACATACCGCATCGGATAAAGCATGACCAATGTTTAAGAGAAGCTTAGCTTACTGATAAATTCCGTAAACCGTTCTTTGTAATTATCACCCACAGGGATGTACGTATTCTTATCGAAGATAATACGGAGACGGGAGATTTCGGTAATCTTACGCAAGTTGACAATATAAGAACGATGCACACGCATGAAATGTGCGGGAAGCCGTTCTTCCATTTTCTGAAGACTGGCAAGTGTGATGACAGGCTTGTTCTCCCCCTCCACAAAAATACGGACGTATTCGCTCATACCTTCTATATAGCGGATATTATTAATATCGATGCGGACTACCCTGCAATCGCTTTTCACAAACAACGAATCGCCTTTTACCTGCGAAGCATTTCCCAGTTCACTCTGTTGCTCCAACAATTTATATTCAAACTGTTTGCGGGCCTTATCCGCCGCCTTCAGTAAGTCCTGAAACTCAAATGGTTTCAACAGATAATCCACCGCATCCAACTTGAAGCCGTCCACCGCATATTCGGAATAAGCGGTAGTGAAAATCACCAGCGGAGGACTTATCAAAGAACGGATAAAATCCAGCCCGTTCAAATCGGGCATATTGATATCTACAAATATCAGGTCGACATCTTCGTCGGACAATACCTTCATTGCCTCAAACGCATCCTGACAAGGTTTCACTAACGACAGGAAAGGGACGCGGGATATATAATCCGATAACTGTGCCAATGCCAACGGTTCGTCGTCAATTGCTAAACATTTCATTATAATAAAGGTATAATAAGTAATACATCAAATTTATTCTTATCCTGTGTGATAGAAAGCGTATAATCATTACCGAACAGAAGTCTTAGCCGCTTACGGATATTATCCAGCCCGATGCCGTGGTGTTGTTCGTCAGCCCTTCCGTTATTGCTATTCGTACAGCGGAAAGTCAATCGGTTTCCCTCCTCTTGTTGCACGATGACACGGACGAAAGAATCATTCCGGTAACTGACCCCATGCTTGAAAGCGTTCTCCACAAAAGAAATAAAAAGCAAAGGAGGTATCTGTACTTCAGGAACTTCGATGGGAAACTTCATTTCAATGGAGACTTTATCAGTATAGCGCAATCCCATTATGGCAATATAATTCTCCAGAAACTGAACCTCCCGTTTAAGAAGAATTGTTTTGTTACTAGCCTCATACAGCACATAACGCATCAGTTTGGAAAGCTCTACAATCGTACTTTTCGCCTTCCCCGTATCAATATCTACCAATGCGTGGATATTATTCAGCGTATTCATAAAAAAATGCGGGTTTATCTGATACTTCAGATATTGCAATTCGGACTGCAAGCGCTGGTGTTCCAGTTCCTTCAACATTTCTTCATCACGAAAAGACTTGAAGAAAAGTTTAATGGCTATATTAAATCCTACCATAAGAAAGGCAATCATAAAATGAATAAGATAGCGAACTGTGATAGGAGGATAAGGAAACGGAACAGGTTTAAGGAGAGCCTCCGGACGTTGAAACTTTTCCACGGGATATTTCACCTGGTCCGGTAGTTCCCAATTAGCCGTCTCTTTCTTCCGCGCCTTTTCTCTCATTTCAATAATCTGATTCCGTCGGCTTTCCTTTGCTGAATGATACACAGGCTCCTGTCTGAATTCTTTCGGGAAACGCCCTTTCATCGGAAACGGAACAATCAAAAAAATAACACCTATTGCAAAAACTAAAGAAAGTGTATATTGCCAATATTTTTTTTTAAAAAGGAAATAAGGAACCAGCACATAGTTATTCAACAGAAAAAGCATAAAAAAAGGAAGAATTCCCAACCAGGAGTCACGTACAAGCGTGCGAACTTCTTCTTTCTCAAGTCCACCACTTACGGCAAAATATTCTCCGATCAACGGAAGAAAGAAAATAACACTCCAGATTACTCCGTAAATGCTTTGTTCCAATAATTGTTGCTTGCGCACTCTTTCCATGCCTCATTGTTCCATGTTAGCAGAAACAAAGATAAAACCGACACTCCTTTCATACAAAAACAATCGACCAAAGGACATATTTCAACGACAGTACATCAATCAGTGACGAATTTCACAACTTACAAAGTTGCCTGTAAATACATGTAGAGAATCTAAATAAACCTTAAAATGGATGTGATATTCTAAAAAGGCTCTTTTCTTAGTTAGAAGTAGGAAAAAATAAGAACGGTTTCTTACACGCGAAATGTGTGGGACGCCGTTCTTTTATATACATATACCTTGTCTTGTTCTATCTTATTCCATTCTTCACTATGTTTCTTAAAAGAAGAACATATTACATTAAAAATAGAACATTAATTCAAATGCTTTTATATCATTTTTCTCCGTATAATTAAAAATAGAACATTAATTCATAAAAACAGACCTTGTAAATTAATAGATGTTAGCCGAACTTTGCAAAGTTTTATTAATTACGCAATAAAAACAAAAAAGAATGAAAAACTTACGAAAACTATTTTGTGTAGCTTGCGCAGTATTTTTCTTTACATCATGTGAAGAAACCTATAACGACAAGTTATTTTGGCCGGGAGAAATCAGCCAGGAATATGGCTCGTACATCAAGCCGTATACACTGGATTTAACTTACAGCGGCGAGAAACTAATCGGAAAGACTGCCAGTTTCAAAACGGAAGATAGTGAAACGGGAACACTGACACTAAACGGAATTATCCCGGGAGAAGTTACTACTCCTATCAGTCGCATCAAGCTTAATGAAAACGGAGAAAAAGATGCCTATACCTTTAGCGGAACGAATATCACGATGGGGGGAGTAACGGTGAAGTATAATGGAATCATTACTCCAAAAGCAATGAAACTCTCACTGGATGTCACAATGGCTCATGCCAATAATCTGGCTCATACTTATGCATTTCCTGCATATTCACATACTACAAATGAAGAAGCAACCATTCGTAATAGTGGAGCAAGCTATGTGAATATTACAACGAAAGAAGGAGCCGAATCCATTGCTCCTATCGTTTTGCAAATGCAGCAAATGGCAACTAATATATTAGATGTACTCTTTCCGTATGTACTAAAGAATATTACATTAGAAAAAGATGGTATTGTTACTGCCAACTACACCACAAGTCCCATAGACATGAAAGAGATCATGGAGGTGGCTAATGCAGGTAAGACGGATGCAGAATTCCGTGGATTAATCGGCCAACGTACTTATGTTTCTTCCCCGAAAGGTTTGGCCTACTGGAATCAGACGGGTGATAAGGCATTTGTAGTACAATTGAACATACCAGCCATTATTTCACTCATCGCCGAGAATAACGGTCAGCAAATTGATCCCCAACTTATTGCAGGTATCAGCGAAGCTCTTTTAAAATCGGACCCTGCCCGATTGAAGCTAGCATTAAGTACGCTCAACATGATTTTAAACAATGAGATAATCACCTATATTTTAAAAATGGATGATAACACTTTTGTAACTTTACTTTCATGGATGAGAAATGGTATTCCAATGGGTATTAGTCAGGCTACAAAAGATCATACTTATATCTATTTAAAAAAAGAGACACTAACTCCATTTATCAATATCATTGATATTTTATTAAAAACAAACTTAGATGAGGTTGTAGCATTATTCGACAAAATGGAAATCGGCGTAGACCTTACTATCCAAAAATAAATCATTTTAAAATAAAAAACGATGAAAAAATTATCTATCTTATTCATAAGCTTCCTTACCGTAATATCCGCATTCTTAACATCTTGTGACGAAGACCACTATGGACCGGCTCCAGTAGACGTGACAGCCAATTATTCAAACAAGATTTCGAATCCTAATCCCAATTTAGTTCTTACATACAACGGTGATGCAATGAACGGGAAATCTGTTGATTTCAGTACTGTTACAGGAGAAACTGCTATCATTACTCTCTACGATATTCTTCCGGGAGAAAAGGCAATAAAGATTACATCCATTCCCCTTTCCGGAGATACAGAAGGATACTCTTTTTCCGGTAATGGTATGGGAAATGAAACATTGACTACTTTTAGATACGAAGGACGTGTAACAAAAGGAAAACTCACCTTAAACATATCCAATATCCAAATGGGTAATGCCGATTTGTGGGCAAATACTTATAAGTTACCCGAAGTCGTTAACGGCGTAAAAAAAATATTAGTTGGTGACACTTGGGGAAATGAATATACATGGCAGGAGGTTGATGGCCAAGTATTAAATGCGTCATGCTATTTCCATGCAGATGTAGAAGCTACAGAAAGCGGAGCTACAACCCAAACATGGGGTAATGGAATCCAAAATATAGTAAGTTACATTTTGCCACAAGTTCTGCAAGACATCACTTTAGGAGCAGACGGAAATGTAACGGCTTCCTATTCAAATGATCCGTTGTCAGGAGTAGATATAGACGTTATTTTTGGATTTCTAGAAACTCCATTAACACAGGAGATGATTACTCCCAACATTGCTGACCGTAAGTATATCCCTTCTCCAAAAGGGTTTGCTACTTGGTTTCAAAAAGACGGTAAGTTAATATTAAAATTAAACTTAGCTAATATCATTTCCTCAATAGCCAGCAGCAGCGATACATATATGGATGTGAACATAATCAATGCTATCATTGATGCTGTATCTCAAATGGATGCCATGAAAGTGAAAGAATTGCTAACCACACTTAATCAAAGTTTAAACAATGAAACACTTGGATTCTTGGTCAATGTCAACGACACTTCCTTCAACGCTATTTTCAATTGGTTAACTACCGGAATCCCGATGCAGGTTACTTCAAAAGAAGGACATACTTATATTTACTTAGATAAAGAAGGATTTACTCCCATAGCTAAATTACTACCAGATCTTAGTCCGCTAATAGTTAGTATGCTTCCGGAGGATATGCAAGGGCTGGGATTTATAATTTCAGCATTCTTAAATGGTATTTCAGAAGCTTTTCTATCTCCTGAGAGAATAGAGTTTGGTTTAGAACTTGTTCCGAATAAATAAAACGTAAGAAACAATGAAGAAAATATATATACTAACTTTATTAATCTGCCTTACTTGTTTTGGGACAAGCTTTGCCCAAACACTGAAAGGACATATATACGACGCCAAGACCAACGAACCGTTGGTCGGAGCAGCTGTTACCTACAAGCTCCACGGCAATCAGGGAGTAGTATCCAATATTAACGGAGAATATGAAATCAAACTTCCCGAAGGTGGAGTCGACCTCGTATTCAGTTATGTAGGCTATGATGATGTACTGATGCCTATCGTTATCAATAAACGCGAAGTAGTCACCAAAGACGTCTATATGAAAGAGAGCACTAAACTGCTGGAAGAAGTGGTAGTGAGTGCTGGACGCTTCGAACAGAAGCTAAGTGATGTAACAGTTTCTATGGATGTGGTGAAATCCGGTGACATTGCCCGCCAGGCACCGACAGATATTTCATCTACCCTCCGTACCCTGCCGGGGGTTGACATTGTAGACAAGCAGCCTTCCATGCGTGGTGGCAGCGGGTGGACTTACGGTGTAGGTGCACGTAGCCAGATTCTGGTAGACGGAATGAGTACACTGAACCCGAAAACAGGAGAAATCAACTGGAACACCGTACCTTTGGAAAATGTAGAACAGGTGGAAGTTATCAAAGGAGCTTCTTCTGTGCTATACGGTTCCTCAGCATTGAATGGTATTATCAATATTCGTACCGCACGCCCGGGTTTAACGCCCAAGACACGGTTCAGCACATACGTAGGCATCTACGGTGATGCAGAGAATGATGAATACCAATGGAGCGATAAGAATTTCTGGAAAGATGATAAATATGCAGTAAAACCTATTCTGCGTGGCAGTCTCCTAAGTGGAGTACGGAATCCGATTTACGAAGGTTTCGACCTCTCCCACTCCCGTCGTATCGGTAATTTCGACATTAGTGGAGGGATCAATCTTTTCACCGATGAAGGATACCGTCAGCAAGGATATAACAAACGTTTCCGCATGGGTGGCAGTTTGACCTATCACCAACCGGATATGGGACTGAAAATTCTGAATTATGGTTTTAATGTAGACTTCCTTTCCAATCAATACGGGGACTTCTTTATCTGGCGTTCACCGACCGAAGTATACAAGCCTTCTCCTTTCACCAATATGGGACGCGAAGAAAACAACTTCCATATCGACCCGTTTATCAATTATGTAAACCCGGAAAACGGAACTTCACATAAAATCAAAGGACGTTTTTATTATAGCGCAGATAATATCGTCCGCCCAACCGAAGGTTCATCTATCACAGATATTCTGGGAAACATGGGAACCGATGCGAATACGATTAAAAATATCGTAAACGGCGATTACAGCTCACTATACCCCGCATTGGTCGGTATCGGTTCGGGAATTATCAACGGCAATCTGGATGATGCCATGAACGGTGCATTCACTTCACTGGGAAACATCTTTCCCAATGCAACAACTGCCGATTATTGCGACCTTATCTCATGGGTTATGGATAACGGGCTGCCTGATCTTAGCGGAATACAGAACGGACAATTGCCAAGCGATCTCGTACCGTGGCTGTCTAATGTTATCAATCCGTCTCGACTCAACCCGAAAACTCAAACAGACAAGAACTTTGACTATTATCCTTAATTCCGCAACACTATTATAAAATATTTTTTTTAAGTACCTGAGCAACA
>ENA-OWPF01002597-OWPF01002597.1-human-gut-metagenome-genome-assembly--contig:-NODE-2597-length-12468-cov-2.732458_pt1 | contig 12468 bp, 10 predicted proteins | sample MGYA00248261_ERZ651840 | MGnify/ENA primary metagenome ERZ651840 (study PRJEB26924, sample SAMEA4378268) | human gut metagenome | biome: human gut; feature: human-associated habitat; material: faeces... | reverse complement strand
AGGCGATGCTTATGCTCTTTAAGTTTAGAGACAATAGCGCCAAATTCACTATCAGATAAATCAGGATCGATTTTAGGATTACGCTTTAATTCAATTTGTAGTAGGTCTTCAGCCTTAAAATCATTGAGCTCATCACGAAGTTCTAAGGCTTTAAAGGCAGTTTCCTTATAGGTGTCAGCGGAGAAAGCATAGGAGACAACACGTGTAGTTTTCTCAATATGATTGACTAAGATGGCAATATCGCAGATATAGTAGCAATAATCGTCACAGGGATTTTCTCCCTTAGGGACATCGCCTATATATTCAAAGTTATTGATAAAGTCAAAAGAGATGACACCGGCAATTAAAATATCTTGACACTCTGAAACTAGATGTTGAATAGAGCGCATGACATCTAAGGGGCCTGGGGCTTTAAGACGTGTGGCCTCATCTAAATTTTTAGGTGGACGACTAAAGGCGACAGTAAAGAAATTGTCAGAAATATTAGCTTTATAGAGTGCAGCTAATTTACTAAGTAAGGTCAGGCCATTGTGATTTAGAGCCTCAACTTTAACAACTAAATTTTCACAACTTACCTTAAGTGCGGTACTGACACCGATAATGCTCTGTACTCCGCTTTTAGCAACAATTTCGGCGCTTTCAAACAGAATACTGTGGTCGTGATGGCAATAATCGCGGTAGAAAAGTTGCGCATCCTTTAGATATTTGGCCTCAAAACTTATGGTTTTCATAAAAACTCCAATCTAAATTTTGCGGGCCTTATAAACAATAAAACCCGCAATAGGCGGGTTATTTTTGGTAAAAACAAGTCTCTCCCGCCACTAGACGGGACGCCAGAAAGAGCAAATGCACAATACATGAGACATATGTTTTTACCTCAAAAATAGATTGTTTTCATCTTAGCTGAAAAAATACTGAAGAGAAAAGTTTTTTATTTAAAAAAACGTGATTGCACAAAATTGGAAATTAAATGATCTTAATAGTGCATGATAGAGGCAAAAAAAACTCCGACTGCAGAGCAATCGGAGAAAAGCTAGGTCTTTGGAAAATATTATTTGAAAGCTAAATCTTAAACATTGAAGCCAAAGTACTTGTTGGTGTTATTGAAGGAGATATCTTCAACAATCTTACCTAAGAACTCCATATCATCAGGGTACATGCCCTTCTCGACTAAGTTGCCGATGAGGTTACACATGATGCGTCTGAAGTATTCGTGACGAGTGTAGGAGAGGAAGCTGCGAGAATCGGTCAGCATACCTAAGAAGTTGCCTAAGACAGATAATTCCCCGAAAGTGGTCATCTGCTGTACCATGCCATTGTAGGTATCATTGAACCACCAAGCAGAACCCTGCTGAATCTTACCCTGAGCCTCAGGACCCTGGAAGGCGCCGATAGCGGTAGCAATTACAGCATTGTCGTTAGGGTTGAGAGAGTACCAAATGGTCTTAGGTAAGGCATTTTCCTTCTCTAAGGTGTCCATAAGCTGGCCGATGGCCTCAGCACAAGGACGGTTGCCGACATAATCATAACCAGTATCAGCACCTAAGATCTTGAACATGCGGGAGTTAGGGTCGCGAATAGCACCATAATGTATCTGCATAACCCAACCGTACTTAGCATAACCGTGAGCTAAGTGAACGAGGATCATGCTCTTGTAGGCCTCAACCTCGGCAGGAGTCGGGGTTTCACCACGCATAGCCTTCTGGAAGATCTGCTCTAACTCTGCGTCAGAGATGAGAGTGCAGTAGGCATAATCAACACCATGATCAGAAGCACGGCAGCCCATCTCGTTGAAGAAGGCCATACGCTCGTCAATAGCCTCAAAGAAGTCGCGGCAGGACTTGATCTCCTTGTTGGTGATAGCGGCAATGTGCTGTACGTACTCAGCAAAGCCAGGCTTTTCGATCTTCATGGCCTTATCAGGACGCCATGCCGGTAAAACCTTGCACGGGGCCTGAGGATCGTTTTGTAATTTCTTATGCCATTGCAGATCATCACCAGGATCATCGGTGGTGCAAACACACTTAACGTTGGATTTCTTAATGATGGCTTGAACGCGGAAATCATCCTGAGCTAAAAGGGCATTACACTCATCCCAAATTTCTTTGCAGTTTTTCTCGTTCAGAGGCTTAGTGATGCCGAAGTAGCGCTGTAACTCTAAGTGAGTCCAGTGATAAAGAGGGTTGCCGATAGCACGCGGTAAGGATTTAGCAAATTGCTCGAATTTTTCATAATCGGTGCTTTCTTTACCGGTGATGAGGCGCTCAGGTACACCATTAGAACGGATCATACGCCACTTGTAGTGGTCACCTGATAACCAAGCATCGGTAATATTGCGGAATTTGTAGTTTTCAGCGATCTGCTGCGGATTGATATGGCAGTGATAATCGATGACCGGCATCTTCTCAGCATGCTCATGGAAGAGGGTCTGAGCGGTCGGAGTTTCCAATAGGAAGTCTTTATCCATAAAAGCTTTCATATTCATCTACCTTATTTTTAATAGTAATGATGATTTTTGTGGGGCTTAAACTAAGACCCGCAAAAGCGGGTCTTATTTAAGAGTAATTATTGAATACCCAGCATATCCTTAGAAATAGCACCTAAGGACTCGTTGTAACCGGCTAAGTAGGCTACATAACTTGATAACCAAGGAATATAGGTAATAGCCATCAGTACGACAAAGATTACAGCGTAGTAAGGGAGCAGCGGTTTAATTACACGCTCGATAGTGGTCTTACCAACCTTAACACCGACGAACAGAATGTTTCCAACTGGCGGTGTAATCAAGCCGATGCAGAGGTTGAAGGTAATGATAATACCGAACTCTACAGCAGATAAGCCACAGCTTAAGGCTATAGGTAAGAAGATCGGGGTGAAGATCAATACAGCCGGAGTAGTATCTAAGAAGGTACCAACAAATAAAAGGATCAGGTTGATGATGAGCATGATCACGATCGGGTTATCAGATACACCCTTAAGGAGTTCACCTACAGCAGTCGGGATATTTACGAAGGAAATAACCCAAGACATGATGGAGGAAATACCGATAAGGAGAATGATAATACCGGTCATTTCAGCTGAGTCTGAGTAGATCTTAAGTAACTTCTTGATATCGATAGAACGATAGAGGAAAGCTAAAATCAAGGAGTAAACTACGGCAACTACTGCACCTTCAGTAGCGGTGAAAGCACCCTTAACAATACCACCGATAACGATGATAATGAGCAATAAGGACGGCACAGCGTCAACTAAGATCTTAGTAGCTACGTTTAGGGTGATCTTCATAGAGTCGCCTCTATAACCCTTCTTTTTAGCTAAGATACCAGCGTAGATCATGCAGCATAAGCCCCATAAAATACCCGGAACATAACCTGCTAAGAATAAGGCAGCGACGGAAGTACCACCAGATACGAGAGCATAGGTGATAAGTACGTTTGACGGCGGAATCAACAGACCGGTAGGAGCGGTAGCGATGTTGATAGTGGTCATATAGTCTTTGTCATAGCCTTCCTTAACGGCGATAGGGCCGATGATGGTACCCATAGCAGAAGCGGCGGCTACACCAGAACCTGAAATTGCACCGAACATCATATTAGCCATGGCGTTAGTGTGAGCATAGCAACCTGGGAGCTTACCTACACATAAACGGGCTAGATTCATCAATCTCAACGCGATACCGCCTTGATTCATGATATTACCAGCTAAGATGAAGAAGGGAATGGCAATCAGAGTGAATACGGAAATACCGGTAAAGGTACGTTGTGCACCAGTCTGTAACATCATATCGAAGTCGAGGGCGATAGCACCGGCGGCGATAGAGGAAATGGCGATGGAGATACAAATAGGCACTCCAAGGATCAATAAGCCAATCAAGACTAGGGCCATTACGAGGCCAACTGTTGCAGTCATGTTTTTTCTCCTAATTTAAGGCAACAGGCACTACCTGTTGCCTTATGTGGTTATATTATTTTTATGATTCAGAAACGCTGACGCCGATATATTTTTCAACATCAGGAGACTTATAGATCTTTAACAGATCAAGAATGTTCATAGTGCTATAGATGAGGATCAAAGCGCCGGAAATAGGCAGTACAGAGTACATAAAGCCCATACTGATGCCTAAGGATGCGGTCACCTGAGTAGCATTTTGAGCAGACATAATATAGCCGCCATAAATTAGGAGCAGAACTGCAGTCAAGAGAATTAAGGTCTCGCTGAACAGATCCAAATAGATGCGTTTTTTACCTGAGAACTTGCTAGAGAAGAAGGACATGCACAGATGGCCTCTCTTACCAAAGACATAGGCTGCAGATAAAATTGACAACCAAGTGAAGCTGTAGGTTACTAATTCCTCAGAGATGGTACTCGGAGAGTTGAAGAAGTAACGGGTGACGATCTGATAAGTACCAACAATAGTCATCTCGATAAAGAGGATTACGTTGATAATTACCAAGACCTTGTCTAAAATTTTTCTAATGCCTTGCATATTTGCTCCAATAATTTAATTTAGGAGATTACTGATGAGAGGCGTTGAAAGCAGATGCTTCGTCGTAGATTTCCTTCATAGCAGGATTGTCTTTGAGTAACTGCTCGTGTAAAGGTAGGACCTTCTCACGGAATTCGTTAGCATCAACAGTGATGAACTCTACGCCCATCTTCTCAGCCTTAGCCTTAGCATCGTCGACGCTCTTGTGCCATGCGGCGAACTCAGCTTCCTGAGCAACCTTAGCGGCATCGTCAAAGACCTTACGATCTTCAGCAGATAACTTGTCTAAGAATACCTGAGAGCCAACTACGAGGTCAGGGCACATCTGATGACCATCATAAGTGAAGTACTTGCAGACCTCACCGTGCTTCTGATCGGTAAGAGCTAACTCGTTGTTCTCAGCACCGTCGATAACGCCCTGCTGTAAGGCAGAGTAAACTTCACCGAAGCTCATCGGGGTAGCAGCAGCACCGAAGGCATTCATCATAGCTACGTTAGTAGGACCAGCCTGAACACGGAACTTCTTGCCCTGTAAGTCAGCAACAGACTTGATCGGGGTCTTTGAGTAGAAGTTACGGGTACCTGCGGTGAAGGCGGCCATAGCAGTGAAACCGACGCTCTTAGCGTTAACAGATAACTTCTCTAAAACCTTAGGATCAGAGATGAAGGCCTCATAAGCCTTCTCAGAGGTGAAGAGGTAAGGAACTGAGAATACGGCATAGATCTTGTCGAAGGACTCGATATTAGCGGTAGAAACAGAGAGGAACTGTACAGAACCCTGCTTGATGAGCTCTAATACCTTCTCGTTAGCACCTAAGGAGCCGTTAGGGAAAATCTGAACTTCGTACTTGTCACCTAATTTCTGCTCAACATAGTTCTTAAAAGCAACGAAACCAGTGTGATCAGGGTGAGTCTCAGTCTGGGTGTGGGAAATACGGATCAGGGTTTTAGCTTCCTTACCACCACAGCCGGTTAAAGATAAAGATGCGGTAGCGGCGAGAGCAACAGCCAGACCTAACATTTTGTACATACGCATATTATTTGTCCTATACCTTTGTTCACTAAGTAAATTGATCAGTGTGAGAAAACGTGATCAAATTTTATGGATGTGAAAATTGGAATTTTCAACATCTGTTATCTATCTTGTTAAATGGTCAAAGTAAAAGCCTCCTACCATTCAAGATACTGAAATTATACAAGTACTTTTTTTAATAAAATGTGTACTTCATTGCAAATTTAGAAAAGCTTGCTTACTAGTATACATGGACAAAAATTCTCCTGCCAAAAATCCCTAAATAAAAGATTTATTTCTTTAATATTAAGAATTTAAATCTTTATAAAGAAATATTCAAAAATATATTTATGTTCTGATATACAGAACTGTGAGTTTTATCGGTAACATTAAACTGTATAATAAAGCCTTTTGTGAAGGTAAAAGATATGATCTCATTATGGGGATTTAGAGGAGGGTAAAGGGTAAATTTGTGATGAAGTCTAAAATTCTGCGAGTTTTAACCATTAAAAGATCTGACCAATTTTTAACATCTTGAATACAAGATGCTCTTAGGACAAGTGTGTGATTTAGTTCTTATTTTTGAAAAGTACCATTTATTAAAGAAAATTAAATGCACCTCAAAAAAGCTATAAAAGTCGATATTACTTATATGAAAGTAATGATGCGTAAGTTTTGACAGTTTTAGGCTTAAAGAGATGGGATATATATGAAAAAGGGCAAGGCTTGCGCCTTACCCTTAGAGAAATTTTTACAAGATGTGATTAGAACTCAGCGGACTTAGGAGTTCTCGGGAACGGAATAGCGTCACGGACGTTACCCACACCGGTTACATAAACTACTAAACGCTCAAAGCCTAAACCGAAGCCTGAGTGCGGTACAGAGCCATAACGGCGCAGATCGCGATACCACCAGTAGGCATCCTTGTTAAGGCCAGTCTCTTCCATACGCTTATCGAGGATCTCTAAGCGATCTTCACGCTGAGAACCGCCGATGATTTCACCGATGCCTGGAGCTAAAACGTCCATAGCGGCTACAGTCTTACCGTCATCATTGAGCTTCATGTAGAAAGCCTTGATGTCCTTAGGATAGTTCTTAACTACAACCGGAGACTTGAAGTGTTCTTCAGCTAAGTATCTCTCGTGCTCAGACTGCAGATCGATACCCCACTCAACCGGGTACTCAAACTTCTTGCCGCAGGTCTTTAAGATTTCAACGGCGTCAGTATAATCGACCTGAGCGAAGTCAGAGTTGATGAAGTCCTCTAAACGTTTGATGGCATTCTTATCAACACGCTCAACGATGAACTCTAAGTCATCACGGCGTAACTCTAAGACAGTCTTGAAGACATACTTTAACATCTGCTCTGCGACTGAGGCGCAACCGTTAAGATCGGTAAAGGCCATCTCCGGCTCACACATCCAGAACTCAGCTAAGTGACGGGTGGTGTTGGAGTTCTCGGCTCTGAAGGTCGGACCAAAGGTATAGCACTTGCTAAAAGCACAGGCATAGGTCTCAACTTCAAGCTGACCTGAAACGGTCATATAAGCATGCTTACCAAAGAAGTCCTGAGAGAAATCAACATTACCCTTGTCATCGGTAGGGAGCTTGTTGAGATCAAAGTTAGTTACAGTGAACATCTCACCGGCACCCTCACAGTCAGAGGAGGTGATAAGCGGGGTGGAAACCCACATAAAGCCCTGAGACTGGAAGAAAGAGTGAATAGCGAAGGCTAAGGTATTGCGAATACGCATGACCGCACCCATTAAATTAGTACGCGGGCGTAAGTGGGCATATTCACGCAGGTACTCAACGCTATGACGCTTAGCGCTCATAGGATAAGTATCAGGATTCTCAACAAAGCCTAAAACCTTAACTGAGGTGGCAGTGATTTCAAAATCCTGACCCTTGCCTTCAGAGGCCTGTAAAATACCATCGACTACTACTGAGCAACCGGTAGTGAGCTTTAAGATTTCGCTCTCATAATTTTCTAAGCTATTGCGAGCGATGACCTGAACATTATTGAAGCAGGAGCCATCGTTTACAGCTAAGAAAGAGAAACCGGCCTTGGAATCACGACGGGTGCGGACCCAGCCTGCTAAGGTGACAGAGCTACCGACGGCAAGAGTACCGTCTAAAATGGCTTTTGCACTACTAAGACTCATTGTTATATCCTGATTATTTCTTTTTATCTACAATCAATTGATTTTTGTATTCTTCATCTAAGTGACCGGCATAGGTATGGATGACAAACATGCCACGCGGACGCTTACCCTTGCTATCGACCACTAAGGCCGGAAGCTTTTTGGTCTTCTGCTCATCTAAGAAATGACGAATTTCATGGGCTACAGATTCGCCGGCAAAACGGCTTTCAATAGAAAGCTCACGGCCGTCATCTAATTTGATCGCACCTCTAATAATGGTAATACCATGATTAGGATCGATATCCTCCACCGTAGCTACGGTATGGATACCGGTGCTATAGAGGATCTTAGAGTGGGCATAGATAAAGAAACTCTTAATGGCCATGACGGCAAACAGCAGGATAAAGAAGTATTGCATCCACGGTTGCTGACCGCCTGAGGCTTCATAAACCTTAAAGGCTAAAACCACGGCAATGCCGGTGATAAAAGCATAGATAAGGCCGAAAACAAGTTGCGCTACACCAATACGGGGCTCAAAAGACTGGGCCCGACGATTATTCACCTGCGGCATGGATTAATCCCTCATAAACATCATGTTGATTTAAAAATGCTTTGCTACATCATCGATGATTAGATCTAATTCAGCCTTACCCTGAAGCTTTAACATCGGGGAATTGACTAAAGATGCAGCGGAAACCTTAGGTAAGAGGTTAGCCGGCACAAATTGTGTATAGTGATTATCGTGATGCGGCGGGATGAGCATGTCGCTTGCATCGAAGATAAAATCTGCAGCTTGCTTGTGATTGAGATAGATTTTGATCTTAATGGTATCAACCGGCAGGGGCTCAGGGGTATTGTGAACGACGGTATAGTCAACATTGAAACCCTGAACATTATTCTCAGAGGCAAAGGTTAGATCGGTGATCTTCATTGCAGGCTTTTTAGCACCGTCAGGCACAGAGGAGCAGGCGGTGGTAAACATAGCACTAAGAGCAAGCAGTAAAAACAGAAATTTCTTCATAATTTTAAACTTTTTTTATAAACACTTTGATTAAGAAAAATGCAAAGCGTCAACTATACGCTTAAGATTTTCTTGATTATTAAGTAGATCTAGAGCGTTTTAAGGTTAAACCGTTTGTGTATTATACGCTAAGGAGGAGCTAAATTGCATGTCTATTCTTATTGAGAGCGGCTCTTTAGGGTCTTTAGATACTTTTTAGCATCGCCTAGGCAGGCTTTACGGGTTTTATAATTGCTAGAATTGAGATCAACTGTTAGTGTTCCGCGGACTTTATCAAAGAGAATAAAACTTTGACCACTGAGATAGCGCCCATCTGCAAAGAAATTTACATAATCAAAGGAAAAGCCTTCAAAATTATTAAGATCAAAGCTCTTAGGAGTGGCGATTTTAAGGCCGTGTTGATCTTTAGGTGTTTGCCCTAGATCTGAGGCTAAAGCTTTTTGATAACTTAAAGCCATTTCGTAGCGATTTTTCTTAGGCACAATGCTTTTAGCATCATAATTTATGTGGATGATGCAGGAGTGCTTAGGGCTTAAAAAGGTAATTTCGCCTTGATGGGGATATTGCTGAACTTCCCAATTAGGCGGTATCAACATGTCATAATGCTTAAAAAAGTTATTGCTTTCGACCACATTGTGGGCATCTGCAAAGCACTGTAAGCTTAAAGCTAAAGTAAAGATTGCTGTCACTACAGCTTTAAATTTCATCAGTAAACCTCCACTAAAGGCGCATAGCGCAGACTCTCTATAGCCTTAGAGCTCTCTTTAATACATTTGTCGGCAGATTTTTTATCTAAAGCGACAATTGACGCATAAATCACGCCAATATCGTCAGGATTTATCAAGACATAATGGACGCTATGAAAGAATTTGTCGGGATTATGGCTTGAAATACCATAGGTATAACCATGCAGATTATTGATGGTGATTTCGTCAATTTTAGAGATGGCAAGCTCTTTTTGTTCAAGAGTAGTTGTCAGTACAAAGTTACGGCTAGTGTCGATAGCATCATGTAAAATTTTTTGCTTGCGTGTAAGCGTCGGAGCACTTTGATAGAGATCGCTTAGAACCTGCATGGTGCATTTATTGTAGAGATCTTTAAGCTTGCGATTAGGGTAGAGATTAAAGGCATTGTTAAGTTTAGGCACATTAACTTTTTTAAAGTTTTCAGGAACTTCCATGCTATAGAACTCAGCATAATTGACCGTAGCCTGAGCTGCGGCAGCATGCCCAAAAGGATGAGGTTTGGGGGCTGACATTTCCTGATTGGAACAACCTGAGATTAAACAACTAATAAATAAAAAAGGAAGCAAAAACTTATACATGGAAACATTCCAAGACTAAAAACTTTAGTATTACCAATACCTTGCTTATAAATTGAAAATTTTAGCGCAAAAATATTTAAAAAAAAGTGATCTCTATAGGACAAAATTTGGCATAAGAACCTGAAACAATGTTCACCCCTAAAATAGGGTGATGCTTCAAAACAGTGCAAAAATAATGAAAAAGCGTCAAAATGCATCAAAAAATTGGCCTTTTTAAACTTACATGTAACTTTTTAGATCAAATGCGTTTAAGATACAGCTTGAGAATTCACTATTTTGTAAAAAAATAGGGATTTATATTTTTTTATATCTGTAAATATATTTCAGGTTTTACTTATGCAGGGATTTTTAAACAAGCTTGCCGCAATCAGCGTCTTTTTTGGAAAGACTTTTGCATTGTGGGTAATTCTTTTTGCTGTATTAGCTTATATAGCTCCAGATTTCTTCAAGCCTTTAGCCGCTTACATTTCTATTCTCTTAGGTATAGTAATGTTTGGTATGGGTTTAACTTTAAAGGCTCGTGACTTCTCTGAGGTCTTTACTCGTCCGCTTCAGGTACTTGTAGGTATTTTAGGTCAGTTCGTCATTATGCCGGCTTTAGCTTATGCTCTGTGCATTGGCTTAAATCTGCCCTCTGAGATCGCCGTCGGTGTCATCTTAGTTGGTTGCTGCCCTGGTGGTACTTCCTCTAACGTTATGTCCTACCTTTCAAAAGGTGACGTTGCTTTATCTGTAACCATTACCGCTTGTACCACCTGCTTAGCTCCGATCGTAACTCCGGCTTTAATTTACCTCTTAGCTAGTAAGTGGGTTGATATTGCTCCGGCTGCGATGTTCCTCTCTATTTTAAAGATTGTGATCATTCCGATCGTCGCCGGTATTGTCATCAATAGCATTTTCCGTACAGCTGTATCACGTGTCGTTGTCTGCTTACCTTTAGTCTCTGTGGTTGCTATTGTCGCTATTGTATGCGCTGTTGTAGCTGTAAGTCAGGCTAAGTTAGCTGAGACTGGTGTGCTCATCTTCGTTGTGGTTGTTTTACACAATTGCTTAGGTTATCTGTGCGGTTATCTCTTAGCTAAAGCCTGCAAGATGAAACTTGCTCAGCGTAAGACCTTAGCTATCGAGGTAGGTATGCAGAACTCAGGCTTAGGTGTAGCCTTAGCTATGGCTCACTTTAATCCGATGTCCGCCGTTCCGGCAGCTATCTTCTCCGTATGGCACAATATTTCAGGCCCGATCTTAGCTACCATCTTCGTCAATATGACCGAAGATCCTAAAAAGGATAAGGTTCCTTTAGCTAAGTAATAATGAATTCCTAAACACTTTAAAGATGCGTTGAGCCCCGAGTTAAAGCCTCGGGGCTTTTTTTATATATTGTTAATCAGTAAATCATTATTGAGTTTATAAAGTATTACCAAAAGGAGTATCTAGGCTTATTATCCGAAATTTTCTTTATCGTTTAATATGTTTTGAGATGTAAAAACGCTAATTTCAATAAATAAAGTTAATTAAGATATAAGAATGTTTATTAGACAATAGTGATAATTTAAAAGGAAAGATTACTTGCAAAAAAGTAATAATTTTTTTAGAAAAACTGATGGTTAAAAAATAGATAGCCTAATGATGTAGGCTATCTAAAAGGTGTATCTTTTTAGATAGAGTCAAAAAGATAAAGGACAATATATAAAAACTTTAGAAATCTAATTGGATTTTCAGATTGTTTTGTCCATTAGTATCCATTTCGTTAAAGGCTTTAGCTATATCATCAAATTTAAAGACATTGGTGATAGCCTTATCAATACAGACCTTCTTATCTTTGACTAAGTCTATCAGGAATAAGAAGTCTTCCTTTAAGGCATTACGTGAACCTAAAACGGCGATTTCTTTCTTTTGGATAATGGTGTAGTTGAAATCGAGGTTTTGTTTACCAATACCAATTACCACAACACGACCTGCATAAGATACGGCATCAATGCAACTTTGGAAGGTAATCGGTAAACCTACAGCTTCAATGGCAACGTCAAATCCGCGTCCATGAGTGATTTCTGCACATTTAGCTAAGAATTCATCATGGTCTTTATTTAAAATAACCCCGTCGATATCAAAATTATTTAAGGCATAATCGATCTTAGCCTTTGCTACATCAGCAACATAGACTTCAGCTCCCATAGCTTTAGCACTGACAGCTGCTAAAATACCGATGGTTCCAGCGCCGATAACTAAAACTTTTTCGCCTTTTTGAACTTTACCTCGGGTGACAGCGCCGTGATAGCTGATACAGAAAGGCTCAATTAAGGTTAATAGATGTGGTTCAATTTCCTTACCATAGTAGATACGCTCTAATGGCATGGTGATATATTCAGAGAAAGCGCCGTCGCGCTGAGCTCCTAAGGTTTCGTTGTGCTCACAACAATTAACAAAACCGCGTTCACAAGAATAACACTCTCCACAATTAAAGTAGGGATTGCAAGTAACAAT
>ENA-OWPF01002590-OWPF01002590.1-human-gut-metagenome-genome-assembly--contig:-NODE-2590-length-12512-cov-5.283856_pt1 | contig 12512 bp, 8 predicted proteins | sample MGYA00248261_ERZ651840 | MGnify/ENA primary metagenome ERZ651840 (study PRJEB26924, sample SAMEA4378268) | human gut metagenome | biome: human gut; feature: human-associated habitat; material: faeces... | reverse complement strand
CCGAATTCGAGCGTAGCATGATCAAGCGCCGCCAGGCCGAAGGCATTGCGCTCGCCAAGGAGCGCGGCGTCTACAAGGGGCGGCAACGTTCCGTCACGGACGAACAGATTCAGGAAGTTCGCTCCATGATAGACATGGGCGTGCCGCTCTCGAAGGCAGTCAAGAAGGTCGGCATCAGTCGGACGACGGCCTACAAGTATTTGAATGCACAGAATCTGCAAGAAGGGAGTGCGTCATGAGCGGACTGAAACCCGAAGAACGTGCACGTGAGTGGATTGATCGCAAGCTCGAGGATGCTGGCTGGCAGGTCATCAATCGTGACGAATATGCGCCTGGCATGACGGCGGTTGCCGTCCGAGAAGCCGCCATGCGTGGCGGTCTCGAGGCCGACTATCTGCTGCTGATCAACGGGAAGGCCGCTGCCGTCCTGGAAGCGAAGCGCGAAGAAATCGCGCTCGACAATCCGCATCTGATTGCTCAGGCCGAGAACTACACGAAACAGGTGCAGCCTTGGTATCCGACGTGGGAGCTTCCGCTACCGTTCGTCTATCTTTCGAACGGGAAGGAAATCGCTTTCAAGGATTGCCGACAGGTGGATGCAAAGTACGAAATCGTTCAGAAATTCATGCGACCGTGGGACTTGGTACGCCAGCTCAACCTCGGAGAGTTCGACGGATTGCCCTACCTTTCTCCGGAAGGCCTTCGCGCGTGTCAGTTCGAAGCATTGACGAACTTGGAGAAATCCTTCAAGGAAGGCAAGCGCCGTGCCGTAATGGTGTTGGCAACGGGGTCCGGCAAGACCTTCACGGCCTGCATGATGACGTACCGCATGCTGGCCTACACGCCGATGAAGCGCGTGCTGTTCCTGGTTGATCGAAACAACCTTGGTACGGCTGCGGCTACGGCTCTACAAACGTTCAAACTGACGGAAAGCGGCAAGCCTCTCTCCGAAATCTTCTGGGTCGAGCAACTCTCGAATCGTCCGATTGAGTCCAGGACGCGGGTTGTGGTCAGTACGATTCAGCGTCTCTATTCGCAGTTGACCGGGAACATGGATGCCTATTCCGAAGAGGATGAGGATGCCGGTCTTGGACATCGGGAAGGGAGTGAGGTTGAACTGCCGGAGAATCCGGCTCTTCCGTCCGATTTCTTCGATCTCATCATCATCGACGAATGCCATCGCTCCATTTACAGCGACTGGCAGAAGGTGTTGACGTACTTCAAGACGGCTCGCATGGTTGGCATGACGGCCACGCCGATTCCCGAGACGCTTGCATTCTTCGACAACAACCGCGTAGCGAACTACACCTACGAACAGTCCGTGTTGGACGACGTGAACGTCGGGTATCGCATCTATCGCATCAAAACCGAGCTCACGGAAGAAGGCGGCACGATTGATGCTGGCGACGTGTTGGCCGTCACCAATCGTCTCGATGCGAAAAAGCACGAGCAGATTGCTGTTTCCGAGCGGGAATTTGACAAGAACAAGCTGAATCGCAGCATTGTCGTGCGCGACCAGATTCGCAAGATCCTTGAGGAATACAAGGAAGCCGTTTACACGAAGCTTTATCCGGAACGAGAGGCGAACTTCGACTATCTGCCGAAGACGTTGATCTTCGCCGTCTCCGAAGCGCATGCGCAACTGATCGTCGATATTGCGAAGGAAGTCTTCGGTCGCACGGACGACAAGTTCGTGCAGAAAATCACCTATTCGTGCGGGAACAGCAATGAGCTGATCAAATCGTTTCGCTATGACGTGGACTTCCGTATTGCCGTGACGGTGACGCTGGTTGCTACCGGTACGGACGTGCGTCCATTGGAGGTGCTGATCTTCCTCAATGACGTGCATTCCGAGACGCTGTACGCCCAGATGAAGGGCCGAGGATGCCGAACCATTTCGCCATCGCAGCTCCAGAGTGTGACGCCCAATGCGGTCACAAAGGAGCTTTTCTATCTCATTGATGCGGTCGGTGTGACGGAAAGCGAGAAGTTTGTGCCTAGCCTGGATGAAAAGGACGAGCGGACGTTGAATCCTACGCTTGAAGCCTTGTTCGAAAAGATGGCTCTGGGTTATTTGCCGGATGACTACTTCCAACTGCTGGCTTCGAAACTGAGTTGTCTCGGCCATCGAGCAGATCCGGAAGATCTGCAGGAATATGACGAACTATCGAAGACCTCCCCTCTTGAATGGGCAAAGATCATCATGGATGTGCTGGAGGAAGGAAAGCTTCCGCCCTTCACGTCCGCGTCGAATGACAACCACGAACGCATGGCCGTCGTGCATGACCTGCTCACCAACATTCCTGCCCGCAAGAAGTTGGTGGAAATCGCCAAGGGTTACGTGAAGGAAGTGGTCGGGAAAACCGATACGGTCATCTCTGCCGGCTTTTCGACGGAAGACGCGCAGGCCTCGACGCAAGCTTTTGAGGCGTATGTCGAAGCGCATCGAGACGATGTCGAAGCTCTGCGCTTGATCTACAACCAGGAGACTGGAAAACTCACGCGAGCCGCCATCGACGACCTCGAAAGAAAACTCTCGTTATCGATTCCCGGCTTCCGCGTCGGGCGTCTCTGGAACGATTATGCGTTGCTCAATCCTCAGCAAATCAAGCCTCTGCAGAGCGATCAGCAAGCCGTCACAAATTTGATTCAGTTGGTTCGATACGCCTACAAGCAAATTGAATCACTCTACACTCTCACCTCACTGGCCGCGCAGCGGTTTGCACTTTGGTGCGGTCAAGCACAACGTTCCATCACACCGGAGCAACGCGAGCTCTTCAAGAAAATTGCGGTCTACATTGCGCAGAACGGGAGTTGCGACATTCGCGGTTTGATTCAGACAATGCCGGAAGTGGCCGGCAGTCTGATCCGTTTCTGCCAGTCTGCTGATGCGGCGAACAAGGAACTCTTTACTCTCAACGAATTCATTCTCAAGGCAGCCTAAGAAAAATGACTGATACACAAGCAAAGGAAGCTTCCATTACGAAAAAGGTCTGGCAGTTGGCCGACATCATGGCCGGTGCGGGCGTAGGCTTCACCGACTATCTCACGCAGCTAACTTATCTACTCTTTTTGAAGATGGACCGTGAGCGCGTAGAGTTCTTCCTGGAAGCTTCTGCTGTGCCGGATGGCTACCGTTGGGAAGATCTGCTCAAGGAAACCGGGGAAGACCTGCTCGATCAGTACGAACAGACGCTGGATGTTCTGAGTCGTCAACACGGCCTTGTCGGCACGATTTTCACGAAGGCGGCCAACCGTATTGAAAGTCCCGTCTACCTTGAGAAGCTCATTTCCTTTATCGACCAGCAACAGTGGCTGCTGATGGATGGCGACGTGAAGGGCGCTTTGTATGAAAGCATTCTTCAGAAGAACGGTCAGGATAAGAAGAGTGGTGCAGGACAGTATTTCACGCCGCGTCCTCTTGTTGATGCCATTGTTGATGTGGTGAACCCGAAGATCGGCGAAACGGTTACGGACCCCGCCTGCGGTACGGGTGGCTTTCTGCTTTCTGCCTTCGCGCATATGAAGAATCAGTCGTTGGACGAAAAGCTTCAGCGATTCCTGCGTAACGATGCGCTTCACGGTTGCGACATTACGCCACTCGTTGTCACCATGGGCTCGATGAATATGTATCTGCATGGCGTCGGGATGCACAGCAGCCCGATCAAGTGCGAAGACTCGCTCTTGAAGGAACCGCAGGATCTGGCTAGAGTCGTGTTGGCCAATCCTCCGTTCGGTGCTCGCCCGTCTGGTTCCGTTGAAATCAATCGTCCTGATTTCATCATTGAAACGAAGAACAACCAGCTGAACTTCGTGCAGCACATCATGGCCCTTCTTGAACGCGATGGTCGTGCAGGCGTTGTGTTGCCGGACAATGTCCTCTTTGAACGTGAAGGTGCGCCGATTCGTGAACAGCTGCTGAAGAACTTTAACCTTCATACGATCCTGCGTCTTCCGACCGGGATCTTTTACGCTCAAGGCGTTCAGACGAATGTGCTTTTCTTTACGAAGGGCGAACAGACGAAGGATGTCTGGTACTACGACTATCGTACCGACGTCAAGCACACGCTAGTCTCCAATCCGCTTACGCGCAAGCACCTCGATGACTTCGTGACCTGCTATTGCTCGGATGATATGACGAAGCGCAAGGAGACCTACGACAAGGATTCGAATCCGAACGGTCGCTGGCGCAAGTATCCGGCTGAAGAGCTTTTGAAGCGTGATCAGGCCAATCTCGACATCACGTGGATGACTGAAGCCAAGAGTGAAGAAGAAACACTCACGATGAATGAAGTATTCGATCGCATGGAAGAACGCGTGAAGATAATTCAGGAAGCCTTCGACAAGTTGAAGAAGGAGCTTCGTCATGAACTTTGATCGAATAAGAGAATTGGTATGGGAGCAAACCTTTCAATCTTCCAAACTTTCTTCAGTTTTGGTAATGCTAGAGGAGGTTGGTAAGTTCATTTCCGGCAGAACGCCGAAGTCTGACGAACTGGCTAGTATTGGTGATATTCCGTATTTCAAGGTTGGGGATATGAATACGGAAGGAAATGAAAAAGTTCTTAGGATCACGAGCTTATTTCTTAAGGAGAAAGCAGGAAAGACTTTTCCGGCTGGAGCAATCGTTTATCCAAAAAATGGTGGTGCTGTATTTACTAATAAACGAAGAATCCTTGCGACAGAGTCTGTTATAGATTTAAACACAGGGGGATTTGTATGTGGTGAAAGGTTAAATCAGGCATATACATACATGTTCTTTTGTGGTTTAGATTTTCGAAAAATCTCAAAGGGAACGGCTTTACCGACAATCGATCAGAAAAAATTACATCAAACAAAAATTCCTGTTCCTTCGCTAGAGGAACAGTCTCGTATCGTTACTAGGCTTGGAGAAGCCTTTGCTGAGATTGACCGCGCAGAGAAGGCCTATGAAGAGCTTCAGACGCTTGCTGGTGTTCTCAGAGGACAGATTCTTCAGAAGGCCATCCAAGGCAAGCTTGTTCCGCAGCGTGCAGAGGAAGGTGTTGTCGAGCAGATTGGAGCTGCGCCGGAGGAAGTGCCGTTCGTGATTCCGGAGTCTTGGAAATGGTGTGTTCTTCGAGGATTAGTCACTCCGACAAAACAGAAGGTCCCGGACGAAAGGTTCACATATATTGATGTAGCCTCTATTGACGGATTTAAAATTACTAATACAAAAACGCTTGAAGCTCAAGACGCACCATCACGAGCGAGAAAGATTGTTAAGGACGGAATGCTTCTGTACTCGACAGTGAGACCGTATCTTAAAAAAATTAGTATCGCGTCTGGACTTGAAGGAGATGTAATTGCTAGTACGGCTTTTGCAACATTTGCTTGTTCAGAAAAAATCTATAACCGGTATCTGTTTTACGTCCTTGTCAGTGAATACATGAATGCTTATGTGAAATCTGTACAAAAAGGAGTTGCGTATCCTGCAATCAATGATAGAGACTTCTATAGCGTTTACATACCGGTTCCTCCTATGACTGAACAGGTCCGTATTGTTGCTAGGTTGGAAGAACTGCTAAAGCAGGTCGATAAAATAAGGTCGTAGAACGGATGTTCCGCTACTTTCATCAAGTTTTTCAGTAGAGTTGCTCCCGCTCTGGCGGAATACTGAATTTGCGCCAGAGGGCAAGGCCCTACGCAACAATGCGCCTTGCCCTCTCTTTGGTTCGTGCCCGCCGAGACCTTGCCCTCAAGGTGCCGCCTAGCGGTCAATCACTTGAGTTCTTCAACGTCGCGCGGGAACAACACGCCTCAAACCCCGCGCTTCTCCCAATTCTTCTGGTACATCTCGGCCATTTGATCCATAACGCGCTCGCCAACATTCTTCTTCATTTGCCATTGTTCACAACCTGGAAATTGAGGATTCGAAAGCCCTTGGTCAGGAGGGGGCTCTTGGTCGACTTACACATCAGACTAAACCAAAGTGCCCTTCCAGCTTCAATCCGCCTTCTTCCCAAAGAAGCTCTCGATGAATTCCTGATCGCCCTTCCCTGATGATGATGGCGCCAGAACGCTCTGGCTTCGAGAGCGCTTCCTTTCGAGGAATTGATGGAGCGTCAAGTCGAACGGACTGTCTGCGGGATCAACTTCCTCCCTGAACACAGCGAGCGGCACGTGCACCATGACGTCCTTCGTCTGGCCGATGCGGTAGACGCGATCCGAGCACTGATCCTCAACCGCAGGATTCCACCAGCGCTCGAGATGTACGACATGGTTTGCGGCCGTGAGCGTCAGCCCGGTGCCTGCGGCACGTCCCGTCAGGACGACCGCGTCGAATCCGGGGCTTCCGTTCTGGAATTCGCTCACTACCTTCTGACGAGCTGCTGGCGCCATGGTTCCGTTGATTTTGCCCGGCATGTGGTCGAGTCCGTAGCGGGCGCGAATCGCACGAGCAACAACGTCCTGCACGTCGAAGTGCTGGACGAAGACCACAACCTTCTCGCGACGGGCAGCGATGTCGTCAAGTATCCTGAAGAAGGCCGTAAGCCTCCCCGAATCCGCGATCATCGAGTCGGTGAGCTCCACGTCTTCGAAGAGCGGAACGGGCGAGAGGGAACAGTTGGCGAGCCTCTGCAGCACGGCGATCGGGATGTTCTCCTTTCGTTCCCGATGAAGCTTCATATCGGAGAGGATTGCCCGATAGGCGTTCGCCTGCTGTTCGGGCATCGGACACGCCACGACATTCTGCGTCTTGACGGGAAGGTCCTTCATGCGCTCGGTCTTGAGGCGCCGAAGCATCAGTCTCACGGACTTTCCCTTCTCGCCATCCATGGAGGCGCCGGTGAGCGCAGCATTGAGCTCTGCGCCCGCCTCTTCGATGTCGGCGTCGCCGCCGTAGCGGCTCATGAAATCGGAGAGAGATCCCATGAATCCCGGCACCGCCGCATCCATGATGGACCAAAGATCCTGAAAGGAGTTCTCGACGGGCGTCCCCGTCATCATGAGCGTGAAGCCGCCTTCGAGCGACTTGGCGGTTTCTGTCATGAGCGCGACGGGATTCTTGATCTTCTGCGCCTCGTCAAAGACGACGACGCTCCAGTTGACGGAGCCGAAGAGCTCGAACTTGTCGCGGACCGTCTCATAGTTGGTCAGCACCCAGTCGGCGGACTCAAGTCTTGACAGAAGTTCAGGTCGCGGGAGCCTCAGCGCGGCCGCTGCCTTCTGGCCCGTCAGGATGTCGGGGCTCTTCAGACTGCGGGGATAGTACTTCTCGGCTTCGAGCCTCCAGTTTTCGATGAGGCCTACGGGTGCAACGACAAGCGCGGGACGAGGATGATCCTCCGCCTCAAGGCCCTGAATGACCCAACGGATGAAGGAGAGGCACTGAAGCGTCTTACCGAGGCCCATGTCGTCGGCAAGAAGCGCTCCCGGAACGCCGCGGTTCCAGAGATCCTTGAGCCAGTCGAGGGCTTCCGTCTGATGAGGCAACAATCTGTACTCGGGACTGAGTCCCGTGAGCTCGTGCGTGAATGCATCCCTGCGATTCCTCGAAGCAACGTACTGGAGCACCTCAAGGTTGTCCTGAAGAACAGGACCATAACGAACGGATCTGACGGGTTCATCGAGGATCTCCACATCATCCTCGGCCTCGTCCGTGATTCTGGACTGATTTTCACCGCCATCCTCGTTCTTCGTCCTGCGGTTGACACCGTCGGCAAAGGCCTTGAGCTTCTCGAGGTCTACTGCGTCTGCGGGCACCTGTCGGCCAGCAACGTCAACCATGGTCTCGCCGGCTGCCACCGCCTTCTCGACGCTCTGAACGAGGGCGTCGATCTCGGCCTGCGTGCCCGTGAAGAATTCACCCCCCACCATGACGGTCCAGCGGTTCACTTCGTCGCTACCGAACCATGACGCATTGCACGGCTCAACGAAGCCGAGCGATTTGGGCGACCAGGGACCGAAAGCTTCAACACGGTCGCTCAGAAATTCGGGCGACTCGATGAAGGCATCGTCGACAAGAACCTCAAGCTCAGCTTCGGGGAGCTTTCCCTCAAGGTGCCTCATGATCTCACGGTGCGGGTTGGCGAGGAGCCTCGTCTTGTCGGCAGGCGTACCGTTGCGGGCAATGGACTCTACTGCTTCAAGGACAAGGCGTGTTTCATCAGGGATGAAAAGATAAGCCCCCTGCCCGAGGATGAAATAGCCGGGCACCTTGCCGTCAGGGGCGATCTGATTTCGGACCCTTCGACCCTGCGTGTCGGAGATCAGGGATTCGAAGTTCTTGCGCTCGCTCCCCGGCGTCGAATTGGCCCTGAGGAAGTACGGACGAATCTCACCCGTCTTCTTGTCGATGGCAAGCGAGATCTGTCCCGCCGTAAACATGCGGGTGGAACCGGCAGCTTCGCTCAGTGACCTGTCGCCTGTCTCATGGAGCCATTCACTCAAGCCTGCCCAGGCGGCTCGGCATTCGTCTTGCGACGAGGCGGCAGCAATCTGTGCGCGATAGCGATCAATTGCATCGACGGTGAAGAAGAACCTGGGGGGAATGAGAAAGCGGCGGCGTCCCGTCTTGAGCAGCATGCCTTCCGCCTCAGCGCCGAGAAGACGCCTGCGGTTGTGCATCCAGGACATCGTGACCGTTCGCGAAGCCGTTCCGGGAACGCCCGTCTGCTCGAGAGCCAGTGCAATGTCGCCCTGATTGACAAAATCAAGTCGCCTCAAGTCGGCGGCGCTCAGGCCCGAGAGCACGATGTCCGACACCTCGACAGCGTCTGCATCACCTTCACGAACAAGAACGGCAAGCTCGTTGTCAACGAGGTCAAGGAGCCTCGCTGCACCTTCATGGTTTTTCGCCCATTCGCCGACAGGCAATTTTCGCCCGTTCTGCTCCAACGCAACCACGAACGAATGCCGACAGTCAGTGAGACTGAGAAAGCGGCGGTATGCTGCGCGCGGATCCTCATCGGGCGCCGCCTCCCAGGCGGAGGCCTTTTCGGCCTCAAGCGCGAGAAGGTGCCTCCTGAGCACGGCAAATGCTTCAGGCTCCATGGTGCCGCGACGAACATAAGCGAGCGTTGCGGGTTCCTCCTTGCTGGAGAAACCGAAAATCTTCTTTAAGCCAAACATCTGTCTTCTTTCCTTTCCACCTTATCGAGGAACTCTTTCGTGGGTCAATTCCTCGATGGCAGCATCAGCCTGCTGCTTCCAATCACCGGAATGTGTAAAGTCGTACTTTACGTACTCTTTGGACAATAGATCCCACCAATGGATGGTACCTCTGGTCGTGGTGATCTTGGAAGTTCTGTAGCCGACTCTGACCTTACCCATGTCAGAAAACTCAGAAATCACCACATCGCCCCGAAGTTCGAAAAGGAACATCAGGAACGATGGCCCGGTGCGGCCGTTCAGAACTCCAAGCCGGCTGATCAGCGAAGGATATTTGTTTTTGAACCGCTTGACGAGCTCCGCATGGCGCGTTGGGGAAGCCGCATAAACCCTGCATTTCTTGAACCGTCCGGCTCTCCAGTAGCGAAGCCAGAATTCACGGCGTTCGGTCCAGTGCCGGGTTGCAGTTGTATTCGAGTCGTACGCGCTACCACCCTCAACCGCATCTCGAGCAAAGTCGAACAGGTTTTCGAGCTCCAGCCCCATTTCCCAGAAGTCGAAGAGCTCCGAGACTTTCCCTGCAATCGGGTGCCACCTGCTGGCGTTGATCGGATCCTTGCGCGAGCCGAGCAGGCGGTCGAAAATCCACATGATTTCCTGCCGAATGCCGGCGCTCGGGACATCTTCGGGGAATTTGAAAAAGTGGCCGAGCATTGCATCGGTGAACTCTACCAACATGGTCGGATCCCTCAGTTTTCCGCCCTGGTCGATCGAATCATCGGTAATGAACTTGAGGACCGCCCGCATTTCGTCATCGGTTTTGTGCACGCCGCGCGCGATCATGTCGCTGTAATAAGGAAAACGTTCCACCCATACGTATCGGGTGAATCGGGACTCGGCCGTGATGAAGCCTGCGCCCACGCGCACAACGCCCTCAGACAGGTTTTCATCCTTGCGGAGCAAGTTGGCGGCTCGAAAGGGACCGCCCTCGGAAAAGAAGCCGTTCTGTGCCAGAGGCTGAACCTTCGGCACGGATGCGACTAAAGCATCCATCGAGTTGCGCCCTCCGAGCGGCACTCTCCCGGGACCGGGATAGTAGTCAAACCACTTCCGGAGGAAGTCTTCCGATTTGTCCGCCTTTCCACGCTCACGAAGGGCATCCACGACAATGGACAGCGCTTCAGGGCTGTCGATCAGCGGCAACAGGCCATCCGCAACCGTCGTGAAGATGACTCGCCAAAGGTTGCTCAGCTCACGATCGTTGAAGACGGCAGCCCTGCGCTCACGATAGAGCTTGAACCAGAGTTCCTTGAGACTGTTATGAGTGAGTGGAACGCCTAGCCCCCAGTAATGCACCGCCAGGTCATGAGATTTCTGAATGCGATACATTTTGGGCGTGGGACGCCTGAAGACGTCAAAGCTGGCAAGCATCATTGCCTTCTTTTCATCCGTGAGCATGGTCAGCTCCCGTGAACCGTCTCTGCGTCCGATCGAATGAGGCGGCTTTCCTCTTTGCTGATGGCAGGCGGCGTCATGATGAAGCGAAACTCGATGCGACGGTTGGCGGGATCGTTCGTCGGGGTCGGGTGCTCATGACCGGGCAACGGGCGGGAGGCACCGTAACCCGAGAGCGAAAAGAGTCTCTCGTTCCTGATGTTCGTAAGCCCCTCAAGACCGGGACGCCCCACCACCATCGCGTCGAAGACCGCACTCGAGCGGGATGTCGAAAGCAGTCGATTGCGTCGCCCCGTCAAGTCGCCTCTATAGGTCTGGTTGTCGGTATGGCCTTCGATGAAGACGGCGTCGAGCGTATTCCCATTTGGGTTCATTTCCAGACAATGCGGCTCCTTCATGGACAAAGGCTGATAGCAGGGAAGCTCCTTCTCAAGAACGTTACCGATTATCTTGACCTTCTCAAGGTTCGAGTCGTCAAGCGTATTGAGGCCAACGCCGAAGGTGACGGCGGATTCAGGAACGCGGAGCACGCCGCGCACCGTATCGATGTCGACCATGATGCCCTGCTCTTCGAGCGACGTCTTCAACTGCTCCAGGAACGCCTTAAGGGCACGTGAATTGCCTTCCAGGCGTTCTTCAACGATTGTGAGGCGTCCCTGAACCTGATTGAGATTCTCAAGCGCAACCCTTGCTCTTTCCGCAGCCTCCTTCGCATGTCTGGCCTCCTCATCCGCCCTGCCGGCAGCCGTTCTGGCTTGAATGATGGCCACGGCCAGGGTCAAAATGAAGACGAAGAGAAGGGCCGACATGAGGTCGGAAACGCTGGCGAGGTAGTTGACGCGTTCGGGCCTGCTGTGCTTTTTTCGGACGGAACGGATCATCAGGCATCCTTTTCTGTCTTCTTGGCAGCCGCCTCAGTCGCATAACTGAGCTTTCCGACGGAGCCGCCGAGCGTCCTGGCCGCTTCTGCAATCAAGTCAACGGACTCCTTGAATTCAGCGGTGCGTGCCGAGAGCTTCTCGGTCGCGTTTTCCTGCATGCTCGTCCATTCCTTGAGCGCGGAGCTCATGCTGTCGATGGCCCCCGAAAGGCTCTGGTCCGTCACGGACATGTTCGTGCTGACGGCGTCATTGAGCCTCATGAGAGCGGAGCCAAGACGTTCCGTACTTTCGAGCAGCAGCTTTTCAATGTTTTCGGCATTGTTCTTGAGCATGTCGGCCGTCTGAACGAATTCCGTGAGAGACGTCGTGACCTTCTTGAGGGAATCCTCGGAGGTCGTGGTAATCATCGAGCATACTTCGCGCGCTCGATCGAACATGTCGCGGGAAATCTGTTCGCCGTCTGCCTGAAGCGTGGTGGACTTGTCAAGCACGTCAGTGCATCGCTGGATGCAGAGGGAAAGATCGGAGGCAGCGGTCCTGACTTCCTTGCCTGCCTCGATGATATTTCTTCCCCATTCGACATCAGCATCCATACAGGAAAGGGTTCTAGCCGTCGCCGTTGTCCGCCACACGAGCACTAGCATTTGCCTTGTTCATTTGAAACTGCTGCAGGGTCATTGCCCTGTCGCCTGAACCATCGGTCGCCGAATATGGAAAGGCGGGGTGCATCCCATTGATGCTGCCCCGCCCTTCCGAAGTTGAGACGGCGAACCTCAGTCCGGTGCGCCGATCGTGCTTATCAGAACACGTGCCTCACGCCGACGTTCCAGCGCCACATCTCGCTCACTTCACCACCCGTCGTCCTTTCGAGGTCAACGTAGGTGTAGGTGGCGGGCGTCAGGCGGAAGTTCGCGCCGACGCCGAATTCACCCCAGGTGCCGCCGATGTCGTCGGACATGCGGACGCTCTTTGCACCCAGGCTGGCAACCGCCTCGCTCTCTCCCTTGAAGTCATGCAGCACGGAGGCGCGGGCGTAGACGAGGCCCTTGTCCTTCGGGAAATTGAAGCCAGCGCGAACGCCCATGCGACCGATCAGGCTGTCGA
>ENA-OWPF01002583-OWPF01002583.1-human-gut-metagenome-genome-assembly--contig:-NODE-2583-length-12541-cov-2.871296_pt1 | contig 12541 bp, 10 predicted proteins | sample MGYA00248261_ERZ651840 | MGnify/ENA primary metagenome ERZ651840 (study PRJEB26924, sample SAMEA4378268) | human gut metagenome | biome: human gut; feature: human-associated habitat; material: faeces... | reverse complement strand
AAAGGTGGAACGTGGCAACCGCAATCTCTGCGGAGCTGTGCCAGCTTGCGTTGCTGTACCGTTGGTGCGCAAGGCCAACGCTCGGCATTTACGGCTACCTGCTTGCCATGTTTTTGACCGGAGCGAGCGCCGCTGCGGTCAACCTTGCCATCCTGCACCGGCGGACAGCGTTCCGCCTGAAACCCTTCCGACGGTTCGGCGTGCCGCTGCTTTGCGGCGCTGCGGTTTTTCTGTGGACTCGCGTTTTCGCGCAGACATTCGCCTGCCGGTTTGATAACACCGTGACCGCCCTCGCGGCAGCCCTCGTGTCAGCTATCATATTGTATTTGCTCGTGCTGAGGCTGCTCGGCATCCGTCTCGGGCGGTATCTGGCACATCGCGTGGAAAATCCGGCAGTCCTTCCGGTATTCCTGTGGTAGGAAAATAGAGAAGTGCTATCAGCGTGAAGATTGGAGAAAGGGTAACGGGTTGCCGCTGTGCGGGCGGCGGCTTTTTTACTGCAGGAATAAAAAATGAAAACAGAGCGCTTCACAGCAGTGAAACGCTCTGTTTTTGTATGAGTATCATCGGATTTGCGTGCTCCGGAGCTTCCTGCAGCCATTGCTCGGAAATCCGGATGAAGCAGTTCCGCAGCAGCCGGAGATGATTCGTACAGCGGGAACTTCTCGGTGAGTGCCAGAACGCGTGCGGAAATCTCGTCCTTCTTCTCATCGTAGTTTTTCCGACCGATTTCACAGGGAATACTATTTACTACTTGAATAGTACGGATTTTTGCGGTATACTATAAACAAACAAAAAGCAACAGGAGGTTACTATCATGGCTGCTATTACGAAGAAGTCCACCATTGGTGAGGTTCTGAATATGAACATCGAGACCGCTCGTTTCTTTATGGAAATCGGCATGCACTGCCTCGGCTGCGCCATGGCCAGTGGCGAGACGCTGGAGCAGGCTTGCCTTGCACACGACGTGGATCCGGACGAGTTCCTCGAGCAGCTGCGCACCTATCTGGAGAGCCTGTAAGATACAGACATGGATCAAAAGCCGGCGGTACGCCGGCTTTTGGCGTTTCCGAAGGAGTATGTATGGATTCCATTCGTCTATCACCGCGGCTGCAAATGGTCGCGGACTTCGTGCCGCCGTGCGCCTGCGCTGCGGATATCGGTACAGATCACGGATATTTGCCGGTCTGGCTGCTGCAAAATGGAGTCGTTCAAACGGCCATCGCGGCCGACATCCATGTCGGTCCGCTTGCCAATGCGCGGAAGTCCGCCGCCGCTTACGACTTGGAGGAGCGCGTTCGGTTCGTGCAGGCGGACGGTCTGCAATTTCCGGACGCGCAGGCAGCGGATGTCATCACCATTGCCGGCATGGGCGGGGAAACGATCTGTGCGATCCTGACGGCCACACCGTGGCTGCGGCAGGGAAAACGGCTCGTTTTGCAGCCGCAGAGCAAAGTGCAGGAACTGACGGACTGGCTCTGGCACAACGGTTTTACGATCGAGGACGCAGCCCTCTGCCGCGATGCCGGCAAGCGCTATCTTGCCCTGCGCGTGCTTGGACAGCCGGCCGGGCAGACATACACGGTGGAGCGGCTGCTGCTTCGCCGCCGCGATCCGCTGCTGCCGGAGCACCTCACAGAAGAGATCCGGCGGCAAACGCGCGCACGCGCCGGCATGGCGCTTGCAAAGCAAACGCCGGCGGCGGAACTGGCAGCGATCGACGCGCGGCTCTCGCAGCTGCAAACCTGCCTGAAGGAGGTACAGACATGGTAATTATCAATGACATCTACGCTTTCTTAAATGAGATCGCGCCGGTGCGGTATCAGATGGATTTTGATAACGCCGGTTTTCTGGTCGGTGACGGCGGAACTGCGGTAAAAAATGCGCTGCTGGCGCTGGACATCACAGACGCCGTGATTGCAGAAGCGATCGAGCTGCGCGCGCAGCTCATTGTTTCGCACCACCCGCTCATCTTTACGCCGCTGCGGCACGCGACGACGGATGATCTCGCCGGACGCAAGGTGCTGACCATGGCGCGGCACGGCATTTCAGCCATCTGTATGCACACGAATCTGGACATTGCCGACGGCGGCGTCAATGATGCGCTCATGGCGGCGCTGGGCGCGGAGGTCACGGGCGGCCTGGAGCCGGCCGGTACGGCGGCCGACGGGCGCACGCTTACCTGCGGACGTGTAGGGAAGCTTCCGAACCCCATGACCATGGCGGAATTTCTGCCCTATGTTGCCGGACGTTTGCACGTCAACGGGCTGCGGTATGTGGACGGTGGCCTGCCAGTGGAAAGAATCGCGGTTTGCGGCGGCTCCGGCGGGAATATGCTGGATCTGGCGGCTGCGAAGGGCTGCGACACCTTCGTGACGGCAGACGTGAAGTACAACCGCTTCCTCGCGGCAAAGGAGCTTGGCATCAACCTGATCGACGCCGATCACTTCTGCACGGAAAATGTGGTCATCCCGGTCCTGCAGGAGAAACTTCAGCGGCAGTTCCCGGATGTTACATTCACCGTCAGTCAGGTGCTCCATCAGACCGCACAGACATATTGTCCATAACGTATGCCGCCGGCACGCTGCCGGCGGCATATTCTCGTCCCGGACCTCATACAGTTTTGGTAAGACTGATGAGGAGAGGACGACAGAATGGACAATTCTTCAATTTACGCAGACATTGCCGCCCGTACCGGCGGGAATATTTACATCGGCGTTGTCGGCCCGGTACGCACCGGGAAATCGACCTTCATCAAACGCTTCATGGAAACGCTCGTGCTTCCGAATATTTCCGATGATTACGTGCGGGAGCGTGCGCGCGACGAGCTGCCGCAAAGCGGATCCGGCCGGACGATCATGACAGCTGAGCCGAAGTTTGTCCCGGAGGATGCCGTCTCGATCGAGCTGGATGCTTCCGTGCGCGCCTCCGTGCGGCTGATCGACAGCGTTGGATATATGATCCCCGGCGCAAACGGTCAGTACGAAAACGGGGAAGAGCGTCTGGTCACAACGCCGTGGTACGATCACGAGATCCCCATGCGCGTGGCGGCGGAAGAGGGAACGCGCAAAGTTATCCGCGAGCACTCGACGATCGGCATTGTCGTCACGACCGACGGCAGCGTGACCGAGCTCGCGCGGGAGGACTATGCCGCGGCAGAAGCGCGCATCGTTGCAGAGCTGCAGGACATCGGCAAGCCGTTTCTCATCCTGCTCAACACGGCCGATCCGGCGGGGGAGGCCGCACAGACATTGGCGGCTCAGCTGCGCGAGCAGTACGATGCCGCCTGCCTGCCGGTCAACTGTCTGGAGCTGACGGAGCAGGATATTCTGGAGATCCTGCGCTCGGTATTGTATGAATTCCCGGTCACAGAGGCTTGCTTCCGTATGCCGGAGTGGATGGACGTCCTGGCACCCGAAAATGAGACAAAGCAGCAGCTCTATGCACTGCTGCGCGAACAGATGCCGTCACTGCACCGCCTGCGTGACGCACGGCGCGCGGCGCAAGTGCTCGCAGACAGCGAACTATTGGAAGCGGCGGACGTGGAAAACGTCTCTGTGGACACCGGGGCCGTTTGTTACGTGCTCACATTTCCGCGCGCGCTGTACTACAGCATCATCAGCGAACAGGCGGGCGTTTCCCTGCGCAGTGATGGGGAGCTCATCTCGTTTCTGGCGGAAATGGGGCGTATCCAGGCTGACTATCAGCACATCCGCGGCGCACTGGAGGACGTGCGCAGCAAGGGCTACGGGGTCGTCATGCCGTCGGCCGGTGATCTGCAGCTTGCAGAGCCGGAGATCGTCCGCAAAGGCGGGCGCTACGGCGTCCGGCTCAAGGCCAGCGCAAAAGCCATTCACATGTTCCAGACTACGATCGAGACAGAGGTCTCGCCGGAGATCGGCGGAGAGAACGCATCGAGCGAGATCCTCGGCTTCCTGCTGCAGGGCTTTGACGGGGATGTCGAGCAGCTCTGGCAGTCCAATATTTTCGGCAAGCCGATCTACACGATCGCACAGGAGGGCGTGGAGGAAAAGCTCAGCTGCCTGCCGACGAAAGCGGTCGGAAAGCTCCAGGAAACTTTGCAGCGCGTGGTCAATGAGGGCAGCGGAACACTGATCTGTATTATTTTGTGACAGGAGCTCTGTCTGGTGTCCGGGAACCGGCTTGCAGACGCTTTTTTTGAGAATAGCAAATCGTTATAACAGGCATCCGGCGTTTTGCCGGATGCCTGTTTATGTTGTCCCTGTCCTTGATTTCAGGATTTGTGTCTTGAAATCAAGAATCATGATGATTCTTGAATTTGCACTGATGCAATGGTAAACTGTGGTCATGGAAGTCTCTCGAGTTCGTGTATGACGACGGCAACCAGCCGTTCGCCATGATCTACAACGACGGCTCGACCTCTTAATGCAGTCTTCAGGGCTGGCCTTACAAAGATCAAAAGGCATCAGGCTAAACGTATGTCTAGTCGTGTAATGCGGAAAGGCTTTTTCTCTCTCGTCGTAGGCGGTGTGCACATGAGTGCATGGCGCGGGATTCGCCCATGGTGAACGTGATGCAATATAATATTGATTCAATTATCAGAAGCAAACCAGCATGGATTTTTTATTTACTCTTGATTCAAGCCTTAATTGTAATAATGGCGATTAAGGGTATGCAATTTGTTCTAAAAAAAGAAAGCAGTATTTTCGCGTGGAAGATTAAAGACAGGCCAAAGCATTGGAAGACTTACGATTTGATAGCGAAGGTGATTATAACTGCGGGGTTGGCTTTCTTGGTCATCACTTACACGCTTCCATTTACGCTGGATATTCCACGTCTACTGACGGGAACGGAAGAGCGTGCGACAGTTATTATTGTAAGCGGGTATGACTACAGTAAAGAGAATGAGGCTGTTTTACCTCCTTTGGTGAGAGTACAAAATGTAGAAGATGAAACGGAGTTTAGAGTGTACCTTTTCCATGGTGAGATAGACGCAGGAGAATACATACAAATTGAATATCTTCCGCATTCAAAGCATGCACGAGTAATCCAGAAAGATGGATAAGTGGTCATTATGATGCGTACAACCGTCAGCACACAACCACAGATCATTATCGTTGTCTGCTGTATCACGCTGCGTCTTTGTGTATATCGGCGGACGGTGCAGTAGATTTTTTCTCAAACCGGCAAAAATGACGCGGATTCCGGCTGGTGTTTTGTGTAAGGTTTGCGTTGTTTTCTTCACAATGCTGTGGTAAACTATGGGCAAGAATTCTAAAGAAAACGAGGGATGTTTATGAAGGCACTTTCCAAAATTGCTGCCGGCGTGAGCCCGTCCGCAACGCTGGCCGTCAGCGCTCTGGCCAAGAAGATGAAAGCAGAAGGGAAGGACGTTATCGGCTTCGGCGCCGGTGAGCCCGATTTTGCCACGCCCGACCGCATCAGTTATGCCGGTGTGCGCGCGATCTGCGACGGAAAAACGCGCTACACCCCGGCGGCCGGCATGATCGAGCTGCGTCAGGCGATCTGTGACCGCGCCAAGGCGGATTACGGTCTGGAATACGAGCCCACGCAGGCAGTTGTCGCCAGCGGCGCCAAGCATATGGTCTACATTGCGCTGGCCGCTCTGGTCGACCCGGGCGACGAAGTCATCGTCCCGGCCCCGTACTGGGTCAGCTATTATGAGATGGTGCGCCTGTTCGGCGGTGTGCCTGTGGTCGTCAATGTCAGTGAGGAGCAGGGCTTCCAGCTCACGCCGGAGCAGCTCGAGCACGCCATCACAGACAAGACGAAGGCCATCATTCTCAATAACCCCTCCAACCCGACCGGCGCTGTCTATCCGAAAGAGGCGCTCAAGGCTGTCGCCGATGTCTGCGTCAAGCACGACCTGTATATCATCTCGGATGAGATCTATGATAAGCTCGTCTATGACGGCGTGCCGTTCACCAGCGTCGCCGCGCTCAGTGACGAGATCAAGGCACACACGATCCTCATCAACGGCGTCTCCAAGACCTATGCCATGACCGGCTGGCGTATCGGCTATTCTCTGTCTCCGGCGCTGGTGGCCAAGGCTATGACCAATTACCTCAGCCACTCGACCGGTGCACCGGGCACGATGTGCCAGTGTGCGGCCATCGAGGCGCTCTCCGGCCCGCAGGACGAGGCGGAGCAGATGCGTAAGGTGTTTGAGCAGCGCCGCGACCTGATCGTGCGCCGCATCAACGCCATGCCCGGTGTCAGCTGCCTGAAGCCGAGCGGCGCGTTCTACGTCATGATGAATCTCGAGCAGATCCTCGGCAAGCAGATCGACGGTCAGGTCATCGGCAGCGGTGATGATTTTGCAAAGCTGCTGCTGGAAAAGAGCCTGGTCGCGGTCGTGCCGGGCAGCGGCTTCGGCGCACCGAATTTTGTGCGCCTGAGCTATGCGATCTCGACGGAAAACATCGAGACCGGCATGGATCGTCTGGAAGGCTTCCTGAAGCAGCTTCAGTAACTCACAATATTGAGAGGCGCGCGGTTCGACCGCGCGCTTCTTTTTCTGTGCTTTGGTTGACGCGCCGGGCACAAAATGGTATCCTGAGAGCATGTCATAAGCGTCCGTTCCCGCCGCATACCATAGCAAGAGGGGGGAGCGCCGTGACAAAGTTACTCTATCAGCGGATCCTGGTCGTGCTGCTGGCGTTGATCGTGGTGTTCGGCGGCTGGTTTGCCGCCGACTGGCAGCTCCGGCGCGCGGAAGCAGCCGCAAACTGGACCGATCCAAAGCGGGTCCTGATCCTTGACGCCGGTCATGGCGGGGAGGACGGCGGGGCAGTGGCACCAAATGGGACGGTCGAGGCGGATATTAACCTGCAGATCGCGCTGCGCGCACGCGCGATCGCGGAGCTGACCGGCATTGAAGTCGTCATGACACGCGACAGCCCGGATATTGCATATCCGGACAATGCCACCACGATCGCCGAGCGAAAGAAAGCCGACCAGCACCAGCGCGCAGAACTGATCCGAAAAACGGATAACGCCGTGCTCATCAGCATCCACCAGAACTGCTATCCGGATCGCAAACCGTCAGGCGCGCAGGTACTGTATGCGGCGAGCGACGGCAGCGAAGCGCTCGGCACACAGATCCATGACAATCTCGTTGCATATCTTGACCCGCAAAACCGGCGCGTCGCGGCGCCGATCTCGGAGAAGATCTACCTGATGCGGGAAGTGAAATGTCCCGCAGTGCTGGTCGAGTGCGGCTTTTTATCCAATGAATCCGAGTGTACAAAGCTCAAGGACGGCGGCTACCAGACCAAACTGGCGGCCGTGATCATCGCGTCCTACTTACAATACCGGCAGTCTCTGCCGCAAACAGGAATGGTTACATGAAAGCAAAATCGAGTACAAAAACCGTTTTTTATTGCTCCGAATGCGGCAATGAGACGGCAAAATGGATGGGGCAGTGCCCGGCATGCGGCGCATGGAACACGCTGGTCGAGGCGCCGAAAGAACCCAAAATGTCTCTCGGCACGCGCGCAAAACGTATCGCACAGCCAAAACTGATCTCGGAACTGGACGCCGAGGAAGAACTGCGATTTTCCACCGGGATCGGGGAATTTGACCGCGTGCTCGGCGGCGGCGCCGTGCGCGGCTCGCTGGTTCTGGTCGGCGGCGCGCCCGGCATTGGCAAATCCACGCTGCTGCTGCAGCTCTGCGGCCGCATCAGCGAGCAGGAAACGATCCTTTACGTCTCCGGCGAAGAGAGCCAGCGCCAGCTGAAAATGCGCGCGCAGCGCCTCGGCGTTGATCACGGCAGCATCTATGTGCTGGCGGAAACGGACCTGAACACCGTTCTCGCCACGATCGACGACCTGCAGCCGACCGTCCTGATCGTAGATTCCATTCAGACTATGTACGACGCCGAGACGGCCTCGACGCCCGGCAGCATCAGTCAGGTGCGCGAGTGCACGATGCGCATCATGCGCTCGGCCAAGGACAGCGGATATACGGCATTCGTTGTCGGCCACATCAACAAGGAGGGCAGCATCGCCGGCCCGAAGGTGCTCGAGCACATGGTCGACTGCGTGCTGTACTTCGAGGGCGATCAGAGTATGTCGTACCGCATTTTGCGCGCGGCAAAAAACAGATTCGGGTCAACCAACGAGATCGGCGTCTTCGAAATGGAAGATTCCGGGCTTCGAGAGGTAACAAACCCATCGGAAATGTTACTGTCCGGACGTCCGACCAACACGCCGGGCACTTGCGTCGTCGGCGTCATGGAGGGGTCGCGCACGGTGCTGGCCGAGGTGCAGGCTCTAGTCACGCCGTCGGGCTACAGCGGCGCGCGCCGGAACGCCAACGGCATCGACTATAACCGCGCCATGCTGCTGCTGGCCGTGCTGGAAAAGCGTGCCGGTTTTTCGCTGTCGAGCTGCGATGCGTACATCAACGTCGTCGGCGGTCTGCGGCTGGACGAGCCGGCCACGGATCTGGCGGTCATTCTGGCAATCGCATCGAGCTATAAGGATCTGCCGGTCGGCAGCGATCTGGCCGCCGTCGGTGAGGTCGGCCTGTCCGGCGAGATCCGCTCCGTGAGCCATTTGAATCAGCGCCTGTCGGAGATCGCACGGCTGGGATTCCGGCGCTGCATCATCCCGGCGCACGTGCGCGATGATGTGCAGAAGCAAAACGGCCTGCAGACGATCCCGGTCAAAAACATCCGGGAAGCGCTCAAGGCTGTGTTCGGTGCGTAGATCTTTCGATTTCAGCTGCGAGAAAGCGCACGATGAAAAAATGAGAAAATAGCGCAGAAAACAGCCGAAAGACGCTTATCGTGCTTTTCGGCTGTTTTCTCCTCCTCTGAATTCGGCAAAATTTTTATTTTGCCGAATTATTTGTGGATTTCGTCAATAGACACTGCCCCTTACTTCTGGTATGCTCTTATTAGAATTTGAGGTGTTGGCTATGGATTATTCAGATGCGCCGCAGGTGCTGCGCGACTTTTTGATTTATCACGAAACGATCTGCGGGCATTCCAAGGCGACGGTCGACCAGTATTATCTCGACCTGCGGATGTTTCTGCGATTTTTGAAGCTCGACCGCGGGCTCGCGCCGCGCACGGCGGAATTGGACGAGATCTCCATTGCGGATGTGGATCTTTCCTTCCTGCGTGCCGTAACGCTCACGGAGGTTTACAGTTTTCTGGCCTATCTGTCGCGCGACCGCGTCAGGCAGCCGAATGCGCACGAGCCGGAATACGGCTTGAGCGCCAGCTCGCGTGCGCGCAAGATCGCCGCGATCCGCAGCTTCTTCAAATACCTGACCGTGAAAGCGAAGCTGCTGGAGGAAAACCCGGTGCAGGATCTCGACTCCCCGAAGATACCAAAAACCCTCCCCCACTATCTCACACTGGAAGAAAGCAAGCGGCTGCTGTCCGTTGTGGATGGGAAAAACAAGGAGCGCGATTATTGCATTCTGTGTATTTTTCTCAACTGCGGTCTGCGTATCTCGGAGCTGGTCGGCTTGAACCTGCAGGATGACCACGGCGACAGCCTGCGCATCCTTGGCAAGGGCAGCAAAGAGCGTGTTGTCTACCTCAACAACGCCTGCCGCGAGGCGCTCGACCGCTATCTGGCTGTGCGCAGCGAAATCGCGCCGCCGCGCACGACGGCCATGTTTCTCTCCAACCGGCGCACGCGCATCAGCTGCGATTCCGTACAGGTCATGGTTAAGAAAAACCTGACCCGTGCGGGACTGGACGCCAGCCAGTATTCCACGCATAAACTGCGGCATACCGCCGCTACACTGATGCTGCAAAACGGCGTGGATGTGCGCACGCTGCAGGAGGTGCTCGGCCATGAGCACCTGAACACCACGCAGATCTACACCCACGTAGACAACGATCAGCTGCGCACGGCTGCAGCGGCAAATCCGCTGGGAGAATTCTCTCCTGACGAGAAAACGGCGAAAAAAATCTCCGATTCCTGAAAACAGGGATCGGAGATTTTGCTTGCTTATTTGGATTTGACCTTCGGCAGGTAATCGCGGACGCGATGATGCGGCTTATCGAAGCCGAACGCACGGATCGCCATCAGCAGCGTGCCGAGCGCGGCAGCGCCGTCCAAAACGGCGGCGAACCACAGCGTACAATAGCCGAGCTCTGCCATCACCAGCAGCAGGACCTTCACGACCACGCCGATCGCCAGATGCTCGCGGCAGATGCCCTCGACCCAGCCGGCCGTCTCGATCGCCTCCGGCAACAGGTACGGATCCTGGCTTGTGAGCAGGATATCGGCGTCAAACCGCTCGTCGCTCTCCTCCGGGATCACGCAGGCGTCCAGATCTGCCGATGAGTGCTCCGGATGTGCCGTGCAGCGGCGGTCATAATACAGCAGCAGTTCCCCGTCGCTCAGGTTCTCCACCTGCTGCGACAGGATCTGTTCCTTTTCCGCCCCGCTGCGCTTGCAATAGAGGTGATCCGCCTTGAGCTCTTTTGCATTCTCTGCAACGGAGTCGTTGCTGGCATTGCTGAAGAGCGTGATCGTGTGCACGCCCAGCGCACGCAGCTCTTTGAGCGCGGGCTTCGTGTCCGACTGCACAACTTCCTGCAGCAGGATCTTGCCTGCATACTGCTCACCAACGGATACATAGACCACATAGCCGTCTGTCAGGTCTGCATCCGGGATGTCCACACCCTTGAGGATCATCAGCTCACGCGTGCCGACGCAAACGCGGGTCGATTCAATGTAAACCTCCACGCCGCTCTCGGGAATATCCACCGCGCGGGAGAGATACTGCGTGAGAATGGGGCCGCTGTAGGCAGCGCAGATCGCGCGCGCCGTGCGGCTGTTCGAGCAGGACTCCGCATTGGCCGCCAGTTGCAGCAGGGCCTCCGGCGTCAGCTGACTGGATTTCACGCTGATCACCTTCGGAAGCTGGCTGTCCCCTTTCCCTTCATCGACTGCAACCGCACGCACGGCGTTGAGCGCGCGCATGCTGCGGCAGCTGCGAAACAGCACGTCGCAGCGGTATGCACCGTTGACGGCACTGTACCACACCAGCGGCACAGAAATCAGCAGCGCACACGGGGTGGAAAGAAAGAGGACGATCATGGCGGCATGAATTGCCCGGGAAACCGTTGCGACCTTGAGCACGATCTCCAGCACGGCCACCAGCACCGCAATGCACAGACCGGCCGGTGCAAGATAGCCGATCCACTTCGGGGCGGCGAATTCAGCCGGAGAATGGATCTCCCCGCCGACGGCGGCTTCCAGCGTTTTCTGCGCATGCACCGTAACGACCGCGATCAGTATCGACATGACCCGGTACACGAGCAGGAAAACGGCGGCATCCACCGGCTGCCCGACCGCCATCGTACCGATCACGCACACGATCACGATCACCGCGGGCCGGAACACCTGCCGGTCCAGAATGCAGGCGATCGCAGATGCAAGGTAGTCATACCCGGCGGCGAGCGCGGACAAAGCCAAAAGGATATACTGCACCACCGTGTTGTGCACCAGTGCGCCGATGACGCACAGTATCAGCGCCGCAGCAAGACGCACGATCAGCACAAGATACAGTCCCGTTTCCGGAAACAGGCGCAGCGTTTTCCAATCATAATCCGGCCGGTCGGCAGCAAAACAGCTCGCAGACAGCCGCATCAGAAGTTCCTGAAAATTCATGGGAGTTCCCCCTGTTCTGACTGAGCCGTATACAGACAGCAGCTCAGGCTTTTCCGTCGCAGCCGAGCACATCGACGATCTTGTGCTTGACAAGCTGCTTGATGTTTTCCCGCGCGGGGCCGAGGTACTTTCTCGGGTCAAACTCTGCCGGGTGCTCGGCAAGATACTTGCGGATCGTGCCGGTCATGGCCAGACGCAGGTCAGAGTCAATATTGATCTTGCACACGGCCAGGCGCGCTGCCTGACGCAGCTGATCCTCCGGCACACCGATCGCACCGGGCATAGCGCCGCCGAACTCGTTGATCATCTGTACGTATTCCTGCGGCACGGACGACGAGCCGTGCAGCACGATCGGGAAACCGGGCAGCCGCTCGGAGACTTCCTCAAGAATATCGAAACGGAGCTGCGGCTTCGTGCCGGGCTTGAACTTGTAAGCGCCGTGGCTCGTGCCGATGGCGATCGCAAGCGAATCGCAGCCGGTGCGCTCGACGAATTCCTGCACATCCTCCGGGCGCGTATAGGACGAATCCTCGGCCTTGACCTTGACATCGTCCTCAATGCCGGCCAGCGTGCCGAGCTCTGCCTCCACGACGGCGCCGTGTGCGTGCGCATATTCCACGACCTGGCGCGTCAGCGCGACATTTTCCTCAAACGGCTTGGAGGAAGCGTCGATCATGACAGAAGAAAAGCCGTCATCGACACAGGCCTTGCAAAGGCACAGTTGGAGCGTTTTATCAAGCTGAGCAATGCATGATAAAGTGTTACGAGTTATTTTGACCTGCAGTGCAAGGATATTAGCTTTTGATTATGAAACGGAAAGGCAGGATTCATAGGATGATACTTGATACGATAGCAGCCACTGCAAAGGAGAGGGTGGCAGCAGCCAAAGAAGC
>ENA-OWPF01002578-OWPF01002578.1-human-gut-metagenome-genome-assembly--contig:-NODE-2578-length-12554-cov-15.810945_pt1 | contig 12554 bp, 10 predicted proteins | sample MGYA00248261_ERZ651840 | MGnify/ENA primary metagenome ERZ651840 (study PRJEB26924, sample SAMEA4378268) | human gut metagenome | biome: human gut; feature: human-associated habitat; material: faeces... | reverse complement strand
CTGCATAGGCTCTTACTATCATATCTCCAGATGCCTTTGATGATGAGTATGGAGACCTTGGATCCAATGGAGTCTCCTCTGTAAAAAACTTATCTCCATAAGTTTTTAGATTATCTCTTCCCTCTACTACCTTTTTTACACCCTCATCTAAGTGCAACTCTTTAGCTTCTATATAATCTCTACTTAGAGAACCATATACCTCATCGGTTGAGATTTGAATATATTTTTTTCCCTCTTTGTAAATAGGGTAACCATTCTCATCTTTTCCTATTGTCCAACTATCCTTTGATACTTCTAGTAGATTTTGTGTTCCTAGTATATTTGTCTCTAAAAAGACTTTTGGTCCTAGAATACTTCTATCTACATGAGATTCAGCTGCAAAGTTTACCACATAATCTATATCATATCTTGAGAAGATATTTTCAACTAACTCTCTGTTTCCAATATCTCCTTTTACAAACTCTATTTTATTTTCAGATATTTCATCTTTTAAACTATCTTTATTTCCAGCATAAGTAAGTTTATCTAAAACTATAATCTGAATACTTTTACCATATTTTTCAAGCATATACTTTACAAAGTTTACACCTATAAATCCAGCTGCTCCTGTTACTAAATATATTTTCATATTTTTCTACTTCTCCTTAACTATTTCTACTAAATATTGACCATAATCAGTTTTAAGTAAAGGTTCTGCTAATTTCAAAACTTCTTCTTCTGTTATCCAACCATTTCTATAAGCTATCTCCTCTATACAAGCTACATAATTTCCTTGCCTTTCTTGTATAGTTTCTATAAAATTAGAAGCTTGTAATAGATTTTTATGTGTCCCTGTATCTAACCAGGCAAATCCTCTTCCCAATAGATTTACTTTTAAAGTTTTCTCTTCTAAATATAATCTATTTAAGTCAGTTATTTCCAATTCTCCTCTTTTACTTGGTTTTATACTTTTTGCTTTTTCTATAACACTATTATCATAAAAATACAATCCAGGTACTGCATATTTAGATTTTGGATTTTCTGGTTTTTCTTCTAAAGAAACTACATTTCTATCCTTATCAAATTCTACTACTCCATAAGCTCTAGGATCTTTTACTAGATAACCAAAAATCTCTGCTCCCTTTTCTAATTTAGCAGCTTTTCTTAAGATAGGAGAAAAGGCTTGCCCAAAGAAAATATTATCTCCTAAAACTAAAGCCACATTATCATTACCTATGAAATCCTCTCCTATTATAAAAGCTTCTGCTAATCCATTTGGTTTTTCCTGTACCTTATATTCTATTTTCATTCCAAGTTCACTACCATCTTGAAGTAGCTCTTCAAAACAATTCAAATCTCTAGGAGTAGAGATTATAAGCACCTCTCTTATTCCTGCTAACATAAGTACAGAAAGAGGATAATATATCATTGGTTTATCATATATTGGTAATATTTGTTTTGATACGCTTCTTGTAAGTGGATATAATCTTGTTCCACTTCCTCCTGCTAATATTATTCCTTTCATAATCTCTATCTCCTTTCAACTTTACTTAAGTATAATATCACAAATTTTATCTACTACTTCTAATTCTAAATCAGCATACATTGGTAAACACAATACACTATCAGAAATATGTTTAGCTACTGGAGTGTCTTTTGAACTATATTTATCCCTGTAACACTCATAATCATTTATTAAAGGATAAAAATATTTTCTAGCAACTATATTTTCTTTTCCTAATTTATCAAATATCACATCTCTTGTATATTTATACTTATCAAATACTACTGGAAAATATGCATAATTAGGCTTTACTCCTTCTTGTATAGGAGATAATTTAATTCCTTCTATATTTTTTAATCTAGCTCTATATCTTTCTACTACAGCTTTTCTTTTTAAAATTTCAGCATCTACATGACGTAAATTACATATTCCCATAGCTGCTTGAAACTCATTCATTTTAGCATTTCCACCAACATATTCAACTGACTCTGGTCCTGTTATTCCAAAGTTTTTTAAATCATTTAATTTTTTCTTTAGATTAGTATCGCTATAAGTTACAGCTCCACCTTCTATTGTATTATATACTTTTGTAGCATGAAAACTAAACATTGAAGCATCTCCAAAACTAGCTACTCCTTTTCCATTTTTTTCTACTCCAAAAGTATGTGCAGCATCATATATAACTTTTAAATTATGTTTTTTAGCTATTCTTTCAATCTCTTCTACATCACATAAATTTCCATATACATGAACTGGAACTATTGCACAAGTCTTATTTGTAATTAAACTCTCTATTTTAGTTACATCAATTGTAAAATCTTTTGAATTAATATCACAAAATATTGGAGTTAATCCATTTCTTATTATTGCATGAGTAGTTGAAGAAAAACTAAATGGTGTAGTTATAATTTCTGACCCTTTTTTAAAATCAAAGGCTGTAATAACACATTCCAATGCTAAATGTCCATTAGTAAATAGAGTAATATTCTCAGTTTTTAAGTAACTTTCTAATTCTTTTTCTAACTGTTTATGTTTAACTCCCATATTTGTCAAAAAATGAGAATCCCATAGTTCTTTTATTTCATTACAATACTCTTCAAAATCAGGCATTGAAGAACGAGTTACTAATATTTTTTCCATATTATTCTCCTCTCAACTCTTGAAATCTATCTAATTCCATTTCTTTTTTGAAATCTTTTAAATAATCCAAATAGCTATATTTTGGTTTATAATCTAGTTCTTCAATAGCATTAGATATATCCATTACAAAATTTCTACTATTTGGTTTTTCTGGACAATATTTTATTTTAGATTTTTTATTTCTAGGTGAAAACACTTCTATTATTCCTTCTATTTGTTCTTGTAGAGAAATAGCTTTCCCAGTTCCCATATTATAAATTCCTTTATTCACTTTCTTAGTTATTAGCATTTTAAAAATCATTTGACAAAAATCTTTTACATATACAATATCTTTAGCTCTATTTGGATCCCCCCATAATTCTATTTCTTCCCCTTTTATAGCTTTGTCAATTATTTGTCTATATCCTAAAACTTGCTTTTTTCCATTAACATAATAATATGGATTTTTACTATAGGAATAAATTGAAGGACATCTTAGTATAAAGTTTTTTATCCCATAAGTTTGGTTATAATGTTCTATCATATCTACTGCTGTATTTTTAGAAATAGTATATAAAGCATGATCTCCCTTATATTTAAAATTCCTTGGTAAATTCGGTGATATTTTAAAAATTTTATCCCAATATTCTGATAAATCACTTTCTGTTTGTGGATAAATAATTCTATCACATTTACTTTTTCTACAATACTCTAATACATTAAATGCTCCAATTATATTTGTACTAATATAACTCTCTGGTGAATATCCTTCCATATAAGCAGGTAATACAGCAGCTAAAAATATAACTCCATAAATTTCAGCTTGGGGTAGTTTTTCAAACTCTTCTTTTTTACTTATATCAATTTGATAATATTTAATTCCATATTTATTAAAAAAATCTGTTTTTCTCCTACCTACAGCTATGATTTGATATTCTAAAAGATTTAAGTTTTCTAATAAATATTCTGTTAAATATGTTCCAGTATTTCCAGTTGCTCCTATAATTACTATTTTTTTCATAATATTTCTCCTATTTACTCTAATATTATTTTTACATACTTAGAAAAATTATATATTTTTTCCATCATTTCAGGATATGAAGAATATTTTGATAACATTGTTCCTAAACTTCCATTGGCACCATCAAACTTAGGAATCTCATCTCCTATATTATAGGTACATTCAAATTCAATTAAATTATTTTTTTTATATTCTTCATCAATGACTATTTCTTTTAATTTTCCAGCTTTATTACTATGAACCATATAAGTTGACCAATATCCCTCAACCTCTTTCATAATTAAATCATCACAACTTTCCCCCATTGCTGCTTTTATTGTATACTCAATCATATCTATTCCAGTTGCATATCTAGTAATTGGAGGAATTCCATTTCCACCATTTCTTGGTCCTATTTCCATTAAATAAATATTTTCTTCTTTATCTATTCTTACCTCAAAATTATATGCTCCTGTTTTTATATTTAATAAATCAAATACTCTTTGTATTTCATTAACAATTTTATTTTGAAGTGTCTTTGATTGAATATATGGATAAGTTTCTGCTATAGGTGCCAAAGAATTCGAAGCAGAATAATCAAAATGATCATCTGCAAATGCATAGAAAACTAATTTACCATTTACTGAAAATCCATCCCCTGCTAAAGGAAATCCTAAACCTTCAATTACTTCTTCAATTATTACTTTTTTTTCTCTTGAAAATTTTAAAGCTTTTTCATAATAAAAATTTAAATTTTCTTTATTAATTAATTTTGTAATTCCTTTACTTCCAGAAGAATCTACTGGTTTTATAATTACTGGAAATTTTAGATTTTCAATTTTTTCAATTAATTCATCGTATGAATTAGCTTCTTCCATATTCGGACAACTAAATCCATTATTTTTTAAAAATTTTCTAAATAAATTTTTATTAGCTAAAATTCTTACTGTTTCATATGGATTAGTTGGTAATCCCAATTTTTCTGCTACATATGCAGCAGTAGGTGCAGCTGGATCTGAAGCATATGCTACAATACCATCTATTTTTTCTTTTTGAGCTATTTTTAAAATAGTTTCTTTATCAGTAGTACTTTCCAAATAAAATTTGTCAGCAACTCTCTGCCCAGGATTATCTGATAAATAATCACATAATATCGTATAATATCCCCTTCTTTTAGCACATTCTACAGCTGGTATTTGCTGCTTAGAACCACCTAAAAGTAATATTTTTTTCATTTTTTAACCTCTTTTCTTTTTTAATATATTAAATAAATATATAAAACTTTCATTTTTTGTAATATAAGATAATATTATATAAATTACGCTTCCTATTATTATTTGAAGTAATATTGTTAATATATCATTATATTTTAATAATTGTATTACATATGCTATAATTCCCATTATTACAGAAATAAGTATTGATGGAATAATATCTCTTATTTGTTCTATATAACTATAATTTAATAATTTCCTATTAGGATATGAATTTATAAAAGAACTAATTATACCACTAAAAATTGTTCCTACTGCCATTATATATGGACTATACCTTGAAGTAATTAATATAATACTTACACCAACTACTTTTTTTATTACTTCAAGTTTTAAAAATATATCGCTTCTTCCAATAGCATTTATTGCTTGTAAATTAGCAGTATGAATAGGCCATAAAGTATAAGATATACAAAATACTCTTAAATATGGAATACAGGGAAGCCATTTTTCTGTTAATACTAATTTAACCATTGATTCTGAAATAACTATAAGACCTATCATCATAGGAAAAATTATATAAGAGCTCATCATTATTGCTCTTCTCATAATTTCTTTTACTCTTACTTTATCATGTTGTATAGAAGCTAAAACTGGAAATATTACTGATTGAATTGAACTGTCAAAATTATTTACTATAACTTTTGGAAATTGCTCTCCTCTGTTATAATAACCTAATATAGATGGAGAGTATATTTTTCCTACTATTAAATTTATTAACTCCTTATAAAGACTATTAATTAGAGAAGAAAATAATAACTTTCCACTAAATGAAAATAATTTCTTTACTTTTTTTATCGAAAAAAGTAACTTTGGTCTCCATTTTACTGTAAACCATAATATAATACATATAGAAAATTGATTCATCAGCTGTTGGTATGCTAAAGCCCATACTCCAAATCCTTTATAAGCTAATACAATTCCTAATATTCCTGAAATAATAATAGCTCCTAAACTACTATAAAATAATCTTTTAAACTCCATATTTCTTGAAACAATAGCATTTTGGATAGAATTAAAAGAATTTAAAAACAATACTAATCCCATTACTCTTATTATTGAAGTTAATTCTAATATTTTATAAAAATTTGCTATAGTTGGAGCAAAAAAATAAAGAATTATATACATTATTGCAGCAATAAATAAACTCACATAAAATACTGATGATATATCTTCCTCATCTATATCTTTTTTTTGTATAAGAGCAGTATTAAAACCACTTTGAACAAAGACAGTTGAAATAGCTATAAATACGGTAATTAATGCTACAGTTCCATAATCTTTAGGAGTTAATAATCTAGCTAAAACCATTTGGAGTATAAATTGTATTCCTTGAGTTCCTCCCCTTTCTAAAAATTTCCAAATAAGTGAAGAAAAAATTTTTATTCTTAAATTACTTGACATTTTCACTCCTCGTCATCTATAATTTCTTTCCAATATTTTTTTTCTTTAACTATTCCCATTTTATTTAATAACTTTATGCCCATTTTTTTTAACATTGAAATAAAGTCTCTAAATTTATTAGGAGATTTATAAAAGATTTCTTTAAATATATATGCATTTTCTAAACTTGGATTTTTTATTAAATAAATAACACTAATATATAAAACTTCTGAAAAATCATATTTATATTCTCCTTTTAGTAAAAGTTTACTCATTCTTTTTAACTCTTCATAACTCTTATATTGTTGAAAAGACAAATTTTTATTTTTATTTTTTGAACTCCAACTATCACTATCAAAAGTTTTTCTATAGCAAGACATAAATTCTTTAAAATACTTAACTTTTCCTTTGCTTACAAAATATAAACTTAATTTTCTATCACCATTTGCTTTTATATTTAAATATATCTCTTTTTCTTTTTCATTCCATTCTCCCCAAAAATTTCTTGCTAAAATTGAAGAAGTTTGTCCACATAAATTATTATTATATTTTAATTCTACATAATTTAATACAGTATGTTCTTCAAAATAATTCAGATATTTTTTATTCTTTATTTTATTGCCATTTTCATCTACAACTCTTACATTATGATAAACAGCAGAATATTCTTTATTTTTCTCTAAAAAATCAACTTGTTTCTGTAATTTATTTTCATCTATCCAATAATCATCTCCCTCACATATAGCTAAATATTTTCCTTGTGATTTTTCATACAAATATGTAGATGGTATTATTCCTTGGGAATATAAATTTTTAGTAAAATAAATCGGTTTTACTATTTCTGGATATTTTTTTTCATATTCTTTTATTATTCGAGCTGTATTATCTGTTGAGGCATCATCACTTATTAATATTTCATATTCAAAATTTGTCTTTTGCATTAAGAATCCATCTAAAGCTTTAGCTATAAATTTTTCATGATTATATGCCATACATATTATAGAAACTTTTATTTTTTCATTCATTTAACTACATTCTCCAATACTTATACTTATTTTTCACTTCTCCTTTATTAAAAATCCCTTTCAAATCTAATAATATTTTCTCTTGTCTCTCTTTATATAATTTTTCTATTGAAAACTCACTAAATTCTTTATGTTTGACTGCTCCTATTATTACATCTACTTTTTCTATATTTTCTAGTTTATTTAAAATTTCTAATCCATATTCTCTTTTAGCCTCTTCTTTTTCTGCTACTGGATCAAATATTGTAATATTCATTCCATAACTTTTTAATCCTTCAACTATATCAACCACTTTTGAGTTTCTTAAGTCTGGACAGTCTTCTTTAAATGTTAATCCTAGCACTAGTACATTTGCATTTTTTACTTTTATATCATTATCTATTAACATTCTTACCGTTTTTTCTACTACAAACTTAGGAATTTCATTATTTATTTCTCTTCCAGATGAAATTAATTTTGATTTATAACCGACTTCTTCAGATTTATATGTTAAATAATATGGATCTACTCCTATACAATGTCCCCCAACTAATCCTGGTCTAAATGGTAAAAAGTTCCATTTTGTTCCTGCTGCTTCTAATACTTCTTGAGTATCAATATTCATTTTGTCAAATATCATTGCTAATTCATTCACAAAGGCGATATTTACATCCCTTTGAGAATTTTCTATAACTTTTGCTGCCTCTGCTACTTTTATACTTGATGCCCTATGTACTCCTGCTTTTATTATACTTTCATATACTTGAGCTATCACTTCTGAACTCACTTCATCCATTCCCGAAGTTATTTTAGTAATATTTTCTAATGTATGTACTTTATCTCCTGGATTTATTCTTTCTGGAGAGTATCCAACTTTAAAATCTATTCCACACTTTAGCCCTGACTCTTTTTCAAGAATTGGAACACATATATCTTCAGTTACTCCTGGATATACTGTTGATTCAAATACTACATAAGATCCTTTTACTAAATTTCTTCCAACTACTCTACTTGCACTTTCTACAGGAAATAAATCTGGTATATTGTGTTTTCCTACAGGTGTTGGTACTGCTACTATATGAAATTTAGCTTCTCTTATTTTAGTTTCATCTGAAGTAAACTCTATTGTAGTTAATTTTTTTAATCTTTCACTCCCTATTTCATCTGTTGGATCTTCTCCATTTAAATACTTATTTACTTTTTCTTTATTTAAATCAAATCCAATTACATTAATTTCTTTCTCAGCAAAAGTTACTGCTAATGGCATTCCAACATATCCCAATCCTACTACCGAAAGTTTTTCTTCTTTATTTAATAGTTTTGCTATCATTTTACTTTACTCCTATCTCATTATATATTTTTATATATTCTTTAGATATTTTTTCCCAATTAAATTTTTCCAAGTATTTTTTTGTATTAGTAGAGTAATATTCATAATTCATTAAAATTTTTTCTATTTTTTCTACAATTTCATTTACATTATTATATGCTATAGAATAGCCTACTTCTCCATCTGGAATTTGTCCATCAAATCCTTGCCCTCTTGTATATATAATTGGAAGTCCTTGACTTAATGCTTCAGCATAAACTAAACCAAAAGTTTCATGTTTAGATGGTAATAAAAAAATATCACTCTTTCTATAATATTCTAATAATTCATCTTTTTTACAAAAAGATATGTATTTTATAAAATTCTCTTCTAATACTTTTGAACTTAAATATAATCTACCTATTACTTTTAATTCAATATCATATCCTTTTCTTATTAACTCCTTACATACTTTTATTGTAGTAACTATATTTTTATTTTTATCAATATTTCCAACTTGAATAATTCTTATTCTTTTTCTTAAATTTTGATTATCTATTCTTTGATTCTTTATCCAAAAATTATCTATGCCATTTGGCAGAATAATTACTTTCTTCTTCAAATCTTCTTTTTCTTCCTTCTTCACATATCTAAGAAAAAATTCTTCTTCATATTTTGGAGATAAAAATATTATTTTCTCTGCTTCTTTTAAAATCTTAATACCATGTTTTCTTAAAAAAAATACATATTTAAAAAACAAATTTATATCTGTATTTCTTACAGCTACAATATAAGGTATTCCTGTTTTCACCTTCATTCTATATGCTATATCTCCATTTGAAAATACAGTATGAGCATGTATTAAATCAATATTTTGAGTTTTAAATCTTTTAAAAAATTTATTGAATATTTTTTTTTGTTTTATATGATAAAATATTCTTTCATAATTTTTATAACAATTCTCTTCTATTACGTCTGTTTCTAAATTTGAATGAATTATCCTATTAGCTGTAAAAACATAAACTGTATTATCGATATTATGATTTCTTAGTTCTTCAAAAAAATTTTTATATAAACTACTTCCAAAGTATCCATTACAAATTTGCAAAATTTTTTTCACTCTTTACTCCTGCCCTACTGGATAATATTTAAATAAGTCTCTTACTTTTGCATCTTTTACATATACATTTCTTAAATCAAAGTAATAGTTGTCTCTTACTCTTTCTCTTACTTTTTCTAGATTCATTCCTCTAAATTGATGCCACTCTGTCATTAATACTACTGCATCTACTTCATTTACTGCTGAATACTCATCTGCACAATATGTTATAGAATTTTCACAACTCTCTAATCTCCATCTTGCCTCTCTCATTCCCTCTGGACAATATGCTTGTATCTTTGCTCCAGCTTCTACTAGTCCTCTTATAATATCTATACTTGGTGCATCTCTCATATCATCTGTATCTGGTTTGAATGATAGACCTAATATTGCTATATGTTTTCCTTCTACTCCATTCATCTTAGATATTATTTTTTCTACCATTTTTTTCTTCTGTTTTTCATTAGCATCTATAGCTGCTTTTATTACATACATCTCTTCTCCATGTTTTTTAGCTATATCTACTATTGCCTTTGTATCTTTTGGGAAACACGATCCTCCATATCCTGGTCCACAGTGTAAAAATTTAGGAGATATTCTTCCATCCTTTCCCATTGCCTTTGCTATTTCTTGTGTATTTGCTCCTACTTTTTCTGCTAATAGCGATATCTCATTGATAAATGATATTTTTACTGCTAAGAAAGCATTTGAAGCATATTTTATCATCTCTGCTGTCTCTATATTAGTAAATACAAATGGAGTTTCATTAATAAAAAGCACATCATATACTTTTTTCATTATCTCTTTTGCTCTATCACTCTCTGTTCCTATTACTACTCTATCTGGTTTTAAACAATCTCCTACTGCTTTTCCCTCTCTTAGAAATTCTGGATTTGATACTATATCAAACTCATAACTTAAATTTCTATTATCCAACTCTCTTTGAATAGTCTCTCTTACTAATTTTCCTGTTCCTACTGGTACTGTAGATTTATCAACTACTACTTTATATCCATTCATATATTGTCCTATACTCTTTGCTACCTCTAACACAAAGTGTAAGTCTGCTGAACCATCTAATGCTGGTGGTGTTCCTACTGCTATAAAAATTACCTCTGAATTTTCTGTTGAATATTTCATATCAGTAGTAAACTCTATTCTTCCAGCTTTCATATTTTTTTCTAATAACTCTTTTAATCCTGGTTCATATATTGGGATTATTCCTTTTTTTAAATTTTCTATTTTCTCTTCTGATACATCCATACATATTACATTTAGTCCAAACTCTGCCATAATAACACCTTGAACTAAACCTACATATCCTGTTCCTACTACTCCTATTTTCATAATTAGTTTTCTCCTATTTTTTTCTCTTTTAATTTAAATATTTTTGTTATTATTGTAGTAAATATATAGAATAGACTTTCAAATATTGTTAATTTTTCAATTTTTCTATATAAATACCAATGATATTTAAATAAATCAGTTTTTTTAAAGGATAAAGAATTCTTATTTATCCTATATAAAGCTAAATTTTCTTTCAAAGAATATGCTTTATCTTTTTTTAAAATATTTAACCAAAAACCTGTGTCTTGTCTTTTTCTTAAATTAGGCATATATACTTTTCCTAATTTTTTTACACTATACATCCCTGTTAAACATCCAATAGGATTAGTTAATAAATAACTTCTATAAGTTACTGGTTTCTTAGGAGTTTTTATTAATATATTTAATTTTCTTCCATTTTCATCAATCTCTTCATATTCTGTAAAACTAATTGCATAGTTATTTTCTTTCATAAAATTAATTTGTTTTTCTAATTTTTCTTTTTTCCATAAATCATCACTATCAAGAAAAGCTATATATTCTCCTTCAGCTAATTCTATTGCCTTATTTCTGGAAATTGCAGCTCCACTATTTTCTTCTAATTTTATATATTTTATTCTTTTATCTTGCTTAATATATTTTTTTACTATATCTGGTCCTTTATCACTTGAACAGTCATCTATTATTAGCATTTCCCAATTAATATATATTTGATTAAGAACAGATAATATTGTTTCTTCTATATATTTTTCTGCGTTATATAGAGGAGTTACTATACTAACTAATCCTTCTTTCATTACAATACCTCTTTCAAGCACTTAGCTATATATATTATATCTTCTTCACTTACAAAATCATGAAATGGTAATGATATCTCTGTACTATACATAGCATACGCTTCTGGATAATCTTCTATTTTAAATCCTAAGTTTTTATAAGCTGTTAATAATGGTAGTGGTTGGAAATGTACATTTGTAGCTATTCCTTTTTCTGCTAATTTCTGTATTACCTCATTTCTTTTCTCTTCTGTTGCTCCTTCTAATCTAAGAGCATAGATATGTCTTGAGCTTACTTTATCCTCTGTTTTAAATTCTGGAAGTATTACTCCTTTAATATCTCCTAAATATTTTTTGTACCAAGTATTGATTAAATCTTTTTTAGTTAGGATTTCACTATCATATCTTCTTAATTGAGCAAGCCCAATAGCCGCATTTATATCTGTCATATTACATTTATATCCTGGCATAGCTATATCATATTTCCATGCTCCAGCTTTCATCTTTGATAGTGCATCTTTATTCTGTCCATGAAGAGCTAATAACATAAACTCTTTATATATTTGTTCATTATTAAAAACTTCATTTTTTTTCCAAGTAATAGCTCCACCTTCTGCTGTTGTTAGATTTTTTACAGCATGGAACGAGTACGAAGTAAAGTCTGCTACACTTCCTACTTTTTTACCTTTATACATTCCACCAAAAGAGTGTGCAGCATCTGCTAACACTAATATTCTTCCTAATTTTTCTTGATAACTTCCTTTTTTAGGATTGAACTTAC
>ENA-OWPF01002577-OWPF01002577.1-human-gut-metagenome-genome-assembly--contig:-NODE-2577-length-12565-cov-9.403837_pt1 | contig 12565 bp, 10 predicted proteins | sample MGYA00248261_ERZ651840 | MGnify/ENA primary metagenome ERZ651840 (study PRJEB26924, sample SAMEA4378268) | human gut metagenome | biome: human gut; feature: human-associated habitat; material: faeces... | reverse complement strand
ACCTGAAGGTAAACGTAAGGTTGCATACTTGCCTTCCTTAGCCATAAGCTGAGCAGAGTTACCAGCGGAACGAACCAGCTGACCACCCTTGCCAGGATACAGCTCAATGTTGTGTACCTGAGTACCTACTGGAACATGATACAGTGGCATGCAGTTACCAACTTTTGCTTCTGCAGTGTCACCGCTCATAACCTTCATTCCATCAGTTAAGCCCTGAGGAGCTAAGATATAAGACTTGGTACCATCTGCATAGCAGATCAGTGCGATGTTTGCACTTCTGTTTGGATCGTACTCGATACCGATAACGGTTGCCGGGATACCATCCTTGCTGTTTCTCTTGAAATCGATAATTCTATATTTTCTTCTGCTGCCGCCGCCTCTGTGACGAACAGTGATCTTACCCTGATTGTTACGACCAGCGTTCTTAGCCAGAGATACTACCAGAGACTTCTCTGGAGTTGTCTTGGTGATTTCCTTGAAATCAGAACCGGTCATATGTCTTCTGGAAGGTGTATAAGCATTATACTTCTTAATTCCCATGACATTTACTCCTTTTCTTTTCTTTTCACGGCTGTCATAAGAGCCGTATAAGTTCTCCGGCCGGGCACATACCCGGCGGGGTGATGGGTCTTAAATTATAAGCCCTGGAAGATTTCGATCTCCTTGCTATCCTCGGTCAGCTTAACAATAGCCTTCTTGGAAGCAGCGGTCTTTCCGAAAGTCATTCCTCTTCTCTTTGTCTTGCCATCGCAGTTCATGGTGTTTACGGAAGCAACCTTGGTTCCTGGGAACATCTTCTCAACTGCTTCTTTGATCATAGACTTGTTAGCGTCTACATGTACCATGAAAGTATACTTCTTATCACCCATAGCGTTCATGCTCTTCTCAGTGATAACTGGTTTTAAGATGACGTCATAGTATTTGATATCTGCCATTATGCGTATACCTCCTCGATGGATGCAACAGCTGCCTTACTAGCAACAACTGTGTTGTACTTCAGAATGTCGTATACATTGATGGTTCCAACCTGAGCAGTCTTAACATCAGCAATGTTTCTAGCTGAAAGTTCTGCGTTCTTGTTTCCGTCTTCCAGAACTACGAGAGCTTTGGATACTGACAGGTTATTAAGAACATCCTGGAATTTCTTTGTCTTGATTTCATCAAGCTTGAACTCATCCAGAACGATAATCTGGCTTTCAGCAACCTTTGATGATAATGCTGAGCAGAGAGCTGCTCTCTTTTCCTTCTTATTCATCTTGAATGAATAATCTCTTGGCTTTGGTGCAAATACGATACCGCCGCCTGTCCACTGTGGAGCTCTTGTAGAACCCTGTCTTGCATGACCAGTTCCCTTCTGTCTCCAAGGTTTTCTTCCGCCACCAGAAACTTCTGAACGTGTCTTAGCGCTCTGTGTTCCCTGACGATTATTTGCAAGCTGGTTAACTACTGCCATGTGTACAAGATGTTCATTAACTTCAACACCAAATACTGCATCGTTTAATTCGATTGAGCCAACTTCCTTGCCTTCAATATTGTAAACAGATACGTTTGCCATCTGTGTGGTCCTCCTTCCTTAGTAAAAACTACTTGCTAGCCTTTACTGTTTCTTTCAGTGTTACTAATGATTTCTTAGGTCCAGGTACAGCACCCTTAACTAAGATTACGTTGTTTTCAACATCAACTCTTACTACTTCAAGATTCTGGATTGTGATTCTCTTAGAACCCATATGTCCAGGCATTCCTTTTCCCTTGAATACTCTACCAGGTGTTGTTGCTGATCCGTTTGAACCCTGATGTCTGTGGAACTTAGAACCATGAGCCATAGGTCCTCTTGACTGGCCTAATCTCTTGATTGCGCCCTGGAAACCTTTACCCTTTGAAATAGCAGTTGCATCTACCTTATCGCCTGCTGCGAAGATATCAGCTTTGATTTCATCCTTTACTGAGTATTCTGAAGCATTTTCAAACTTGAATTCTCTTAAGAATCTCTTGTAAGGAACCTCTGCCTTATCAAAATGTCCTTTAACAGGCTTGTTTACTAACTTTTCTCTAATGTCAGCAAAACCAACCTGAACTGCATCGTAACCGTCGTTCTCTACTGTCTTAACTTGTGTTACAACACAAGGACCAGCCTGAAGAACAGTTACAGGTGTTAAAACACCGTCTTCATTGAAGATTTGAGTCATTCCGACTTTTGTAGCTAAAATTGCCTTCTTCATTGATATTCCTCCTGTTTAATCTACAGCGGACAAGATGAATATGCTCGCTCGAGCATATTCATCTGAAAGAAAAACCTGCGGCTTTCTTTCGGTTTCAACGCCCGATATATAACGCTTGCACAGCGCATCCTGTCATCCTAGAACAGCTAATATAAGTGGAACCCGCACCACTGTGCTACACTTTCGTGTATCGTTACTTCTATATTAAACCCTTAGGATTATTGCTCTTAAATAATAATGAAAAATTGTGTAATGATTAGTTCATTACCTTAAGGTTGATGAATACACCAGCTGGCATTTCTAATTTAGATAATGCATCTACAGTCTTCTGAGATGGTGATAATACATCGATGAGTCTCTTATGAGTTCTCTGTTCAAACTGTTCTCTTGAATCCTTATACTTGTGAACAGCTCTAAGTATTGTAACTACTTCCTTCTTTGTTGGAAGAGGTACTGGACCACTCACATTTGCTCCTGTCTTCTTAGCAGTTTCGATGATTTTCTTAGCTGACTGATCGATTAACTGATGATCATAAGCTTTCAGTGTAATTCTTATTACCTGATTTGCCATAAAAAAAGTCGCCTCCTTCGCACTTTATTGTTTAAGCACGACAAGCGGTGACTGTACACACTCCCACGCGTATCGAGAAACCGCTATTGGTATATCCCGATTAACCAACGTGTCATTTCTGCATCTTGCAGATGATATTAGGTACAGTGACTTGTCGCCAGATTCTTCGCCGGACTTGCCGGCCTTGACATTCGCTCCACGGAAAACCTACCCTTACGGATAGCAACCTCACGCTTCTACGCTATCAATGTCACAGCAAGTATTAATATACACTACCCCTACTATAAAATCAACCAGAAAAATATTATTTTATTGTATTTTTTTAAGTACAATCATATAATATTTCTCTGGTTTAATTATTATCCATTCTAGTTGTTATTTATCCACAATATGCTTTATTTAATGAATATTTATAAACATTTCTGCTTTATTTACACACACCTTTTACTGGTTTGCAATTCTTTCCGCAAGGTCATTAAGATATACCCATCTGTCCATCTTTTCGTCAAGCTGTTTTTCTTTTTCAGCCTTCTCCTTTGATAAGTCATTAAGCTTTCCGTAATCAGTTGCACACTTAGACATCTCTGCATCTATTCTTTCTATATCATTTTCCAATGCCGCTATATCATCATCAATAGTTTCGTACTCTTTCTGTTCCTTATAAGTAAACTTAAGACGTTCGCTTCTTGACTTATTATATTCCTTGCTTGTAAGTGTCTTACTGCCAGATACAGCCTTCTGCACACTATCCGTATCGCCACCTGATACTCTTCCTGCTGCCGTGCCTCCTGCTGTTACATCTACACCTGCCACTACACTATTACTGCCTAATGATAAATTACTTTTTGAAACTCCATTTTCTGACGCATTATATATAGAAGAAACACATTTTTCTTTATAGTCTGAATAACCTCCTTCATACTGTGTAAGGTGGCCTCCAGCCTCAAATGCAAATATTCTATCAACCGTCCTGTCAAGAAAATATCTATCGTGAGAAACAGTAATTACAATCCCTGCAAATCCATCAAGATAATCCTCTAATACTTCAAGCGTTTCAATATCCAGGTCATTGGTTGGCTCATCAAGTATGAGTACATTAGGTGCACTCATAAGCACACTTAAAAGATACAGTCTTCTCTTTTCTCCTCCAGACAGCTTTCTTATTGGTGTCCACTGCTGCTTAGGCGGGAACAGGAACTTCTCACACATCTGGCTTGCTGTTGCTTTTCCATCAACCGTCTGCACATACTCGCCTATGCTTCTTACGAACTCAAGCACTGTCTGATTCTCATCAAGCGGCTCATTCTCCTGCATAAAATAGCCTATATGAACTGTATCGCCTATCTCAACACTTCCACTGTCAGGCTGTATCTGTCCTGTTATTATCTTCATAAGTGTAGACTTGCCACAGCCATTGCTTCCAATTATACCTATTCGGTCATCCCTTAAGAAAATGTATGTAAAATCATTAATGTATGTATGTCCATTATAAGCTTTAGTTATATTGTTAAGTTCTATTGTCTTTCTTCCAAGACGTCTGCTTACAGAGCTCATATCCATAAGGCTTTTGTCAAACTTAGCTCTTGCCTGTCTTGAAGCTTCTTTCATATCTTCAAAACGATCTATTCTTGCCTGCTGCTTGGTTGAACGTGCCTGACAGCCTCTCCTTATCCACTCAAGTTCTCTTCTTAATGTGTTCTGTCTTTTAGCCTCTGTAGCTCTTTCCATCTGTTCTCTTTCAGTCTTTAATTCAAGGAATCCTGAATAATTAGAGTCATAACTGTAAAGATCTGCGTGGTCTATCTCAACTATCTTGTTAGTTACATTGTCAAGGAAATACCTGTCGTGCGTTACCATAAGAAGTTCACCCTTAAATGCCTTGATATACCGCTCAAGCCACACAACCATATCATTATCCAGATGATTAGTCGGCTCATCAAGTATAAGTACCTCTGTAGGTTCAACTAACACTTTTGCCAATGCAACCCTCTTTTTCTGTCCACCAGATAGCTTGTCCATAGGAGCATCATATACATCTATGCCCAGCTTATTAAGTATTTCCTTCGCCTTTGGCTCATTCGATGAATCTTTGCCACGAAGCACATATGAAAGTACATTTTCATCTTTAATATAATCTGGTGACTGTGCAAGATATGTAACAGTAACTTTTCTTCCTTTTATAATATTACCCTCATCAGGTTCTTCAATGCCGGCAATTATTTTAAGCAGTGTAGACTTTCCTGTTCCATTAACTCCTATAATTCCGATCTTGTCACCCTTATTAATCCCAAGTGTGACATTGTCAAGAAGCACTTTCTCACCAAATGCTTTGCTCACTTTTTCAACATTTAATATATTCACAATAAAAACCTTCCCTTATATATAATGATATATGACAGTTTAATCATCAAGCTTATAGAATTCCTTCATCTTAGCAGCAAGCTCCGGCTTTTCTTTCTCCAGCCTGCTTATATGTTCCTTTCTATGCTGTATCATATGAGCATACGCTTCTGGATTGTTCTCTTTAAATCTCTGTAACACTTCTTTTCTATGTTCCCTTAAATGCTTTAACGCATCCGGATTTAACTTCGCAATCTTAGCCTCAAGCCTTAATCTTCTCTGTTCAATATGCTCCTCTAACTCTTCTGCATTGCTGTTCTGTGCAAGCTCAGATAAGTGCATTTCAACTCTCTCAAGAAGTTCATCTTCATCAAATAAGCCAATTCTACCCCAGGCATTCTTGCTTTCCGCCTTATCAAGAACATTATCTGCAAGCTCAGATGCCCCCCCATCAATACTACTTGTAATGTCATCTGTAACCTGAACGGCATATTTATCAAGCCATTCTGCGGCGTCCTTGCCAAATGCCCACTCTATCTCTGCAAGCCTTTCGTTATCCTCAATAAAATCCTCGTGTACAGCAACCTGCTCAGGACTGCCAACAAGCGGATAAGGCCTGTCAACACCGGCATCTCTTAAAGCAAGCGATATTGTTCTTCTTGTGACACCTTCCTCAACAAGACAGCCAGCACCCAACTGCCTTAACTGGTCATTTACATGGTCAACGTGCTCAGTTATATAAAAGTGTATTCCTTTGCCCTTTAATATTTTATTAAATGATACAAGCCTGTCTGCTGCTGTTATATCTATGCTTCCGATACCGCTCGCATCAACTATTATAATCTTTGTATCATCATTTATGGCATTTTCTATATCCTGCAAAAATGTAGACACATTTGCAAAGAAAAGATTACCACTAAATCTATATAATAATGTGTGTTCTATCTGCAAAGCGTTCTTGTTACGGTTAAGATTATAGAAGCCCTCATGTCCTGGTATACAGCCAAGAAATGATCTTGGAGGAACAACTGCCCTTATTATTACCGCTATAAATGAAAGAATAACACCTATAATAACGCCATATATAGTTCCAAATAATAATACGCCAAACATAGCCGCAAGAAATATAAAGAACTCCGCCCTGTTGACTTTTCTAAGTTTATCAGCAAGCTTATATTCAACTATTCCGATAAGTGCAGCAACGACAATTCCTGTAAGAATAGGCACAGGAAGATATTCAAGCACAGGTGTCGCAAAAAGCACGACAACAAGCATTGTAATTGAAGCTGTAACTGACATAAGCTGTGATTTACAGCCAAACTGGTCAGCTATACCTGTTCTTGATACGCTTCCGTTAAGAGGGCAGCTTCCTGATACCGAAGAAGCTATATTGGCTAAAGAATAAGCAAGCACCTCTCTGTTATTATCAACCTTATATCCATATCTGTTAGCATAGTTATTAGTGGCAAGCAGTGTCTGTGCCATAATAACAAGTGCACAGGTAAGTCCAAGTATAATTATATCTGATGTATCTGTCTTTAATAATGTAAAATCGGGTACCATAAGCTTCGGAAATCCCGAATCAACGTGAGGCAGAAGCTTAACCCCTAATCTGTCAATGTGTAAAAATGCTGTTGCCATTGCACCAAGCACCATAAGCACAACTGACATTGGAAACTTCGGAATATATTTCTTTGCAACAAGTATAATTACAACTGTTCCAAATCCAAGAACTGCCGATAACACATTAAAATATTGAAGTTGTCCCCATATGTGGATACCCAGTTCAATAAGTTCTCCTGTACCTGCAGAACCACCAAACAGCTTTGGAACCTGCATAAGTATTATTGTAATACCAATTCCACTTATAAAACCTCCCATAACCGGCGTTGATATGTAATTAACTATTCGTCCTGCTTTAATAAGACTGAATATCAAGAGCCATATTGCAACAACAAATGTAATGACCGGCACAAGCTTCATCGCTTCCTCAGAGCCTGAAGTAACGCCTAGTGCCGATAACGTACCACCTACAAGCACCGCCGGCGTTGCATCTACACCAAATACGAACTGTGGTGATGTTGTTGTAAAAGCATATATAAGCACTGGTATAAGCGAACCATACAGTCCATATGCCGCTGGAAGCCCTGCTATCTGGGCATACCCCATAGATATTGGTATTGACACTAACGCCACAATAATTCCTGCTATAATATCATTCTTTGCTGTTTTAAAAGATATATTTTTCAAATGTGCATTTTCCTTTCCTTATATATGATGCAATTATCAATAGTTACTTTTAACACTAATACCATATAACAATTTATATTTTTTGTCTGTTATATGTTACAGTAAAATGGTATATTTTTCAAGTTGCGCAATATATGCACAACTATACATTTAACATATTACATACCGCCACACATTAATTATATCCTAATCACTGTATTAAATGATTATTATACACTACCATACGTTAATTATATCCTAATCGCTGTACTTTTTGATTGCCCCAACCATACAATCTGTTATATACTTAATATATATGCTTAAACAAGAAAGGACTTAATTACAATATGTTTGTTGCAGATAATTGGAAAGATTATGAAGTTATAGATACATCCTGTGGAGAAAAGCTTGAACGCTGGGGCAATTACATTCTTGTCCGCCCAGACCCACAGGTTATATGGGACACACCTAAGAACGACAACAGATGGAAACATATGAATGGACATTATCACAGAAGCTCTAAGGGAGGCGGCGAATGGGAATTCTTCGACCTGCCACAAAGCTGGACAATAAAATACGAAAGTCCTTCTGTTGATGTTCCTCTTACATTTAACTTAAAGCCATTCAGCTTTAAGCACACAGGAATATTCCCTGAGCAGGCAGCCAACTGGGACTGGTTCTCTGAAATTATAAAGAAAGCTAAAGATAATGAACCTGACAGACAGATAAAGGTTCTTAACTTGTTTGCCTACACTGGTGGTGCTACTCTTGCCTGTGCAGCCGCTGGTGCTTATGTTACACACGTTGATGCCTCTAAGGGAATAATTGCGTGGGCTAAAGAAAATGCCACATCATCAGGACTTATTGACAAACCTATCCGCTGGATAGTCGATGACTGTGTTAAATTCGTTGAAAGAGAAATAAGACGTGGCAATCACTACGATGCTATTATTATGGACCCTCCATCATATGGCAGAGGTCCTAAGGGCGAGATATGGAAAATAGAAGAAGCTATACACCCACTTGTTAAGCTGTGTGCAAAGCTTCTTTCTGACAAGCCATTATTCTTCCTTATCAACTCCTACACAACAGGACTTCAGCCAGCAGTTCTTACTTATATGTTAAGCACAGAACTTAAAGATTTTGACGGCTACTGTAGTTCTAATGAAGTCGGACTTCCTGTATCCGCTAACGGACTTGTGCTTCCTTGTGGAGCTTCTGGAAGATGGTGCGGTTCTGAATATTAATTACCAATTAAAATGCTGCCATTTTATGTGGCAGCATTTTATACTATATTTTATTATATTATTTTTCTTGTATTATTTTTTATATATTATTCTTTATGCTCTTTTCCTTCATAATCAGTTCTTCCATAAGTCTGCTATAATCCTCCGCGTCAACCGGAAGCTTAACCTGAATACCATTACATGCTGAATAATAAGCTCCTGCACACAACATCAGGGAATTGATTCCTTCCTCACCTTTCGACACAAGATATGTATCATCATGTTCTAAGGAAGCTCTGGCAAATCTTTTAAGCAGCTCTGTATATGGCTCTGGTGCCTTTGGAAACTCAATTGTTTCTTTCACATATTGCATATTTTCCCTTGAATTAACCATCTCCGTTTCTATATACTCTTCTACATCCTGATGTCTTGTTATAGTAAGTGTATTATCTTCAAGCAGCAGCTTTGCTTTTGTTCCTATTATTTCCAGTCTTTCTTCATGACACGCTTCTCCTGTTGTCAGTACAAATGAAGCCGTCATGCCATTATCATAATCCATAATAATAGTATCTTCATCATCTACTGCAAAATCATTATATTTGCCAAATGGTATAAGCGCAAACATTCTCTGCGGCATACCAAAAAGATACTGGAACATATCAAGAATATGCTGTCCCTGGTTAATAAGTGCGCCGCCGCCTTCACCTGTAAAACTACTTCTCCATGCGCCAGAATGATGATAATATGATGTTCTTAAATATCTTGAATTAATAAGATTCACCCTTCTTAGTTCTCCCAGCTCACCTGCATCAATCATACTCTTAATCTTCATATACTTAGGATATAATCTCTGATGAAACACCATACCATATATTCTTCCACTCTTTTTAGCTGCTTCATTCATAGTAAGTGCTTCTCCTATATCTGATGCTGCCGGCTTATCGCACAAGACATCCTTTCCTAGCGAAAATGCCTGTACCGCAAGCTTAGCATGCGTTTTATGAGGAGTTGCTATAATTACTGCATCAAATAATGTATCTACATCTTCTGCTTTAAACATATCATCTGCACTTCTAAATATTCTTACATGCTCACCATCAACATTTACAAGCGCTTCACCCCACTCCATAAGTTCATCTCTTCGTATAACTACTGCTGTCAGCTTCATGTTGGCAACTTCACCTGATACAATCATCTGTGCATATTTCTTTCCCATATTTCCAACGCCTATAAGAGCTGCTCTTAATATTTTATCTGACATAATATGTAATATTCCTTTCTACTTCTTTAACAAATATTTTCTGAATTCACAATATATTATTAAGATATTTATTTATTTTTAGCTATACCTATCTTTTCAATACAGCTACTTACCTTATTACTTGTCCTTACTGCTTCATCAAGCAATATTGACGCATACGCATCTGCCAAGGCATTTTCCAAGCTATAAGGCGGCAATGCCTGTCCTCTGCTATATTCAGCTGTTTTGCACATAAGTGTGGCAATTGCTGTTTCATCTTCTGACAGACCTCTTAATCCCCATACCGGTTCATATAGTATTTTATCACCAAATGCTATTTTCTTAATTTCATTGACTTGTGCCAAATTAGGATTGCCGTTACCAGTCATAACCTTATTAATATCCGTTACTATTGTTTCTTTTCTACCGACATTATTTTCATCAAGATAATACAGCTCATTGTTAATAAGTTCCCCTCTGACCCCCTGCACCTTTATCATATTCTTTCTGATAGGTGAGCGATACTGCTCAGAGTCAAAATCATACCATGCAACCTTTCCGCTCTCAAACTCAAATGCTGCTACACATCTTTTTTTAGGGGCTGTTCTTCCATCTGTAAATTTGTCATATCTTGTAAGTGTCTGAGTTGTCGGGAATTCATATATTTTACCTGACACTGTGTAGTTTTCATCAGGTTTTATACCAAGATATGCCCTTATAAGACTGAAACCGTGATATTCGTGTGCAAGGGATATATTCAGACAACTGATATCGCCAAGTACACCACTATTAACAAGTTTAATCCGTGCTTTGTTATATGGATATTCCCTGTATTGTTCAGCAACAACCTGTTTCTTATCTGTTTTATCATCAGACATATGATATCTGTATAACTTTTTAAGCGAATCCATATCCAATGCTGCTGGTGTCTCAGATAGAACAGTTATTCCTCTATCCATCCATTCTATTGAAACATCACAGATACTTGTTTTATTCACTGCTACAACAGCAAAATCCGGTTTATAACCTACACACTCTTCTATAGAAGTTGTAGTGTGTATACTGAATTCTTCTGCCATCTTATCTGCTTTTTCCTGTGTCCTGCAATACATCGCATCAAGACGTAATATATCCGGCATTGCTTTTGCTATTCTGACATAATAAAGTGAACGCCAGCCTGAGCCTATTATTATAAAATGATACTTACCCATATAAGCTTCATACCTCCTGAAAATAAATAATATCAATTAATTTACAAAACATTTTCTCTTTTCAGTTTTCTACAAACATCTATAATAATACTATGATCCTGTTCATGATTAAAACCAGAGCATGTTATTGTACCTATTACTGTCTGGCAATCCTCAAGCATATAGTGTGCCCATAATGAACTATGTCCAGTATGCATCGCCGTCTTTTTCTTACGTTCAATCATAATATCATTACTTACAGCATTACCATCACTGGAATAATGAAACAATCTTCTTCCGGCTATTGCAATATCTATACATATTTTATTGTCACGTTTTTTCGCTTCTTCTATAAGTGCCATCCCAATTGCAAGTGCTGTTTCTGATGAAAACTCTCTGAATTTCAATTCTTTCTCTTCAGCTTCACATTGTTTCATAAGTTCTTTAGCAGTCATACCTTTTTACCCCTTTAATCTATTATTCTATTTTGTATTTTATCTACCATCTTGTTTTACAGTCGCTTCATTTTTTGTTTGTTATATCATAACGTATGTGTGGATTGCATAGCAATATAGCAATCCTGATACAACAGCGAGTGACAAAATTTACTTTTGACACTCACATCATATCATTTATATAGTCTTATAAACATTAAAAAAATATTTAATAATTTTACTTTCACTTATTTATTATGATAAATTTTTTCTAACTTGTTCCTCGTAAATTGACAATAGCACCTGTGTGATTTCCTGTTGAAATACTCTATTAACAACCAACCATATTATAAATAAGACCTACTATTGATAAACTGTAGATTTTATAAATGAGTCTGATGCTGTAACAGCAATCCTTTCTTGTATCAAAAATGACAAAATTAAATTTATAGAGCAATCATCGCTTATTAGGATCTATGCCAAAGAAGACATAGTATTTACAAAATAGAATATTATTTGTTTCAATTTTGTTTAAAGATTATTTGTTTTATGACATCGTTTAGTCACCGCTATTAAACTTATTTTGCTATTTTTTCATTTATTTCAGAACGAAAAAAGGGCTTCCGAAAAATCTCGGAAACCCTTAAAATTACTATAATAAATAACAATTATTCAATGATTGTTGCAACAGCACCAGAACCAACTGTTCTACCACCCTCACGGATAGCGAAACGAAGACCCTGCTCCATAGCTACGTTATGGATAAGTTCAACTGTCATTTCTACGTTATCACCAGGCATGCACATTTCTGTACCAGCTGGAAGTTCACAAACACCAGTAACATCAGTTGTTCTGAAGTAGAACTGTGGTCTGTAGTTGTTGAAGAATGGAGTATGACGTCCACCTTCGTCCTTTGTTAATACGTAAACCTGAGCTGTAAACTTGTGGTGTGGTGTGATTGAACCTGGCTTGCAGAGAACCTGTCCTCTTTCGATTTCGTCTCTCTGAACACCTCTAAGAAGTGCACCAATGTTATCACCTGGTTCTGCCTCATCAAGAAGCTTTCTGAACATTTCGATACCAGTAACAACAACCTTACGGATGTCTTCGTGAATA
>ENA-OWPF01002567-OWPF01002567.1-human-gut-metagenome-genome-assembly--contig:-NODE-2567-length-12626-cov-2.581497_pt1 | contig 12626 bp, 11 predicted proteins | sample MGYA00248261_ERZ651840 | MGnify/ENA primary metagenome ERZ651840 (study PRJEB26924, sample SAMEA4378268) | human gut metagenome | biome: human gut; feature: human-associated habitat; material: faeces... | reverse complement strand
AAAATCGATTTTGATGGATATGATGCTTGTTTTGAAAAGCTATGTGCAGAAGAGAGTGAATCTTGTATCTTTCATGTAGCGATTCTTCGCTTTATGATGGGATCTGAACAATACATTCCTTATTTAAGGGCACATGATTTGACTTCTTATTTACATGTATATAAAGATATATGTGTTATGGTAGAAAAATTATTGAAAAAAGAGTGTCTTGATCAATCCGATTTAGATCGATTGATTTTTATGGAAGAGGATTTAGAAACTCGAACGCTATTGATGGAATTAAAGAATAAGATGTTTACATCATCATCGACATATTCTTTTGAGGATTTTTAATGCGACAAAGTGAATGGGAAAAAGAAAAGGCAATTCATATCTTAGAGTTAGTTCAATCCGAACTCTATATGGATATGCCACATTTTTTGACGGCGTTAAATATGCTTGAGTTTAGGAATGATGATCGCGTATCTTTGTGTGCGACAAATGGTGTGTGTTTTTACTACAATCCATTAAAGGTGATAGATTTATTTCAGAAAAATTCACTGTTTTTGAATCGTGCCTATCTTCATAGTATCTTACATTGTTTATATAGCCATATTTGGCTTCGAAAAAATCGCATTGAATTTATTTGGAATGTAGCTTGCGACATAGTCGTGGAATATACATTAGATTCAATGCATAAAAAGAGTGTTTCACGAATCTTATCGTATATTCGAAAAGATGTATATCGTGAAATTGAAAGCTTGACAGGTATCAGTTGTATTACAGTTTATGAATGGCTTTGTACAGGGGATGATATTCAAGATTTATATTATGAATTTGTGGTAGATGATCATGCTGCATGGCCTAAAGAACAGGATGAGAAAGTGCCTCAATCATCTTCTGCTCAAAAAAAGTGGCAGAGTGTTGCCAAACAAACATTGTTTGATCATAAACAAAAAGGGAAAGATAATGAGGATGGGGATGCTTTTCTTGTGTCGAGTTTACAGGCAAAGAAGTCGAAATACTCTTTTTCTCAGTTTTTAAAACGATTTAGTATTGTGAAAGAAGAAATGCACATAGATTTGGATGAATTCGACTTGTCCTATTATACATATGGAATGTCAATCTATAAGAATATGCCTTTGATTGAGCCTTTAGAGACAAAAGAAGTTAAAAAAATCTATGAGTTTGTGATTGTGCTCGATACGAGTTATTCAATCAATGAAGAGCTCGCAAAACGTTTTCTTTCAAATACTTATACTATACTAAGCACTTCAAATATGTTTTATAAATCATGCAAGGTGCATATTATTCAATGTGATGATAGGATTCGTAAAGACGATGTTATCTCAAACCAAAATGAAATGGACCGTTTATTGAATTCATTTACTCTAGTGGGTGGAGGTAATACCGATTTTAGACCGGTGTTTAGCTATGTAAATGATTTGGTGGATCAAAAGGTTTTTCAAAATCTTTGCGGTCTGCTCTATTTTACCGATGGAAAAGGAATCTATCCTAAAAAGAGTCCGGCCTATAAAACAGCCTTTATTTATTTAGAGGATTATGATCGAAGTAAAGTGCCTTCATGGGCAATTCAATATAGATTGGAAGAAAAGTTATGAATATATTACAGGCAAAAAACGAAATAAAAAATACTGTACAGGCATATTTATCGAAGGATTCGTTTGGTGAATATGAAATTGAAGCGAAGAATCAGCGACCATTACTATTGATTGGTCCTCCTGGTATTGGTAAAACACAGATTATGGAACAAATCGCAAAGGAATGTCAAATTGGACTTGTCAGCTATACAATTACGCATCATACACGTCAAAGTGCTGTGGGCCTTCCTTTTATTCAAGAAAAGGAATTTCAAGGAAAGACATACTCGATTACCGAATATACAATGAGTGAGATCATTGCGAGTGTTTATTCAAAAATGGAAGATACAGGATTAAAAGAGGGTATCTTATTTATTGATGAAATCAATTGTGTATCGGAAACATTAGCACCTACGATGTTGCAGTTTCTGCAGAATAAAACCTTTGGAAATCAGAAGGTTCCTTGTGGCTGGATCATTGTAGCAGCAGGAAATCCGAGTGAATATAATAAATCGGTTCGTGATTTTGATGTCGTGACAATGGATCGTATTCGTTATATCCATGTTGAAACGGATTACTATGTATGGAAAGAGTATGCGATTTCAAAACATATACATCCGATGATCTTAAGCTATTTGGAATTAAAGCCCAATCATTTCTATACTGTTTCAACAAGTGTAGATGGTATGGAATTTGTGACGGCAAGAGGTTGGGAAGATCTATCTTATTTACTCTATACATATGAAAAGATGCATTTAGAAATTTCTCAAGATACCATTTATGAATATTTACATCATGAAGATATTGCCGAAGATGTTTTCGCTTATTATTTGGTGTATAAAAAATATCAGGATGATTATGGCATTGATGATATCTTAAACGGAAATGTATCGAGAACGATCTACGCTCGATTGTTTAATGCCGATTTTGATGAAAGAGTCTCTGTTGTTAATTTGGTGATGGATGGTTTACTACGACAAGTGAATGTATATTCTTTTGAAAAACATTGTACAGATCTTTGGTTTCGTTTCTTGAAAGAATATCGCAAAGATATGGATTCTTCTTATTTGGACCATACAAAGGTATTTATGTCAAATTATCGTGATAAATTACAGGCAGAACTATTGAATACTTCACAAAAACATGAATATGAATTTGTGTTAAATAATATACAAAAAGTCGTGGTGGATGAAAGTTTAGATCCAAAGTCTCGTTTTGATTCTTGTACAAAGCCTTTCTTTGAACAAAAGGAAAGCTTGGAACAACTAGACAGTCAATTGAAGCAGGAAATTGAAAATGCGTTTGAATTCATGGAAAGTGCATTTAAGAATGGTCAGGAAATGACAATCTTTGTGACCAATCTAACGATGTCAGCTGAAATGGCTCTTTATTTAAGTTCACATACGATCGATGTATATGAAAAGTATAAACAAGTCTTGTTGATAGGAACACAAAAGGCAAGATTATTGGATGAGTTAGCGCATTAAAAGGAGTAGAGTATGGATTATTCAGAATTAAAATATGATATTGAAGACTTTGAGTCGGATCAAGATAAAAAACTTCCACAACCACCATTGGTAAAGGATGCTATGCGAAAGGAATCGATAGAACTTCCTAAAAATTTTGACGCATTATCCATTTGTTCTAACTTTTTAGATATTATCAATACACGTCATAGTAGTCGTGTATATACGCAAGAGCCTATGTCTTTGTTGGAACTATCTTATATGTTGTGGACTTGCCAAGGGGTTAAACAAATTCGTGGTAAGAAATATGCGACTTTGCGTACAGTACCATCTGGAGGAGCTAGACATGGTTTTGAACTTTGTATGTCAAAATGTAGAAGGGTTAAACCCTGGAACCTATCATTATTTGCCTATGGAACATCGTATTGAGTTTTTAAATCCAATTGAAAAGGTAAGTGATATTTTGGCATCTTCCTTATGTGATCAATTATGGGCCTTAAAAGCCAATGTAATTTTCTATTTCAGCTATATTCCGTATCGTACCGAATGGCGCTATGGACATCTTGCACATCGAATAGCTTTAGTGGATCTAGGTCATGTTGGAGAGAATATCTATTTGGCAAGCACAAGTATTGGTTTAGGAACTTGTGGAATTGGAGCGTGCGTGACTTCGATTTGTGATGAAATGTTTGAATTGGATGGCGAAAATGAATTTATTATGTATGCGCAACCGGTTGGAAAGGTGAATAAAGAGGATTTTGTGAAAGAAAAATCTTTTTATGAATTTGTTGAAAAAGAAGGCTTATAATGTGTTAAAATAGATTGGAACTAAGGAAAATATATTATGAGTAAAAATGATAAGAATATAGATGCTTATTCAAAAGCACTTTTAGATAAAAAAACAGAATATAACGAGGAATTAAAAAAGCCGAAAGAGGTTCATCAGATGTCTGAAGCCGAAAGAAGACAGGCTGAAAAGACAATGTCTTCCGCTCTAGATATGCTTCGTAAAGAGCGTGGTCAAAAAACGATTGCGGAAGAAGAGCAGTTTTATCAGGAGCATAAAGATGATCTAAAAGACATGGATGATGATTTTACAACTTCTTCGATTGAAAAAGAACAATCCAATGAGGCATTAGATCTTGTGCATGCGATGTTGCAGGATATGTCAAATGAGGGTGACGAAGATGAAGAGGTAGTTATCCAAAAGGAAAAGAAGCCAAAAGAAAAGAAAGAAAAAAAGGAACATAAACCAAAAGAAAAGAAGTCTAAGAATAAACAAGTCAAAGAAAAGAAACCGATGAAGAAGGTTACAAAAATTGTGTTATGCGTAATCTTAGTAGGCTTGGTTGCCTTAGGTGGATATGCATATAAGGTTTTGGTGTATAATCCACAAAATATTGTTTCTGAAACGCAACAAAAAACATATGATAAATTAGTGTCTTATGCGGATGAGTATGGAGACAATATGATGTCAGATGCTGAGAAATTAGAGCTTCTAGATTTGGATAAAGATTATCAAAAGCTTTTGGATAAACAAAAGACTTCAATCAATGAATATTTTAAAGAACAGACTGGCAAAACATATAAGGCTTTGTTGAAAGATATGAAGCAGCTTCATCAAGATAAAGAAGAAGTTAAACTTCCTGCTTATCAACAAATTGTTGATTTATTAAATGGTTGGGAATCAAAATCCGATGAAGAAAAGATGGCTGTAGCCGACATGCAGTCTACATATAGTTCATTGTCTAAAAATTTAAAAGATGAAGTGGATACTTTATCAGAATCAAAGACAGGCAAAGACTTTATTGATCTATGTAAAGAACAGGGTGAATTAAAGGCGGCTGCCGAGGAAAAGGCTCGTCAGGAAGAAGAAGCTAAAAAAGCAGAGAATGAAAAGAAGGTTAAAGAATATCAAACAAGCTTGAATAGTTTGCAGCAAGACTACAATACGTATGCACAATATGCACGGAGTCTAGAGTCTGATTTGGCATATGCGCAACAAAATGGAGAAGATACTGCAGATATTCAATCTCAGATTGATACAAATAATCAGATGTTGTCTTCTTTGCAGCAACAAATCACATATTATCAACAACAGATTTCTGCTTTACAATCTTAAAAAATAAGACTATTCTAATAGGGTAGTCTTTATGCCGACTTAGCACAGTGGTAGTGCAACGCACTCGTAACGCGTAGGTCATTGGTTCAAATCCGATAGTCGGCACCATGTTTTGAAATTAAGCTGGTTCAACCAGCTATTTTTTTTGAAGGGAGGATCTATGAATTTAGATGAAAAAATGATTTTATTGGCCACTGCCTTTCTGTTTTTGCCCTATCAAATCGCAAGTGTAGCAGTCGCATGCGTTTTAATACAAGCATTATGCCGACATAAATTGGTGGATGCCATAAAGAATCAAACGGGCGCAATTTTCTTTTATAGCTTTATCGTATTGGAATTTATTGTCTCCATCTTCCATTCGAACTGGACAGGTTTTGGTAATACATGGTTATTTGTGTTGATCGGTTTATATGGAGCCTATTATCGTAGAAGTATCACAAAAAATACATTTGAAAAGATGTGTGATCTTATTATTATTTTATCGGTATTTGCGGCTATCTACGGTTTGTATCAGTTTAATCAGATTTCCCTTGCGAATGGACGAACATTTTTAGAATTCCATATCTTCAATTCACCAAAACGAAGAATTACTTCGACATTTATGAATGCGAATATCTATGCGATGGTCATTGATTTTGTATGTGTGATGTGTATGTATCGTTTTGTGAAAAACGACAATATTCTTTGTAAGATTGGTTATTTTATAATTGCACTGTTTAATTTCTTTGTTCTATATTTAACGGGATCTAGAACTGCATTATTACCATTTGCCCTAATCTTTCCTATCTTTCTTTATTGTGTGCGATGGAAAAAACTATTTATCACATCCATTGTATTCGAACTTGGTATATGTGGTTTAGTATTCTTAAAACCAACGTTGATTCCAAGAATCAGTGATATGTCCACTTTTGCCTCTCGCATTAAGATTTGGAAGACAGCATTTATGTGTATTTCAATGTATCCATTCTTTGGATGGGGTCCGCAGACATATCAGAAGTTTTATCCATTAGTACATGGTCATAAGGCACCTCATGCTCATAATATTTATATTGATTCCATTTTGTCGTATGGAGTTGTTGGAACAGTAGTGCTTCTGGCATATACATTTGTGCTAAATAAGGAAATCTTTACTTCGAATACAAGAAAAGAAAATCCTGCACTATTTGGCATGATGATGTGTTTTATTGCGATCGTTTTGATATATGGATTGTTGGATTGTACATTAAATATTGTCGCAACAGGAACTTTATGTTTTATCATTTTAAATAGTGCTTGCATGTACTTAGAAAAATAAATACAATAATTTTAGAAGACAGACAGTAGAAGGAGCTTTATGAAATGTATATCTCTTTTTGTCTGTTTTTTTATTGGCTTACAATCAATGGTTGTGCCAAGTTATGAAGTTTTAATTTCGAATATAGAATCCAAAGTGGACACAGTTGATGAGAATCAGGCTAGTTTTTTATCTATGAAATGTCGGGATGTTTCAAAGAGTATCGAATTTAAACAAACAAATTTAATGGCTCGAGTTGAGAAACAAGAAAAGTGTGTGGATGAACTTGAACGTAGGTATAAACAAAAAAAGAATTATTATGAATTAAAAAAGTTAGAATATGGCTTTGAATTACAAACGATTCAAAGAAATAACTCTATCCTTTATCCGTATAAGATACAAAAGAACTTGGAATTGTATTTTGAGGAATATAGAGAAATTGAAGTAGAATATTTGAAACATAAAAAACAATTGGATAAGAATCAAAATACGTTATTGTTGTATGATGAATATCTTAAAAGATTATCCAATTGTCAAAATTACTTATTTAAACGGTTTTCGAATTTAGCACAAATCAATGAAGCTGGACAACATAATGAAGATTCTATGATTTCAGGAACTGAACATTTGCCGGATTATGGGGGTTATGAATCGTGGCAACAAAATGGCATGTCTTGTTTGGTGGATGGAAATTATGAAATCGATTCGTACAGTTCTTTTTGGCAAAACCCAGTTGAAAATGGTACAATCAGTGCTGGATGCTGGTCTTATCCGGATGGAGGTCTTCATTTAGGTTTGGATATCGCAAGTGCCATGTATAGTGATGTGTTAGCGGTTGCTAATGGTATCATATTGTATGCCCATGCACCAGTGGATTCGAACAATGGATATTTAGGAAACTGGTGTGGATGGCCAAATGGTGGTGGCAATACCATTTGTATGGTGGTTGCCGTAAATGAAAGGCTTTATGCGATTACTTATGCCCATTTATCCAGTGAAATCTATGTGACTAGTGGCCAGCAAGTCAGTCAAGGTACAGTTATAGCGAAAAGTGGGAACAGTGGCAATTCAACGGGGCCTCATACGCATGTAGAGGTGTTTGAATTAAAACAGGATCTCAATTCGATCGTAGAATATTTTAGAAACAGCGGTGCTGATTTTTCTTTTGGATGTGGCTATAGTGAGGCTGCAACATGCTCAGGCTATGCATGTCGCATTGATCCTGAGACCGTTTTGGAGGGTGTATGAGTCAAGAAATGTATTTTTCTCGCATGCAGAAATTATTAAAAGATGAATATAATGCCTATATTGAATCTTTATCGAAACCTTTATATCGTGGTATGCGTATGAATTTAAAAAAGGCAGAATTGGATGAATTTGATCATTTGGATCATCCAAGTCAGTTTTGTAAGGAAAGTTATTATGTAGATAAGCCGTTGGGAAATCATCCTTTCCATATTTGTGGTTGTTTTTATCTGCAAGAACCAAGTGCTTCAAGCGCTGTTGAAATCTTGGATGTACAAGAAGATGATTATGTATTGGATTTATGTGCAGCACCAGGTGGAAAGAGTACGCAGATCGCATCACATTTAAAAAATGGATATCTAGTATCAAATGAAATTGATGCGAAGCGTGCCCAAATCCTTTTGTCTAATATTGAGCGTATGGGTGTGAAAAATGTGGCAGTAACCAATACAAGTGTAGATAAGCTTACGAAGGTGTTTGATGCTTGTTTTGACAAAATTTTAGTGGATGCACCTTGTAGTGGTGAGGGAATGATCAAAAAACATGATATTGCCCTAAATAATTGGAGCATTGAAAATATTGAACTTTGTGCGACTCGTCAAAAAGAAATATTAGAACATGCCTATTCTATGTTGAAACCGGGTGGTACTTTGGTGTATTCAACTTGCACATATGCTTTAGAAGAAGATGAAGATGTTGCCTTAGATTTTTTAGAAAAACATGCGGATATGGTCTTGGTGGATCCTGAAGTTTCGTGGGGAAGAAAAGGGTTTAAAGACTTGAATGTGCGTCGTATCTTTCCAATGGATGGTGGTGAGGGTCATTTCATTGCGAAATTCAGGAAACAACTTGGCATGGCAGGTAAACTTCCTGTTTTAAAATCTAAGAAGATTGATAAAGTAACTGAAAAGTTTTTGAAGGAACAATTGAATACATTGCCAAACTATTACTATATAGATAAGGATAGAGTATATGGAATGGATGTTCCGTTTGTGGATTTTAAAAAGGTAAAAGTATTGCGTCAAGGTGTATATTTGGGGGATGTCATTAAGAATCGTTTTGAGCCAAGTCATTCTTTTTATATGGTTGCGGATTTTGACTATAAAAGAAAAGTCAATGTAACATTAGAAGAGATGGATCTTTTTATGCATGGTGAAGTTCTTCAAATGGAATGCGAAAAAGGGTATGTAGCGGTATGTTTTAATGGACATCCGTTTGGTTTTGGCAAGAGTGATGGAAGACAAATCAAAAATAAGATTCCTAAAGGACTAAGATTATTACCCAATTCACATGTGAATATAGACTAAAAAAGCAATCAAGCCATTTACTCCTGGCTTGTTTTTGCGATTTCTTTAGCTACATTGTAGTAGTCTTCTAATTGATCATCACTTGGTGTGTAGCATTGATTGATCACATCGTGGCATGATTCGATTCCAGATTGTTGCATTCTTGTATCGATTTCTTTGGCAACTTGGTTAAACCATCCGTATGCGGCAAAGGCCAATCCTTTTTTGTTCTTAAATTTACATGGACGAATGTGTTCAAGGAAAGCGGCTACGCTTGGTGCCATGACATTGTTGTAGGTTCCTGATCCAATACATACAACTTTGGCATCCATGATTTCACGCATCACAATACTTGATTTTGTATCCGATAATTTATAGACTTTCACATCCATACCAGCATCGCTGAATCCTTCGGCTAAGCTTTCGGCAATCTGTTGCGTATGTTTCCATACAGATTCATATACAATTACGGCTTTATTTTCTACTTTTTGAGCAGCGATACCTTTATATGTTTCAATAATATCTGCAATATAGTCTTTCCAGATAATACCATGTGCCGGCATGATATATTCAATGTCTAAATTCATGCCTAGAATTAGGTTTAATTTAGCTTGCACTGGTGTTGTATATGGTAAAACAATGTTCGCGAAGTATTCTTTCGCTTGTTTTAAACAATACGCTTTATCCAATCCTTCATCGGTTAGATTAAAGTTTACAATGTGCTGTCCAAAGGCATCGTTTGAGAATACAGTTTTTAACTGTGGACAATATGTCAACATGTTGTCTGGCCAGTGAATCATCTGCATTTCGACAAAGACAAAGTCATATTTTCCTGTGTTGATTGTATCATTTGTCTTTACGACCTGATATGGAACTTGGTCAAAGTATTGTTCAATCATATTCTTCTTTCCAGAAATAGATGCGTAAACTTTTGCGTTTGGATATTTGGCATATACTTTTTTAAATCCACCCGAATGATCTGGTTCTGTATGTTGAACAACAATATTGTCAATTTCTCTTCCTTGAAGTACGGATTCAACTCTTTCCAATAGTTCTTCTGTGAATTCTTCTTCGACTGTATCAAAAAGTGTGACTTCATCATCTACAACTAAGTAGGCATTATATGTACACCCTTCATCGATTGGATATAAATCACCATGGAAGTGGCGGTTATTTAAGTCTCTAACCCCAACCCAGTACACGTTATCTATAATTTTTTTAGCTCTTTTCATTTTTGTTCACCTCTTCCTCTATTTTAGAATTATTTAGAGAATATGTCTATTCATTTGCATCTTTTACATTTTTTGAATAAAAATTATAAAAAGTCAACTAAAAAGTGTAAGTGTTTTCTTTTTTTAAGAGTATAATAATAACTAGGAGGAATTGTCGATATGATTATTCAAAGTAAAAGAATTTGGGTCGTAAATACATGGTTGGCAGCCCAAGTTGAAGTAGAAGAAGGAAAGATTGTAAATATCTATCCATATGGAGAAAAAGAAGTAGATGAAGATTATGGAGATAAGAGAATTGTCCCAGGATTCATCGATGTGCACACACATGGTGCTTATGGATTTGATACAAATGATGCGAATGAAGAAGGTCTTCGTAACTGGATGAAAAACATCGTTAAGGAAGGTGTTACAGGTATTCTTCCAACAACAATCACACAGTCTGAAGAAGTTTTGACAAATGCGGTTAAAAATGTTGCGAAAGTTGTTGAAGAAGGATATGAAGGTGCAGAAATTTTAGGTATTCACTTTGAAGGGCCTTACTTGGATCAAGTATATAAGGGAGCACAACCTGAACAATATTGTGTAAAACCAGATCTTGAACAATTCAAACGTTATTTGGCAGCTTCTAATAATTTAATTAAAATCGTGACTATGGCTTGTGAACATGATGATAACTTTGAATTAACTAAGTTCTTACGTGCAAATGGAATTGTATGTAGTCAAGGTCACTCAGGAGCTACTTTTGAACAGGCTCGTTTAGCTATTGCGAATGGTGCAAATTCAATGACTCACGTATTCAATGGTATGACTAAATTCCATCACCGTGAACCAGGATTAGTTGGTGCTGCCATGCGTTATAGAGATGTATATGGTGAAATCATCTGTGATGGAAACCACTCAACTTATGAAGCATTAAATGATTACTTTACAGCTAAAGGTCCTGATCACTGTATTATGATCACTGACTCATTGATGGTTAAGGGATTGCCAGTTGGTACAAAAGTATTGTTTGGTGGAAATGAAATCGAATTATATCCAGATGGAAGTGCACACTTAACAGATACGAAAGGTCTTGCAGGATCTACATTGCATGTCAATAATGGACTTCGTATTTTAGTAGAAAAAGCATTGGTTCCTTGGCAAACAGCTATCAATGCATGTACATTGAACCCAGCTCGTATGTTGAATGTAGATGATCGTAAGGGATCGATTCAAACGGGAAAAGATGCAGATTTAGTTGTATTAAATGATGACTATTCTGTTGAAATGACATATACAAAAGGTCAAAAAGCATTCTAATTAAATAAGCACATTGAATTGTTCAATGTGCTTTTATAATGTTTTTTGCGTGTATATCTGGTTCTAATTTATCGTCTGTAATGATTATGTCAAAATCATCGATATTAGCTATTTTTGACATATACTTCTTATTAAATTTTGTATGGTCTACCATACAAATTTTTTTGTTTGAAGAATCAAGAATCGCTTTTTTTACTAAGGCATCACTCACACTTGGAATGGATACGCCATAATCTAAATCTATTCCTAAAACGGAGATAAAGGCTTTATCAATATAATAGTTTTGAAAGAATTGGATGGTACTTTCAGATAGAGCTGCCTGGGTTACAGGATTATAGGTTCCTGGAGCCATGATGATCTTAGCTTTTGTGTTACGATCTACATATTGTAGAATCTTCCAAAAATTTGTAAAGATGGTGATCTTCTTATGATGTATTCGCTTAAAGAGTTCAAGGCAGGTTGTACCACAATCTAAATAGATGGAATCTCCATCTTGAATGAGTGTGCTCGCATAAATCGCAATCTCTTTTTTATCCGATTGTGACATGCCTTCTTTGATTTCAAAGGAAGGCTCAGTTGAACTGGACTCATTGAGTGTGGCTCCTCCATAGCTCTTTGTGGCGAGTCCTTGATTTTCTAGATGATCTAAATCTCTTCGTATGGTCATTAAGGAAACACTATATTGTTTTGCGAGTTCACTGACTTGTACGGTTTTATCTTTTTTTAGCTTTTCATAGATTTCATATCTTCTTTGTGTTGTGTTCATACTTCTATTAAAGCACAAAAGAGAACAGAAAGAAACATGTTTATTTGTGTTCTTTTGAAATAATTTGTTTGATGTGAAAAGGATATTGAATCTATATTTTTGTAGTGTTAGGATACAGATGAACTTAAGGAGGATCCATCATGGAATTAATTATCGACTCATCAAATATTGAACAAATTAAAGAACTAAATGAATTATTAACAATTACGGGTGTTACGACAAATCCTACAATTCTTACAAAATCAGGTAGAGAAGCCATGGATGTCGTAAAAGATCTTTGTGAAGTGTTGAGTGAAGATCAATTGTTGTTTATTCAAACCGTACAAACTTCTTTTGAAGGTATTATGGAAGAAGCTA
>ENA-OWPF01002566-OWPF01002566.1-human-gut-metagenome-genome-assembly--contig:-NODE-2566-length-12631-cov-6.554866_pt1 | contig 12631 bp, 8 predicted proteins | sample MGYA00248261_ERZ651840 | MGnify/ENA primary metagenome ERZ651840 (study PRJEB26924, sample SAMEA4378268) | human gut metagenome | biome: human gut; feature: human-associated habitat; material: faeces... | reverse complement strand
AGGGCCCTGCATTCCTTGCTTGATCGAGTCCATCGAAACCCCTTCCTATGGTGACCTTGCCCTTGTATGAAATCATCCATATAAAAGGGCGAGGCAGAATGCTCAGTGTTTGCGAATCGGTCCGCCTGTGCATGGTGAACCAACCTACAGTGTATCAATTATGATGCGGGCATATGTGTTCTTGCCGTTCAAATCTTTCGCAAGCCTTAAGGTGGCTTTAAGGCGGGTGGCGGACCGACGCGTAGGAAAATAGTCGACAATTGCGTTGCATGATATGGTTGGGGCGCATTGCGCGCATCCGGCTTTTCATATGAGGGGGAACCGTGGAACGAGTAGCTGCAGCTTCAACGCGCAAGATGTTGATTGTGGACGATGAGCGGGACATCGCGGCGATGCTGGCCGATTATTTTTCGATGGAGGGCTATGAGACCGTTGTGGCAAACGACGGCTCCGCGGCCCTTGCACGCGCTGAATCCGGTGCGGATATTGTGCTCCTCGATGTCAACATGCCCGGCATGGATGGGTTTGAGGTGTGTCGCCGCCTGCGCGAGCACCTGGCCTGCCCCATCATTTTTCTTACCGCGCGCGTGGAGGATGTTGACCAGCTGGACGGGTTTGCCGCCGGCGCGGACGATTACGTGCTCAAGCCGTTTTCTCTAGAGGTCCTGGGGCGCCGCGTGGCAGCTCATCTGGCGCGTGAAAACCGCGTTCGCGAGCAGGGCTCTTCGGTGAAGTTTTTTGAGCGCCTAACCATAGATTACGGCATGCGCACGGTCGAGGTGCGCGGCGATCGCGGTGAGGCGGTGCCGGTCGAGTTGACGCGAACGGAGTTTGACATCATTGCGCTGTTGAGCAAAAGCCCTGGAAGGGTGTTTGACCGCGACCTTATTTACCAGCGCGTTTGGGGCTGGGACGCAACGGGAGACTCGTCCATTGTCCGCGAGCACATGCGCCGCGTTCGCAAGAAGCTGGCGGGCGCCGGCGCGGGCGATGACTGCATAGAGACCGTATGGGGCGTGGGTTATCGCTGGGTGGCCAAATGAGGCGCGTGCTGCCAAAAATGAACCGCCGGGGCGCGGGCGGACATCGATCGAAGGAGGTTGGCTCGCCTCGTCCTAGTAGGCTGAAGCGCCTTCGCGCGTGGTGGGCCTCTCGCCCCCTCGCGGTGACGTTTGCCGTGTACCTGGCGTGTTATCTGGTTGTTGCGACCGCGCTTACCATGGTGGTTATAAGCGCGTTTGACCGCAGCGACTTTATTCAGTATTACGAAGTTGAATTTGAGGACCAGGGTGGGCGCGTGACGCACGCGGCGGTTGATTCAGGTCCCTATATTTATGACGAGGAGCTAAATCAGCTGGTTCCCGCCACGGAAATAGACGTGCCGGGCGATAACCCCTATGCCGTGTTTGTGAGCGTGGACGAGCAAAGCGTGCCGGCGTATACGCAGGATGGCTCCAGCGATAGGTACCGTGAGGTGTATGCGACGCTTGAGATGCTTGAATCTGGCCAGATCGAGCTCTATGACTGGGGTCTTAATTACAACGACCAGTATCCGCAGGAAGACGTGCTGAGTGACTACGATGACATCACCGCACAGGTGCTGCCAGAATACGATCGGATCAACCGCGCGGGTCGCGTGGACTCCGTCGCGATGTTTGAGGCGGCGACGGGCATAGACTTTGCCCAGGCGTTTGGCGCAGGCAAGACGTCCAACGTTGCCTACTATGCCGACGCCATAAGGGTTGCAGAGCCGGGCTATACCATTTTGAACCTATTGATAGGCGCGTCGCCATTTGTGATTTACGGCGGCCTGGCCATCATCATGTTCCGCCGCTTCTACCGCGTGCACATCGCCGAGCCCCTGGATGATCTTTCCGGCGCCGCTCGCCGCATTGCCGCCCAAGACCTCGATTTTTGCATTCAGCCGGTGCAGGGCAAGGAGCTGGGCGCTCTTTCGGTCACGCTGGAGGACATGCGAGCATCGCTGCTGGCGGCTCAGCGCGAGCTATGGCGCACTGCGGAGGAGCGCCGCAGGCTCAATGCGGCGTTTGCACATGATCTGCGTACGCCCGTGACGGTGCTAAAGGGCACGGTCGAGATGGCGCGCCTGCGCGAGGCAAAGGGCGAGCATATGGACGAGGAGCGGCTTGAGACGCTTGCGGGGCAGGTTGGGCGACTTGAGTCCTATGCCAACGCTATGAGCGGATTATCCAAGCTTGAAGACAGGGACGTGGTTCGGACTTCGATAGGGGCCGAAGAGCTTGCCGACGAGCTATTTGAGCATGCCGCCGACATCGTGTCCGCCCGCGGCGAAGGGCTGGAGCTTGCGTGCAAGCGCGGTCTGCTTGAGGGGGATGCCTGCGTGGACGTGGCGCTTGTCGAGGAGGTCATGGGCAACGTTCTCAACAACGCGTGCGGGCATGCGGCGGGAAGCATAACCGTGGCGGTGTCTTGCGGCGCTGCGGCTGGGGGCGCCGCGGCCGGCGACGGTGGCGATGGCAGCGCGGGCGATAGGATGCTTGTTGTGGCTATTGAGGACGATGGACCCGGCTTTACACCCGAGGCGCTGCACCGCGGGTGCGACCCCTTTTATAGCGATCGCAAGTCGGCGGAGCACTTTGGCATAGGCCTCAACGTGTCGCAGATCCTCGTCCAGCTACACGGAGGCAAGATTGAGCTAGGCAACGCGCCGGATGGCGGGGCTCGCGTGACCGCAACGTTTGACGTCGGCGCGTTTTCATAAGAGCGCGAGGACGTTCGGACGCGGTTTCCTACGGGATTCGAAAAACTATTCGACCGTTGACAAAGAGTTGACAGGCGGATGCGAACCTAATGATAAGGAAGATGTTAGGGGAGGTCGCCATGATGCCTGTGAATGGTTTGGAGCCGGAGCCCGCGCTGGGCAGTGTGTTGTTTGCCGAGGGGGCCGAGACGGCCTCGGGCGCAGGTACGGGCGTGCGAGGCGCGGGCGATGCCGGGCGGTTTTCACCTGCGCCGTTGGCATGTGGTATGCGCACTGGTGATTGTTGCCGCCTTGGTGTTGGGCCTGTGCTGGCGTTATTTGCCAGACGTATACGCATGGCTTTCTAATCCCGATGCCGTGCATGCGTACGTGGAGCAGCATGCGGCTCTCAGCCGCCTTGCCATCATAGGCGTCAATACGCTTCAGATAGTGCTGGCGTTTTTGCCCGGCGAGCCCATTGAGCTGGCAAGCGGCTACGCCTTTGGTTTTTGGGAAGGCACCGCGGCCTGCCTGGTGGCAAGCGCGGTGGGGTCCTCGCTGGTCTATTGGGCCGTGCGCCGCTGGGGCTGGAAGGTTATGGGGCTGTTCTTTACCCGCGAGCAGTTTGAGCGGTTTAGCTGGCTTAAAGATGCGCGCAAGCTCGAGTTCATCATGTTGGTGATCTTCCTTATCCCGGGTACGCCCAAGGATTTTCTCACGTATTTCGCCGGCCTTACGCGTATGCGTTTTGGCGCCGTTTTGGCGATTGCCACGGTAGGCAGGATTCCCTCTATTGTGACATCGACCGTTGCCGCTTCTGCGTTTGGCGCGGGCGAGTACGGCATCATGGTTGTCTCGATGGTGATTGCCGTTTTGCTTGCGGGCCTGGGCGCCATTGCGTATAGGTCGCTTGAGGCGAAGGCCCGCCGCTAGAGGCGCGCGGGTAAACGCTTACTTCGCCGTGCCCTGGTCTTTACGCCCGGCTTGCCATGGGCGCGTAGGATAGGGCCACGGCAAGAATGCCACGGTGCGACGAGTGCTGTGAGCTGCGTTAAGGGGATGAGAAGATGAACAAGCTGCGCGCGTGGGGCGACGTAATGATGGATGAGGACGGCGTCGAATTTGACGTGCTGCCCTTGCTAGAAGATAAAGGTGCCCTTGCTTCTGCAGCAATTTGCAGCGTGATCTTGGTGGCGCTGCTGGTCTCGCAGCTTCTGTAGCGCAAAAGCGAGGGCGGAAAAGTCGGTAAGAACCAGGGCGTAAGCCTAAAAGCGGGCCGGATTGCGCGTGCGCAGTCCGGCCCGCTTTGTGATTTGGGCGGTTTGGATGGATGCGTTGGCAGTGGTGCCAACGCCTGAGGCGACCCTGTTAGCTCAGGCGTTCGACAAAGAAATCCGCCATGCTCATGAAGAGTTCCTTGCAATGGTTGTCCAGTTCAATATTGGCGAGGAGCTCCTTTGCCTGCGCCGTGAGTTTGAACGAATAGTCGCGCGCAAAGTCTATGGATCCCGCCTCCTCGAAGATCTCGACGGCGCGCGAGAGAACCTTGGGGTCTGTGGCGCCGGATTGCAAGATCTGCACCAGCTCGTCGCGGTGGCTGCTGTGGGCGAGGGCGTGGACGGCGACCAAGGTGCGCTTGCCCTCGGTGATGTCTGAGCGGAAGTCCTTGTTTCTCGCCTCTTTTTTGCCCACCAAGTTGAGCAGGTCGTCCTGAATTTGGAAGGCGAGCCCTGTGTTAAGGCCAAAAGCGCGCAGCGCCTCTACCTGTTCGTTTGAGCCGCGGCCAATGATGGCTCCGCATGCCAGGGGCGTGGCGCCGCTGTAGTAGGCGGTTTTGAGCGTGGCCATGCGCAGGTAGTCATCGACGGTGAGGTCAAAGCGCTGGTCGCGCACCCAGCCAAGATCGAGCGCCTGGCCTTCGATGGTGCGCGTGGTCATGTCGACAAGCTCGTGCAGCAAACGGATCTTCATGTGGTCGTCAAGCGAGTCATCGTCCAAAACGCTGCCCGTCACCAATGAGAGGGCGAGGTCGCCGCAGTTGATGGCAATGCCCTCGCCCTCGGTAAGGTGCATGCATGGTTCGCCGCGTCGTAGCTGACCGTTGTCGGCGATATCGTCATGGATAAGGGCGGCGGACTGAAAATGCTCGATCGCGGCCGCCGCGCTGATGGCGGCGTGGAAGTCTCCGCCCACCGCCTGGCAGGCAAGCATGCAGATAAGGGGGCGGTGACGCTTGCCCGCATTTGCCGAAAAGCGTCCCAGCGGTGCGTAAAGATAGGCTTCGATGTCGGCGTTATCGGTTTTGTCGGTAAAGAACGACACCAAATGCCGGTTGATTTCTTCAAAGTGTCGGTTGAGGAAACCGGTGAACGGGCTAGGCACGCTAAATCAGGGTCCTTTGCATAAATAGCTTGCTTAAACGGGCAGGTGGACGGACTGGCGAGAATCGCTGTTGGCTCTACTGCGCGGTGGCGAAGCCGTCGGGGTTTTTGGACTGCCAGTTCCACGAGTCGCGGCACATGTCATCGATACCGTACTGAGCCTTCCAGCCCATTTCGCGCTCTGCCTTGGAAGCATCGCCGTAGACGGCGGCAACGTCTCCACCGCGGCGCGGGCAGATCTTGTAGGGCAGCTCGCGGCCGCATGCAGCGGAGAACGCACGGACAACTTCGAGTACGGACGTGCCCTGGCCGGTGCCTAGGTTAAAGATCTCAACGCCCTCGCGGCCGTTCATCCAGTCAAGAGCGGCGACATGGCCGGTTGCAAGGTCGACAACGTGGATGTAGTCGCGCACGCCGGTGCCATCGGGGGTGTCGTAGTCGTCGCCAAAAACCTGGACGGCCTCGAGCTTGCCTACGGCGACTTGCGCGACATAGGGGACAAGGTTGTTGGGGATGCCCTTGGGATCTTCGCCGATAAGGCCGCTCTTATGGGCGCCGATGGGGTTGAAGTAGCGCAGCAGCGCCACATTCAGGCTGGGGTCAGCCTTGCAGACGTCCTGCAGAATGCGCTCGGTGAAGGCCTTGGTGGTGCCGTAGGGGTTGGTGGTAGCGCCCACAGGGAAGTCCTCGGTGATGGGCACACTGGCGGGGTCGCCGTAGACGGTAGCGGAGGAGCTGAACACGAAGTTGTGGCAGTCATGATGGCGCATCACGTCCAGAATGACCAGCGTGCAGTTGAGGTTATTATAGTAGTACTCGATGGGCTTGGACACGCTCTCGCCCACAGCCTTGTAGGCTGCAAACTGGATGACAGCGGTGATGTCCGGGCACTCGGAGAAGATCTTCTCCACATCCTCATGGCGGGTCATGTCTGCATTGTAGAAGCGGAAGTCCTTGCCGGTGATCTGCTTGACCCGATCCAGAACCACGGGAGAAGCGTTATAATAGTTATCTGCCACTACGATATCGTAGCCAGCGTTCAACAGTTCGATGCAGGTGTGGCTGCCGATGTAGCCGGCACCGCCGGAAACCAAAATTGCCATAGCCGAGTACCTCTCTCACATAGTATTTCTTGCTTTTTCTCTTTGCGCCGGGCGCTGCCCGGTCTGCTTAAAGCATACCGCTTTTTGCCGCCGACTGCAAGGGGCGCTTTCTTTATTCAGATATATTTTTGTTGCATCTTCGCGCATTGCACTTTTGATTGACAGAGATTTTTCGCACTTTTCACATGGAGAGAATGCGCTGTTTGTGCAAAACATAGAAATGGAGAGGGAAACTCCCTCAGTCGCAGCCTCCCACCACGCAAAAACGTCTGCCGAAGCAGACGTTTTTGCATGGTGTATCATTTTTAAAGCTTTCCGCACTGCTTGCCGGTGAAGAACCGCAGGGTGGTGGTGGCGCGGAACACCTTGCCAGCCCGCAGCACCGTGGAGGGGAACTCCGGGTGAGAGGGGCTGCAGGGATAGTGCTGGGTCTCCAAGGCAAAGCCGCCGTATTTCCGCAGCGGCTCGCCGCCCTTGCCCGGGGCAGGGCAGTCCTGCAAAAAGTTGCCGGTGTACAGCTGGATGCCCGGCTGGGTGGTGTACAGCTTCATGCTGATGCCGGTCTTATCACTGGTAGCCCATGCGCAGATGCTCTGGCTGGAGCCGCGTGCGCGGTCGATGACATAGCAGTGGTCGTAGCCGCCGCCCACCATGGTGGTCTGGGAGAAGCCGGTGTCGATCTCCTTGCCGATGGTCTTACCGGCGGTAAAGTCCATGGGGGTGTTTGCCACGGGCAGGATGTTGCCGGTGGGGCAGGTGGCGTTGTTGCCTTCCAGATAGCGGGAAGCGTAGATGCGCAGCTTCTGGTTCAGCACATCGCCGCCGCCGTCCAGATTGAAGTAGCTGTGGTTGGTCAGGTTTACGATCGTGTCGGCGTCCGAGGACACACGGTAGTCCATGCGGAAGGTATTGTCGTCGGTGAGGGTATAGCGCACCGCGATCTTCAGGGTACCGGGAAAACCGTCCTCGCCGTCAGGGCTTACAGCCTCCATCAGCAGAGTGTCGCCGAAGTACTTCACCTCATAGATTTTCCGGGAAAAACAGCCGTGCAGGTGGTTTTCGCCGTTGTTTTTTTCCAGCTGGTAGGTCTTGCCGCCCAAGGTAAAGACGGCATTCTCGATGCGGTTGGCGTAGCGTCCCACAAAGGCACCGCAGCAGGTGCTGCCGGACGAGGTGAAGTCGTTCTCGTAATCTGCCATGGTGTCGTGACCCAGCACCACATCCACCGGGCCGTTCTTGGCCGGGACGATGATATTTTTGATCACGCAGCCGTAATCCAGCACGCTGACGGACATACCGCCGGGATTCGAGAGGATGTACTCGGTAACATTAGCGCCCTCTTTGGTCACACCGAAGGGCTTGGAACGGATCTGTGCCATTGGGCCTCGCCTCCTAAAGCTTTTTTCGGAAATGCAAAAGGGGCAGACTGCCCCCTTTTGCATCTTGTCTGTATTTATGATTATATCACAGTTTTACAGTTTTGTGTTGGAATCCTTTTAGAATTACCATCCAATTTTTGCGGCGATTTTTTGTTAGAATCATCGAAAGTGCCTACAATACCAAAAAGCGCCCCGCACTTCCGATGGAAATGCGGGGCGCTTTGGTGATACAGGCTGTAAGCCTTATGCTTCCGGCTGAGGCTGTGCCGCAGAGGACTGGGCGGCAATGAACTCGGCGGCATCGTCCGGGATGTCGTCCAAGTCCTTGTCGCTGCCGATATCCACGTTGAGCGGCGGTTTCTTGAACAGGATATCGTACAGGATAGGCACGATATACAGGGTCATCAGGGTGGCGTAGCTCAGGCCGCAGATGATGACGATGGCCATGCCGCTCATCAGCTGGCTTGCCATATCGTTGCTGAACACCATTTGCAGCATGGCCAGCACAGTGGTCAGGGTGGTCATCAGAATGGGGCGCATACGGGTCTTGCCGGTAGCCACCAGTGCGGCGCGGCGCTCCATGCCGCCCATGCGCAGCTGGTTGGCGTAGTCCACGAACACGATGCCGTTGTTGACGACCGTACCCATCAGCACGATGAAGCCCATCATGGAGATCATGGTCAGCTGCTGGCCGGTGAGCAGCAGGCCCAGCAGACCGCCGGTAAAGGCCAGCGGCACGGTGAACAGCACGATGAAGGGGGACAGCAGGCTCTGGAACTGTGCCACCATGACAAGGTAGACAAAGGGCAGGGCCAGTGCCATCCACTGGATCATCTCGTTGGTCATATAGTTGACACTGTCGCTCTCGCCGCCCATGGAGAAGGAGCAGCCCTCCGGCATCTCATCGGTGAGGGCAAAGGCATCCAGCGCCTTTTTCACGGCACGGGCCTGCACCGTGGTGTTGTAGCCCGGGGCAGTCTCGGCAGTGACGGTGACGAACTGGTTCCGGTTCTCGCTGGTGATGGAGTCCGGTGCGGTGCCGGTGGTCCAGCTGGCGATATCCGACAGCTTGCAGGTGCCGGTAGCGGTGGTGCCGTCTGCGGACATGACGGTGGTCTCAAAGGTCATGTCCATCATGTTTTCCTTGGTCAGCGGGTCCAGATTGTTGCTGATCTGCACATCCATGGTGGTGCCGTCCACGGTAACAGGGGTCTGTGCCGTGGTGGTGGTGGTCAGCTTTGCAGCGATCTGCTGGTACACCTGCGCAACGGTCAGGCCGTTGGCGCGCACCTTGTCGCGGTCCACTTGCAGGATGATGGTGGAATCGCCCGCACCCAGACCGTTGGTGGCGTTCTGGAAGCCCTCGGTGTTGTTCACGATGTCTACCACCTTCTCGGACAGGGCGGTCAGAGTCTCGGCGTCAGTGCCGTAGATCTTGATGGTCAGGCCGGTGGACAGCTGACTGGTCAGGTCATCGGTCATGCCGTACTGCTGGACGGTGGCGGTGCAGTCCGCAACGCCGGCCACGGCTTCCTCCATGGCCTTGCAGGCGGCGTCGATCTTGGAAGAGGAAAGCTCCTCGCTGAGCTTGACGTTGATCTTATACTTGCCGTAGCCGTTGGCGGCGTTCAGCAGGTCGGTGATGGTGGAGGGCAGGCCAAGGTTGGAAACATCCATGCCCGCCACAGTGTTGTCGGGGGTAATGCCTACCTCCTCCACGCCGTCCACGGCCATCACAGCCTGTACCACCTTACCGGCCACATCGTAGGACTCGTCCTTCGAGAGGGTGTCGGTGGTGGAAAGGGTGATCATGGCCTCGTTGCTGGTGCTGGTGGGCAGCAGCACGATGCCCATGGAGACCACCCGCCAGCAGCAGAACACTAGCAGCAGCACGGCGGCAGCCAGCGGCACAAAGCGCTTCTGCAAAGCCTTTTCCAGACTGCGGCCGTAGGCGTTCTGGATCTTATCGAACCATGCCAGCTTTTTGGGCTGGGCGTTCTTCAGCACGGTAGCCGAGGCGGCGGGCACCACAGTCAGTGCCACGATGAGAGAAGCCATCAGGCAGTAGCCGATGCACAGGGACATGGGACCCATCAGGCTGCGGATGAGGCTGGCAGAGAACACTGCCGGCAGGAACACGCACACCGAGGTAAGGGTAGAGGCCACGACCGACATACCCACCTGACGCGCACCCTGCACCGCAGCGCGGGCGGCGGGCACGCCGCGGCCGCGCAGACGGTAGATGTTCTCGATGACAACAACAGAGTTATCCACCAGCATACCGATGCCCAGCGACAGGCCGGCCAGCGTCATGACGTTCAGGTCAAGACCCGTGAAGTACATCAGCACCACGGCAAACAGCACCGACAGGGGGATACTGACGCCGACCACCAGCGTGGGCTTGACGTCCTTCAGGAAGATGGCCAGCACGACGATGGCCAGTGCGGCACCCACCAGCATACTGGTGAGGATGCTCTTGATGAGGATGCTGATGTAGTTGCCCTGATTGGACAGCACCACAACGTGCAGACCCTCGTACTGGGCTTCCAGCTCCTTGAAAGCGTCCAGACAGTTGGCAGATACGTCACCTGCGCTGGAACTGTCGTCCTTGTAAATTTTCAGCACCGAAGCCTGCTCGCCGTTCAGGCGGGTGTAGCTGTCAGCGGCGTTGTCGATGATCTCCACGTCTGCCACATCGGAAAGGCGCACGTCGCCGTAGCCCTCCACATGGAGCAGCAGTGCACCGCGGATATCGTCCACGCTGTCGTATTCCTCGCCCACCTTCAGCAGCCACGACTCGCCGCTTTCGTCCTTGACGTAACCGGCGGGCATGGAGAAGTTCTGGGCGTAGATGAGGGTGGCAAGGGTCTTGATATCCAGCTGCTTGGTCACGTCGGCGCTGGCAAGCGCCTTTTCCTTGGCGGCCTCGTACTGGGTCTTGGCCTCGCTGAGCTGCTTTTCGTACTCATTCAGCTGCTCGCGGGCTTCGGTAAACTGCATATAGGCGACCATCTGCTGCTGGGTAAAGTTGCCCAGCGCTTTGGAGAACTCGCTCATCATGCCGGGCACGTTGTCCATGGCCTTGATGGTATCTTCCAGCGTCTTATAGATGACGTTCAGGCTGTCCTGCAATTGCAGCTCGTCTGCCAGATCCGCAGCGCCCTCGCCCTGCGTACCGGTCTCGGTGTTGATGCGGTTCTGCAGGGTCTGCAAAGCAGAGGAGAGCTTATCGGTGATATCCCGCAGCTCGGACACGATCTCGATCAGGGAGTCGATATCCCGCATACCGGTGCTGTTGAACTTGTCCAGCACCCGCTGCAAACCGGCCTGCACCTCAATGAGGGCCTGCTGCACCTCGGGCTCCTTGACCACGGCGATCAGGTTGTTGACGCTTTGCAGCAGTGCCTCGGCCTGCTTGCGCACCACTTCTACGGCGCTTCCGACCTCAGAGCTCAGGGAGCCCATGACCGTGTTGGACACGGTATTGCCGAAGTTTTTGAACTGCTTATCGTATTCTGCGCGGCCGGCCTTGATCTTGGCCTCGGCCTCCTCCAACTGTGTGTGCGCCACTTCCAGCTGCGTGTCGATAAGCTCCATCAGCTTTTCGTTGATGGCGTCCACCTTTTCCTGATTCAGCTGCACCTGCACCAGCTGCTCCACAAGGCCGCTGGAGGATACGCTGGACACGCCGCCCTTGCGCTGGACGTAGGGAGTCATGGTGTTCTTGATAAAATCAGAAAGGTCGTACACCGAACTGCCCTCGCGGCTGACAGCCACGGTCATAAAGGCGTTCATGTTCATGCTGTACTGTATCACAGAGGGAGTCAGCACCGTCTCCGGCAGGTCGCTCTTGGCCTGATCCAGCTTGTTGGACACCTGCACCAGTGCGCTGTCCATATCCGTGTCATCCACGAACTGCATCAGCAGCAGGCTGTAGTTTTCAGCCGAGGTGGCGGTGATCTTTGAAACACCCGGCACCGTAAGCGCGTTTTGCAGCACATCCGAGACCTCGGTCTCCACACGCTCCGGGCTGGCACCGGGATACACGGTGACCACCATCAGATACGGTGTGCTGACATTCGGCAGCAGGTTTGTTTTCATCTTGGTGATCGACACAAAGCCGAGCATCAGCACCATGATGACTGCAACCAGCACCGTAAATGGTTTTTTGACACTGAATTTTTCCATCTTCTCCTACCGTTTCTCTGCAGCACCGCCCGGCGCAACAGTTCCTCCCTCTTTGGGGGCAATGGGTTCCTAACATTCCTATTATACACGCAAGGCGTGCGCTTTCAATAGAGGTGCGGCGAATCTTTTGCGAAAGTTCTGTCAAAATCTGCGAAACGCACAACTTTGCCGCCCCAAAACCGGCATTCTGTCCGCTTTCCTCCCCTCTGCCGCCGGACAAAATTTCGACACCTTTTCTGTACTGCATACGGTTGAGCGGGGCGGATCATTGCAGGGGAGGGAAAAATTTAGGGGATATAAAGACTTTTCTTTTTGCATAGAAATGTGCTTTTGATTATGGTATACTAACAGCAGACTGAAAAAGCTGCCCCTTGCGGGGCTTATCCGATACAAAAACGAGGAACACTATGAAAAAAGTCATTTCGGTCCGTTTCAAGGAAAACGGCAAAAGCTATTATTTTGATCCCGGTGACGCCGTCATCCACACCGGGGAATACGTTATTGTGGAGACTGCCCGCGGCGTGGAGTGCGGCGAGGTGGTGCAGGGCGTGCGGGAACTGGCGGATGCCGCTGTGCCCAAGGCGCTGAAACCCATCACCCGCATGGCCGACAGCGTGGATATCCGCCGGATGCGCCAGAACCGCGAGGACGAAAAGCGCGCCTACCGCACCTGTCAGGAGTGCATCGCCCGCCACGGGCTGGAGATGAAGCTGGTGGAGGCCGAGTACACGCTGGACCGCTCCAAGATCATGTTCTACTTCACCGCCGACGGGCGGGTGGACTTCCGGGAACTGGTCAAGGATCTGGCCGGCATCTTCCACACCCGCATCGAGCTGCGCCAGATCGGCGTGCGCGACG
>ENA-OWPF01002546-OWPF01002546.1-human-gut-metagenome-genome-assembly--contig:-NODE-2546-length-12724-cov-2.884916_pt1 | contig 12724 bp, 9 predicted proteins | sample MGYA00248261_ERZ651840 | MGnify/ENA primary metagenome ERZ651840 (study PRJEB26924, sample SAMEA4378268) | human gut metagenome | biome: human gut; feature: human-associated habitat; material: faeces... | reverse complement strand
CAGGACGGCCTGGGGCTCTGCCCCTGGGGCCGTGCGCCCTATCCCGAGCGCCTGCACCATCTCATCTCCGGCCATGCCCATATGCGCGTGCGTTCCTGCATGGCACGCGACCTGCCCGCCGTACGGCCGGATTTTCCCAAAACTTTTCCGGACGGGGCTGCCCCCGATCCGCTGCGCCCGCCGCTGGGCGACGAGGCCTGCGCCCTGGTGCCGCCGCACTGGCGCGGCTGCGCCCACGGCCACGATGACGACTGCCGCCACTGCAGCAACTGCCGCCCGCCCCGGGATGACGGCCATGTGCCGTCCCTGCCTGTCTGGTGGCCCGGCCGCTTCGCCCCGGAAGCCGACGAGCGGGTCAGCATCCTGGCCTCCTACCGTCAGCCGGACACGGACTTCTGGCTGGCCGACCTGCCCCTGAGCCGCATCCCGGCCCCTGTCTTCGAAGCCTGGAAGGATCTGTACGGGGTCAATGTCTCGGCGGACTTCCTCGACGGTCAGCCCCTGATGGTGGCGGGCAATTACGGCCAAGGCCGCTACGTCCTCAGCTATTCCCATCTGGAGACCCCTGACAGCCCCGATGCCAATGCCTGGCTGGCCCATTTGCTGCGCGTGCTGGCCGGCCTTGCGCCGCAGCGCGAGCTGGTGCCCGCCTGGGACCTGCACCGCAAGGCCGCGTTCCGCTGGCCCGACACGCTGCAGACGGCCCCCCTGCGCACCCTGCTGCACGGCATGCGCGAGCTGCTGGATCTGGGCGTGGAACACAACCTCTTTTTCGAGCGCACCCCCTGGCTCTGGGGATGGCGCCCCGGCCTGCCCGGCGCGGTCTGCAACAACCTGTATTCGTCCCTGCGCGTGCTCTGCGGCCTGCGTCCCGGCCCGGACACCCTGGCCGCCTGGGACGGCATGCGCGCCCGCTTCGCCGCCCTCACGGACATCTTCCTGCCCGGCGCCGAGGGCTATCTGCTGGCCTGCCGCCTGCGCGAGACCCTCTCCCCCACCATGCCCGACGCCGTGGACCGGCGCGGCCTCACCAACCAGCGCGAGGCCCTGTTCGGCCATCCCATGACCGGCGGCGGCATCGTGGGCGAACTGCTGGAGATGACCGACGAGCTGCTCTACCGCGGCCAGCAGGAAGATGCCTGCGCCGCGCTGGACGACTGATCTTGCGACGCACGCCTGAAAAACGTGCTCCTTTTCTGAACGCCCCTCCAGCCTTGCCGCATCATCGCTTTTTCCGTACGGCCTTGTCCGCGACCTGTACGTGTGTCCCGGCAAGACGGCTATGGAGGGACAGACGTACCCGCACGGCGTATGCGCCGCACCAGACATCGCCCCGCAAGGACGGCCCCCGGGATCTTCCCCCTGCGCTCTTTTCTGCCGACAGGAACGATGCACCGCGGAAGACCGTTCCCTCACAGGGCGCGTCACGAACAGGGCAGAAATTCCAGTCTTGTCGCCCGGCCTGCAGCGCTAACCGCGCTCCTGCTGCGGGACCTGCCCTCCTCCGGCCTCACCGGCTGCCCCGTCCCCTTCCCGGCTGATGGCGTACAGATAACCGGCAAGGAAGGCGAAGGCCGTGGCATTCTTCATGGTGATGGCAGTCAATGCCGCCAGCATCCCCAGGAAGGCACAGGCCATCCCGTACACATACCAGTCCCGGTGACGGGCGGCAAAGCGTACGCTCCGCCAGATCAGCATGCCGCACAGGCCCAGGAACAAGGCCAGTCCGGGCAGACCTGTTTCCGCCAGCAACGTCGTATACTGGTTCATGGGAGGGTACTTGTGGAGCTTGCTGCTCCTGGCGCCTTCAACAAAGCCCGTCAGCTCGCTCCCCCGCTCCAGGCTGCACTGCTCCAGAGGCTGCCAGTACCAACCCTGCATCATGCAGCCCATGCCCAGCGGACGCGAAAGCCCTGCCTCCATATCCAGCCGTGCACAGGTGTAGCGGATGGCCAGCGAGCTGACCTCCAGCCCCCCCTGCAATTCAGGGCATGCGGCGGGCCTGCCCGCATGGCTGTCCTTCACGAAACGGACCAGGGATTCTGCCTCCTGAAAGGCCGGCAGGAAGCGGGCCTGCATCCCGGGCCATCCGGCCTGCAGCGCCCAGCCGCCTCCTGCAAGCAGGACGGCGGTCAGCACCAGGACCGGCATACGGTGACGGCGCAGCGCAGTAAAATAAAACGGCAGGGCGGCAGCAAAGCAGGTCACGACAAATGCGAGCATGCCGGACGCGATCTTGCCCTGCCACATGATAAGGCCCCAGCAGACCACGCCCAGCAGCCACAGACGCTTCGCTCCGCTCAGGGCCAGCACTACGCCCAGTACGGGGATGAGCCCCACAGCCATGTGCGGCGGCTCGGCAAACAGCCCCCTGATCCTGTCCGTAAAATAGACCGGCGGCCACCAGCCGTGATCGATGCACTCGAAACGGAACCAGGAATTGATGCTGACCAGAAAGTCCTTGATCCCTGCTGCGCCATAGTTGGCCGGGATCTCCAGGATGATGTGCGCCAGGTTCGAGACCGCAAGCAGCAGCACTGCAGCATGGAAGAGCTTTTTCCCCTGCCCGCATGGCAGGCAGGAAAACATCACGGCCCACCAGAACCAGAACGCCAGAGGGATCGCCGTCCAGAGCAAAAAGCCTGTCCAGACGTCCGGTGCGACATCCCCGGGAACGTCCTGCAAGCCCCAGACGGTGGCCAGCACTGCAAGGGCTGTCATCCCCAGTATCCCCCCCAGCAGCAGGCGGTGTTCTTGCATCCGTCCGCGCCACTGCCCGGAAAGGACGAACAGCACCATGCCCGCGATCCCGAGAGGATAGGTGGGGCGATGCGGCAAAATAGGATCCCGGAACCAGGGAAAGACGTCGAACGACAGCAGGGCCAGACTCAAAAAGGCACACGCCATGGATCCCCACAGGCACAGACGGGAGAAACGATCCATCAAAAGATTCCTTGCTCGGGAAAAAGGTCGGATACGGGCCCGGAAAAGACAGCCTGTGAACAGGCAAAGCAGAGAGACCACCGGGCCCGGGAAGCGGCAATATCCTCTATTCTATAATCCGGCCCCCTTCCTGACAAGCTCTACAGACAGCCAGCCCCCTGCAGCAGGAAGATGAACAGCATCAGGCTGACCATGCTGGCTGCATTGCTCAGCACGGCGGTCAGGGCCGCCTCTTCGGGAACGGCGCTGTAGACTTCGGCCAGCACCGAGGCCACCAGGGCCGTGCCGGTGGCGGACATGAGCACGCCCACGCCCAGCCAGAGCGGCGGCAGGCCCGCCAGATGCATGATGCCCCAGCAGATCAGGGGGTGGATGCCCAGCTTGCACAGCAGGAGCCAGGCCTGCCGGACCACCGTATGCCCGCCGTTGCGGCGCAGGGCCAGCACCAGCTTCTGGCGCAGGTCGAAGCCCAGGGCCAGCAGCATGCAGGGGGCGGCCGTGCTGCCGATGAGCGCCGCGGCGTGATCCAGCGGCTGCCACAGCCCCAGCCCCGAGCAGGCCAGAGCAAGGCCTGCCAGCGTGGCCAGCAGCAGAGGATTGCCCAGCAGGAACAGGCGCAGCAGCTTCCAGATGCGGCCCCGGCCGTCGCCCCAGGCCGCGGAACCAGCCAGACAGTCCATGCGGATCTGGGCCATGATGACCACCACATTGGGCGTCAGGGCCGCCAGCCCGGCCACCACCATGGCTTCGTGATTGCCAGGCAGCAGGCCGGCCACGATGGGCAGGCCCACGAAGGCCGTGTTGCTGGCGCTGCAGGCCAGGCCGGAGATGATGGCCGGGCCCGTCCCCCGCCGGGAAAAAAGCCTGTCCACGGCGTAGCCCAGCAGATAGCACAGCATCTGCGCCCCGATGACGCCCAGCCAGAAACCGCCGTGGGCCAGATCCAGACGGCTCGCACCGGACAGGATATGCAGCATGAGCACGGGCAGGGCCAGCTTGAGCACATAAAGACCCATGGCCGCGCCGGTATTCTCCGGCAGCACGTCGGTCATGTGGACCGCAGCCCCCACGGCTATGAGCAGAAAGACGGGAAGAACAGCGTAGAATGCTTCCATACGACACCTCCATGCGGACCGTAGTGTGGCTCTCCCGGAGGATGTCGCTTGCGGTGAGGGGAAAGATGCGCCTCTTTCCTCCGCTTGTCCAGAAAATTGTTTGTTTAACCAAACAATATATAACCTATTGAAAAAGCCCGGTATCGACCGGGCTTCGATAGAATTTTATCCAGCAGTGTGGAGCGTTTTGCAGGACAAGGCCCCGCAGGACGCACGTCGGCGGGCGCCCTCTGCCGCCCCTGCATCCCCAGTCAGGACACCGGCACGGCAGGAAGGCCGTCCGGGCGCATCAGATATGGCCCAGCAGACGCATCACCCAGATGAAGAAACTCAGCGAGAACAGGCTCAGACCATTGGAGACCAGGGCCGTCAGGGTCGCCTCCTCAGGACCGGCATGGTGCACGTCCGCCAGCACGGGGACCACCAGGGCGGAGCCGGAAGCGGCCATGATGACCGAAACGGCCAGCCACAGGCCTTCCACGCCCAGCGCGGCCAGGATGCCCCAGCAGACCAGGGGCTGCACCACCAGCTTGCAGATCTGCAGGGCCGTCTGGCGCAGCAGCGCATGGCCGCCCGCGTGCCGCAGGACCACGGCCAGCCGCTCCCGCAGGGTCAGGCCCAGGGTCACGAGCATACAGGGGGCGGCCGTATGGCCCACCAGCTCGGCGGCCCTGTTCAGCGGATCCCACAGGCCCAGCCCCAGGGCCGAGACCAGCACACCGCCCGCCATGCCCCAGAACACGGCATTGTACAGCAGCGAATAGCGCAGCACATGCAAGAGCACGGCCTTGCGCCCCTGCGGCATGGAGCGGGAAGGATCATGCGCGGCCAGCTGCACCTGCCCCACCACGAACAGAAGATTGGGCGTGATGGTGAACAGGCCGGCCACGAACAGGGCCTCGGCATTGCCCGGCAGGGCACTGGTGATGACGGGGATGCCCACGAAGGCGGCATTGCAGAAACAGCCGCCCAGGGCCGTCACGGTCGCCGCCGCGCTGTCGTGGCGGGCCAGGATGCGGTCGGCCGCGTAACAGACCCCGTAGATGAGGAACTGCGCGGCGATGACGCCCAGCCAGAACTGCGGATGCGCAAAGCTCTCCAGGGGCGCGGTGGCCATGATCTGGAACAGCAGCAGCGGCAGGGCCACGTTGAGGACATAGAGGCTCAGGGTCTGGTTGGCGTTCTCGGGCAGAGCCCGGAAAAGATCCAGGCAGACGCCCAGACCGATGAGCAGGAACACAGGAACAACGGCGGAAAATGCTTCGATCATGCCCTTGCTTATGCTTCTCCCGGGCGGATGTCCAGAAGCGCAGGCTACAAAACCGGGCACCATAAAAAAGCCCGGGACAGCACGGGGGAGCCTGCCGGACAGCGGCCTTGCCGCCATCCGGGACAGGCCCTGCATCCGTACTGCCGGGCCATTTCTCAGCGTATCGGGAGGACAGGCGCCGGGCCTGTCCTAGGCCTGGCTGCCATGCGCATGGCAGCCACAGGCGGCATCCAGGGCCCCGCACTGGCGGCAGTGGGCCACCAGGGGCTCGAAGGTCTCGCTGTCCGGGAAATAGGCCAGCAGGGAGCCCTGCGACATGTCGAAATACCAGGCGTGCAGCGACAGCTTGTGGGCGGCCACCCGTTCCTGGATCCAGGGGTAGGAGAGCAGGTTGTCGATGGAGCCCAGGATGGCGGCCTCTTCGCAGTGGCGCTGCCGGTCGGCCGGGCTCTCGTCGCGCACGTCCTCGCGCATCCGTTCCAGGGCGGGCGCGGCCATGGAGACCCAGTTGGCCACGAAGCTCTCGTCATGCAGCGATTCGGGGTTCAGCAGGGCCTGGATGCCGCCGCAGCCGGAGTGCCCCAGCACGATGATATGCTCCACCTTGAGGTGGTGCACCCCGTATTCCAGCACGGCCAGCACGGCATCGCGACGCAGGGCGTCGTCGGCATGGGGCACCAGGTTGGCCACGTTGCGCACCACGAAGATGTCGCCCGGGTCGCAGCCCATGAGCAGGGCCGGGTCGGCACGGGAATCGCTGCAGGCGATGACGATGGCCTTGGGATGCTGCCCCTTGTTCAGGGACGTGTAGTAGTCGTTCTCCGCATCGAAGTAGAAGCGGCGGAAGTTCCTGAAACCGTCGATGAATTTTTCAAAGTCTTTCATTGTTCCCTCAAAAATACCTCCCGCCGTGCGGCACCTGGATGCCGCCGGACGGAAGAGACAAAAAGAGCCCCGGAAGGACCGGGGCTCTTGGATAGCATCGAAGACTGGGGCTACTTGGCCTTGGCTTCGGCCGGAGCGGCCTTTTCGGCAGCGGGCTTTTCGGCGGCGGGGGCGGGCTTTTCAGCGGGCTTCTCCGCGGCCTTGGTGTCCTGGGCGGCCTTGGCGGGCGCTTCGGCGGCGGGAGCTTCGGCCGCGGCGGGAGCTTCGGGCTGGGGGTTGCTCACGGACACGAAGTTGACCTTCTGCTTGTTCATTTCGTCCAGCAGGGCATTGGTCACGTCCAGGGCGGGATCATAGGCCACGGCCACGTCCGTGCCCAGCACCACGCTCAGGCCGTTGGCCTTGCGGTAGTTGTTCACCAGACGCTGGGTCAGGTCCAGCAGCTGGCTGACCACGTTCTGCTGTTCGGCGTTGATGCGCTGCTGGCCACCCATGTAGATGGCCTGCAGTTCACGCTGCAGGGCTTCGTTCTCGGGGTCTTTGCCCAGACGGGCCTGCACGTCGTCGATCTGCTGCTGGATCTCTTTCTGCATGCCTTCCAGGAAGCGGCTGGCTTCCTTGCCGGGCTCGCTGTCACGCAGCAGGCGGTTCATATCGACCACGCCGACCTTGACGGCGGGTTCCTGGGTCTGCTGGCAGCCGCTGACGGCGAGGCAGAGGACGAGCAGGGAAAGGACGAGGAAACGAATACGCATGGGGAGTTCTCCTTGGATCATCCGCAAGATGTGCGGTTTCAGTCTGAATGGCCTGCTTGTACGATGTTTTGTTCCGGGACTCAACTCTTTTCCGCCGCCCCGCTCCGGCGTACGGCCGGGACGGGACCTCGTGCAAGACGGCACGCGCATTGACAAAGGTTGCGATATTGTTATTCTGAACGTTGTCCTTATTTCATAAGATCTTCAGGGCGGACCTGCCGCCAAGCGAGAATTTTCGTGTCATACCACTCCCTGCGCACCCCGCGCGAAGCCATCACCGAGATCGTCAGACACGCGCCGCCCGAAGTGCGTCCTGCCATCATCGCCCTTATCCGGGCCGCCTACCGCTCCCTGAAGCGCGGCTACCAGCCCGATGTGCGGGCCGTGCCCCTGCGCAGCTGGCGCTCGCTGCTCCAGCTGCTCTCCTCCGTCGCCGCCATGCAGAGCGAGACGGAGACCCTGCTGCGTGTCTCCAACGACCTGCTCTCCATGGCCGACCATATGGCGCCCCCCGGAGAAGTGCTGCGCCAGAGCGCCGAGATCCTGGTCCATGCCCTGCATGCCGACCTCTATGTCTGCCGTCTGCGCAACCCCCAGGGCGAGTGGGTGGTGCAGGCCGCCGCGCGCCGTGACGGCGGCGGCATCCCCATGGTGGTCCCCGCCCTGGAAGAAGGCATCCGCAACCACCCGGTCATGCGCACGGTCAAGGAAGGCTCGGCCCGGCATGTGGTGTCCAACAACCTGCGGGGCATCGAACGCGGCGGCGAGTCCTTCGACTGCGTGGTCTACAAGGCGGGCTACCGTTCCCGTCTGGCCTTCGTGCTGCGCGAACGCAACGACCGGCCGCCCTTCGGCCTGGTGCTGCTCTACACCCAGCGGGAATACGGCTTCGAGATGTACGACGCCCACTTCCTGTCCAAATGCGCCCGCATCGTGTCCCTGACCACGGGCCGCCGCCTGGCCGTGGCCCGCGACACGCTGGAAAAGGCCGCCGGCGCCATGGCCCACTACGGCAACAATGCCCTGAACATCATGCGCAACCAGGCCGAATACTGCGGCGAGCTGGTGGAAGACATCGACAACAACCTTTCCCGTGCCCTGCGCCTTTCCCGCGAACTGCGCGCGGAGTTCCACGAGGATTCACGCGGCCAGCGCCTGGCCCTGGAACTGGAAAAGATCCTGGCCCGCGCCGACCTGACGGAACTGGCCGGGCATCTGGGCGGCGTGCTGGAAGGCACCCGCCGCATGACCCGCATCATCGGCTCCCTGAAAAAATCCGCGGAGCGTCCTTCCCTCATGCGCTACGCACTGGGGCAGGACGTCCTCAAGCTGGAAGACGACTCCCACGACTAGGCCGGGGCAGGCCGATCCCCCGTAACGCCGCCGTCCCCTGCCAGGACGGCGGAACCGTACGCCACACGGCGCACGCCTCCGGGATACCCTGCCCCTTTCCTGTCACGATGCCGCCCGCCCTGCGGGGACATGCGCCGTTTTTTTCCGGCGCCCTGTCCTGCCGGGCGTCGCCCTTCCGGGCCCGTCACCTTCCATACCTCGGAGCGCCGCCATGAATGCCGCCCGCCTCTTCCCCTTCCTGAACGAACTGCGTCACTACAGCCTGCGCGACTTCCGCGCCGACTTCGTCGCCGCGCTCACCGTCACCCCCATGGCCGTCCCCCAGGCCATGGCCTATGCCCTCATCGCCGGGGTGCACCCGCAATACGGCATCTATGCCTGCATGCTGCCGGTCATCGTGGCCGCCCTCTGGGGCTCGGCCCGCTACCTGGCCGCCGGGCCCACCAACGCCATCTCCATGGTGCTGTTCACCACCATGAGCACGGTCAGCATCGGCGGCATCACCGTGGCCAGTCTGCCCGAAGAGGCCCGCATGCCCTACTCTGCGGCCTCATCCAGGTGGGCATGGGCCTTGCCCGTCTGGGCGAGCTGGCCAATTTCATCTCCCACTCGGTCATGGTGGCCTTCTCCGCCGGTGCGGCCCTGCTCATCGCGTCGGGCCAGCTCAAGACCGCGCTGGGCCTGCCCTCCTCCCAGGCACAGGGATTCTTCCCCCAGATCGATCACGTCATCCACAACTTCACGCATCTCAACATCTGGTGCCTGCTGGTCTCCGGGGGCACCATCCTGCTGATCCTGCTTTTCAAGCGCATCTCGCGCCGCTTCCCGGCCACCCTGGCGGCCCTGGTCATCATCTCCGCCGTCTCGGCCCTGCTGGGTCTCCACGAGCAGGGCGTGCGCCTGGTGGGCGCCATCCCCAGCGTGGTCCCGCCCCTTTCCCTGCCCCCGGCCTTCGACATGGCCTCCATCCGCGACCTGTTCATGCCCGCGCTGGCCATCGCCCTGCTGGGCGCCGTGGAATCCCTGGCCATCGGCAAGCAGCTGGCGGGCATCCGCGGCGACCGCTTCGACGGCAGCCAGGAACTCATCGGCCAGGGCCTCGGCAACATCGCCGCGGGCCTCACCTCCGGCATCCCCGGTTGCGGCTCCTTCACCCGCAGCGCCCTGGTGGTCACCAGCGGCGGGCGCAGCCGCATGGGCACGGTCTTTTCGGGCCTGCTGGCCCTGCCCATGCTCTTCGTCATGGCGCCGCTGGTCAGCTGGCTGCCCATGCCTGCCCTGGCGGGCGTGCTGCTGCTCATCTCGGTGAACATGATCGACATCCCGGCCATCCGCCTTTGCCTGCGGGCCACGCGCATCGACCGCTGGGTGCTGCTCATCACCTTCGCGTCCACCCTGCTCCTCGATCTGGAGCGGGCCGTGTTCATCGGCGTGCTGCTCTCCCTGACCCTCTTCATCTACAAGGCGGCCCATCCCCGGGTACGCCGCCTGCGGGCCACGGACCCGCTCATGCGCTATGCCCCGGACAACATGCCCGAAGGCCTGGTGGTCTACGTCATCGAAGGCACGCTCTTCTTCGGCGCCATCCATGAGCTGGAGCGCCAGCTCTACGAAGAGGACGACACGCCGCCCCGTCTGGTGGTCCTGCACCTGACCCGCGTGTTCTGGCTGGATGCCTCCGGCGCCCATGCCCTTGAGCAGTTCCTCGAACGCTGCTATGCCCGCAGTGTGCCGGTGGTCCTGGTGGTGGGCAGCCGCAACGTGCGCGACATCCTCGGCCGCACGGGCGTCATCGACTGCCTGAGCGACGGCTTTGTGGCCGATACCCTGGGCGACGGCCTGCGCATCGGCGTGGACATGCTGAACAGGCATATCTGCTGCCACACCGGCTGCCCCGAGGAATCCTGCCCCGGTCCCGCCTGCCCCACGGCCGCTGCCCCCCGCAGCGTGGACCAGCTGGCGCAGCAGCGCCTGCAACAGATGCAACCCGAAGACCCTGCGTCCCGCACTACGGAACATTGATGATGCACAAAGCGTTTTTCCTGCCGGAATCCCCGGCCAACCCCGACAGCCTGCCCTTCGACCGGCAGCACCCCTGGCTGGCGCCCCTGGCCGGCTACAGCGACCTGCCCTTCCGCCTGCTCTGCCGCCAGTACGGCGCGGCGGTCTGCGTGACCGAGATGGTCAGCGCCAAGGGCCTTGTCTACCGCAGCCCCGGCACCGGCGAGCTGTTGCAGAGCCTGCCCGAGGACCAGCCGCTGGTGGTCCAGCTTTTCGGCGCGGAGGCCTCCTTCCTGCAACGGGCCGTGGAGATGCTCCGCGACGTGGGCTACGGCTGGTTCGACCTCAACATGGGCTGCTCGGTGGCCAAGGTCCTCAAACAGGGGGCCGGGGCCGCCATGCTGGGCGATGTGCCCAATGCCCTCGAAGTGGCCCGCGCCATGCTCCAGGCCGCCGGTCCCGGACGGGTGGGCTTCAAGATCCGTCTGGGCCTGGACAGCCAAAGGCATGTCTGGCGCGACCTTTCCCTGCGCCTCCAGGATCTGGGCGCGGGCTGGATCACTCTGCACCCGCGTACGGCGCGCCAGGGCTTCGGCGGCGAGGCCGCCCACGAGGTGCTGGCCGAGCTCAAGCAGGCCCTGGACATCCCCCTCATCGCCAGCGGCGACCTGTTCAGCGCCCGGGACGGCCTGCGCGTGCTGGAGCAGACCGGCGTGGATACGGTCATGTACGCCCGGGGCGCCATGCACGGCCCGGCCATCTTCGACGACCACCTCCGCCTTTGCCGGGGCGAGGAGCCCCAGCCCCCATCACCGGCCGCCCTGCGGGCCATGGTCCTGCGCCACATGGAACTGGCCCAGGAGCTCTGTCCCGGTCGCGCCGCCCTCTGGAAGATGCGCAGCGTGGTGCCCCGCTATGTGCGCAGCCTGCCCGGCGTCAAGGCCCTGCGCCTCGAGCTCTGCCGCTGCACGTCCTGGGAAGGTCTGCACGAGCTGATGGACCGCTTTTTGCCGGAATAAACGGCAAGAACTGTTGAGGGGGAAGGGGACTTTTTCCAGCGGAAAAAAGTCCCCTTCCCCCTCAAGCTCCCCCATCCTTCAAAAACCGCTCACGGCGTCCCGTGCTCCGCACAGGACGCTCGACGGGGAGTTCCGGTTTTCTCTCCCCCGCGCTTTCCTTTGCCTTCCTGGCAGCCTTCTTCATCTCCTCTACAGCTAAGGGGCCATCCTCAGCTGCCGGACGGGCTTTCCCCTGCCTGCCCCGTCCCCACAGGCAGGCGTCTTGTATTCCCCGTGCAATCACAGACGCACCTGCCACAGGCCCTGCCCCTTTCCCGTATATCGAGCGTGTCGATAGGGCGGTGTGTGCCGAAGGTGCCGTGCCGCCCTTGCCACAGCACAGGCGGACCCGCCCGGATGCCAGGCAGCATCCGCCATCCGGCGGCGATTCCCGCACAGTGCGAGCGCCCCTTCCCCTTGACAGGGCCTCCCTCTCACGGAACACTGCCGCAAAGAATCTTTTCCGGGAGAGAACTATGGACGTCATCCGCGCCAAGACCGCCGGTTTCTGCATGGGGGTCGGCCTGGCCCTGCAAAAACTGGATACCGCTCTGGAACAGCCCTGCGAAGGCCGCACCTGCACTCTGGGTCCCATCATCCACAACCCGCAGGTCCTGGCCGACTATGAGGCCCTGGGGGTCTTCTGCGCCCAGGATCCTTCCCAGCTCAACGCCACGGACAGGGTCCTCATCCGCGCCCACGGCATCACCCGTCAGGTGGAGGAGGCCGTCCGCGCCACCGGCGCCGACGTGGTGGACGCCACCTGTCCCAAGGTCAAGCGCGCCCAGCTGGCCATCGAACGTGCCACCCGCGACGGCGAGGAGCTGCTGCTTTTTGGTGAGGCCGACCATCCCGAAGTGCGCGGCCTTGTCTCCTATGCCCACGGACCGGCCCATGTGTTCGGCAGCCGTGACGAACTGGCCGCCCTGCATGTGGACCCGGAACGTTCTTATGTGCTGGCCTCCCAGACCACCCAGGACCGTTCCGTCTTCGAACAGCTGGAAAAGGAACTGCGCGACCGTCTGCCCCGGCTCAAGGTGCTGGCCACCATCTGTGATGCCACCCGCGAACGCCAGGAAGAGGCCCGCAGCATCGCTGCCCGGGTGGATGCCATGGTGGTGGTGGGCGGCCGCCAGAGCGGCAACACCCGCCGTCTGGCCGATCTGGCGGCCCAGAGCGGCATCAGCACCTATCATATCGAACAGGCCGAAGAACTGCGGGCCGAAGACTTTGCCGGCAAGGGGCGTGTGGGCCTCACCGCCGGGGCTTCCACGCCCCGCAAGCTCATCGACGCCACCCAGCAGTGGCTGGAACAGTTGCCGGATTAACGGGACTTCCGCGGGG
>ENA-OWPF01002536-OWPF01002536.1-human-gut-metagenome-genome-assembly--contig:-NODE-2536-length-12748-cov-26.424013_pt1 | contig 12748 bp, 7 predicted proteins | sample MGYA00248261_ERZ651840 | MGnify/ENA primary metagenome ERZ651840 (study PRJEB26924, sample SAMEA4378268) | human gut metagenome | biome: human gut; feature: human-associated habitat; material: faeces... | reverse complement strand
AAATTCCGACGTGTTTGAGACGAAGTCGAGTTTCGGAATTTTAGTCAGATGAGTTCTACTCTCTCTTTATTCTACGACATGGAATTTAGCTGATATTTAAAATTTTAGTTTTGTGAACTTAGCTTGACTAATAAAAGTAAGTACAAAGGCACTTTGTCAAAAACTAACGATGTATTAAATAATGTATAAAAATATAAAAATTGATTGTGAGGAAAAAGATGACTAATAATGAGATTGTACAAAAACTATGGAATTTATGTAATGTATTAAGAGATGACGGAATTACATATCACGAATATGTAACAGAGCTAACATATATTCTATTTTTAAGAATTGCCAATGAGTTGGAAACAGAGGAGAAAATCGGTATTCCAGAGGAGTACAGATGGGGAGAGCTAGTTAAACTTGATGGTACAGAGCTTAGAGGGAAGTATCAAGAGGCTCTTTTAAATCTTGGTAAATCATCATCAACTCTTGGAACAATATATAGAAATGCTCAAACAAGAATTGGTGAACCTGCCAACCTTAAAAAGATATTTACAGAGATCAATAAAATTGAGTGGTACTCTGAAGATAAGGAAAATTTAGGGGATCTATACGAGGGACTTTTAGAGAAAAATGCTTCAGAGAAGAAGTCAGGGGCAGGGCAGTACTTCACCCCTAGAGTTTTAATTGATTCTATTGTGAGAATTGTTGCTCCAGATTTAGGAGAAAAAATCTGCGACCCTGCTGGGGGGACTTTTGGTTTTATAATTGAGGCTGATAAATATCTAAGAAACAAGTATGATGACTATTTTGGAACTGATGAGAGAACTATCAGTGACGAGGAGAGAGAGTTCCAAGAGACAAAAGCTTTCTCTGCTTGTGAGTTAGTGCCTGATACACATAGATTGGGGCTTATGAATGCTATTCTTCACGACATTGGGGGAAACTTTATTCAAGGTGACACTCTGTCAGAGTTTGGAAAGCAGTTAAATGATTTTGATGTTGTTCTATCTAACCCACCATTTGGAACAAAGAAAGGGGGAGAGAGAGCCACTAGAGATGACCTTATCTATGATACTTCAAATAAGCAGTTAAACTTTTTACAAGTGATCTATAACTCTCTGAATACCACTGGAAATGCAAGAGCAGGTATAGTTTTACCTGATAATGTGCTATTTGAAGGGGGAGTTGGAAAGGATATTCGTATAGATTTGATGAATAAATGCAATCTTCACACAATTTTAAGACTTCCAACAGGTATATTCTATGCTCAAGGGGTAAAAACAAATGTACTATTTTTCACTAGAGGAAAGGGAAATGAGAAGAACACTAAGGAGATTTGGTACTATGATTTAAGAAGTAATATGCCTAACTTTGGTAAGACTAACCCACTAACTAAGGAGCATTTTGAGGAGTTTGAAAGAACATTCAACAACGAGGAAGAGAAAGAGAAGTTAGAGAGATGGACAAAGGTTACATTAGAGGAGATTGAGAAGAAAGATTACTCACTTGATATGGGGCTTTTAAAGGTTGAGGATTCTCAAGAGGAGCTACAAAATCCTATTGAAAATGGGGAAGAGTGTATAGAGAGATTGGAAGAGGCACTTGATCTGTTAAAGGGTATCTTAAAGGAGCTTGATCTTTGTGGGCTGACTACTCCCAATAACTAAAGTCATGGGGTTCTTGATGATTATAAAATCGTATACTTCTTAACTCTACCTTATCTAAACATAGTTTAGAGTTTGCATGAATTACCTAATATATTTTATTAAGAACTTTACAGAACTATATCGTATAGATAGGTACTTCGTTAGCACAGCCTAATGACTTGCTATGTACTTTTGTTTCTGTTATTTATGTCGGTGCAGTCAATCCGACAGTTGCTTACGCTTTAAGCAACAAACCAATTTAATTTTTTATTATTAAGATTTTTTAATCTTTGTATTTCTATATCATGTAGTTTTACAAAATTATCAAATTTTAAATTACATAAATCAATATCTACTACATCTAATGTATTAGTAGTGTTTTGTATTAAAAATGCTGAATATAAATCACGTTGGATAAGTTTATCATCTATGTTGTTCCATCTATTTGATAAGAACTTTTTAGTACATTCTCCAGTTGTATGGTCTAATTGACTTGCTTTAACAGAATAAGTATCTATTTTCTTTAAATCAAGATTTTGATACTTTAGCTTTCTGTTAATTATTTCAAGTAGCATAGCTGGAGCATAATTAGCAATGGATTTGCCAAAACGTTTTTTCTTGTTGATTTTTCCATTCTTTTTATTACGAGTTGTTTTCTTAGCTCGTTTTTGTAAAGATTGGAATCTCATAGTTTCAACACGAACATCTAATCCTAAAGAAAGAATAAAGTTTGCAGTTTGTTCATGATTTTGTTTCCTTATAGAAGCAATTTTTCTAAACAACTCTTTTCTTTTATATTTTAACTTTAAGTATCTGTTAGAATAGTTCCATTTTTTATATCCTTTTTTAACAGTACCATTATCATTATAATTCTGAGGATTAGTAGAACGTCTTGATCTATCCATAGCTCTATCTAACTTTCTTAATTTTTTATAAGGAGTTTTGATAGTTGCTAATTCATTCATAAAAACTTCGTTATCAGATACAACAGCAACAGTAGATGTTCCTATATCAATACCAACACGATTTTCAACAGTAGATATTTGATGTTTTTTAGGTGGTAAACCTTCTTGAATTAATTGGACAAAGAATCTTTCTTTTCCTCTTATTTCACGTTTTAAAACACGTACATATTTAGTTTTGTCAAGTAGAGCTAATTGAGCATATTTATCATTCTTTTTAACTTTAAAAGGTATTGATAAATTACCCCATATTATTTTCAAATCTTTTATTCTAAGACCTGTTTTGTTACTTTTATTTTCAACAGACATATCATCTTTAAAAGATTTAAAATATACTTTTTTAGCTTTACCATAATGAAATTTTTCAACAGATTTGAAAGCTCTAGTAGCTAATTTTTGAACTTCGTTTATACCAAGATGTCCTTCAAAATGATATTTAACTTGATTAACCCAAGAGTGTAAATCATATTCAGAGTATCCATAATAACGTTCTATTTCTTTTAAACGAGAATTTCTTTGTTTAGAACTTTCTGTTTTAACAAGAGTATGGTATTCTTTATCTGCTTTTACAGCTTTTAATCTTTTTAAACATTCATTAAGACAAGCGTTATAAATAGATTTAGCAACTTTCATTTTTTTATTGATAATATATCTATCTTGAAATGTTGTTATAAGTTCAAATTCGACAGTATATGTAGATGTTTTAGATTTCATAGGCTTACTCACCTCCTTAAAAATTGATTTAATACAATGATATTATATCATAAAAATAATAATTAATACGATTTATATTGAAAAAAGAGGAAAAAATAAAAAAAAGGAGTTTATAAGCAAAAGGAAGCTAGCAAAAGCTATTCCTCCCAACGACTAAAGTCGTGGGCTTCCTAGCTTATTATTTGTGAAGAGAGATGCCTAAGAAAAAAGGGGAGCTTTCTATTGAGGAGAGATTGGAACAATCAATAGTGGCTAAAGAGGAAGAGCCTTATAAATTGCCTAGTAATTGGGTTTGGACTAGATTAGGGGATATTTCTTTAAAATTAACTGATGGGTCACATAATCCCCCTAAAAATCAAGATTCAAATTATAGAATGCTTAGTGCAAAAAATATCTTTAATAGAAAAATTAATTTTTTTGAAGATGATAGAAGAATCTCAAAAGAAGATTTTGAAAAAGAAAATAATAGAACTAAATTAGAAAATAATGATATTGTATTAACTATTGTTGGAACAATAGGAAGAACAGCATTAGTAAAATTAAATGATACTAACCTAACTTTTCAAAGAAGTGTTGCTGTTATCAAAACATTTATATTACAAGAATATTTAGAATTATTTATGAATAGTAAATTTTTCAATCAAGAATTATATAAAAATGCTAAAGGAACTGCTCAATTAGGAATATATTTAAACAAATTAAAAGATTTAAAAATTGCTATTCCTCCACTAGAAGAGCAAAAAAGAATAGTAGAAAAATTAGATTCTCTATTTGAAAAGATTCAAAAAATAAAAGAGATTATTGAAGAGGTAAAAGAGAAAACTACTTCAAGGAGAGAGGCTATTCTTTCTAAAGCATTTAGTGGAGAGCTTACAGAGAAGTGGAGAGGTGAAAACCATACTGAAAATGCTAGAGAGCTTCTTGTTAAAATCAATGATGAAAAGATAAGAGTATGGGAAGATGAGTGTAAAAAGGCTGAAGATGAGGGAAGAAAGAAACCTGCTAAACCTAAATTAAAAACTATTGATGAGATGTTAGTAGGAGCAGAGGAAGAACCTTATAAATTGCCTAATAATTGGGTATGGACTAGATTAGGGGATATTGTAGATGTAAAAGGTGGAAAAAGAATACCTAAAGGAGAAGAATTTTCTAAAGAAAAAACTAAAAATATATATTTGAGAGTTACAGATTTTAAAAATAGAGGAATAGATTTTGAAAATTTAAAGTTTATTTCAGACGAAATAGCAGAAAAAATCAATAATTATAGAATATCTTCAAAAGATATATACTTATCTATTGCTGGAACTATTGGTAAAGTTGGAATTATTCCTCAAAAAATAGATAATAGTTTTTTAACTGAAAATGCTTGTAAATTAACTAATATAAATAATATTGATCAAAAATTCTTATTAAATTTATTAGAAAGCTCTTTGATAAAAAAAGAAATTAAATCTTCAATAACTTCTAGTGGACAACCTAAATTAGCTATATTTAGAATTGAGAATTTTCCAATTTTATTACCTCCATTAGAAGAACAAAAAGAGATAGTAAGAGTTTTAGACAAGATATTTGAAGAGGAAAATAGAATTTCAGAGTTAATCTCTTTGGAAAATAAAATTGAGATTCTTGAGAAAACAATACTTGATAGAGCTTTTCGTGGTGAGCTTGGAACAGGAAACAATGATGATGAACCTGCAATAGAGCTATTAAAAAAATGTTTGGAAGAGAGATAGAAAACATTTAAAAAGAAAAATTCTACCCTAATATCAACTAAAGCCGTAATTTCCAAAAATAAAGGAGCTTTAGCGACTACTATTTTTGAGACACAGGCGAAGTCCTGTGCTACATTAAGGATCACAGAAACTCCGTTTCTGCGTCTCAATAATCATAGTCGTTCTATAGAACTCCTTGATTATTGGAAGTTTTGAAAACATAGATTTAAAAGATAACCTAGTATTATGAAAATTAAACTTTAAACTAGATAATCTTTTATAGAATTTGGATAGCTAAATGGATGCAAAACCTCAATAAAACCCCTTTCCCTTAACCAAAACCCCTTAAATAGTTTTTATTTCTAATAAAATGTTAAAAAAGCACTTGATTTAATGAGCATAATAGGCTATAATAAGATATAAGCTTTTAATTGTTAGGAAAAAAGAACGTTTTGAATTTAAGTTTAAAGTTTGAAGTTTGAAAGTTAAAGTTTCCCAAAAACCTTACGCCTAATGGTTAAAAGCTTATCTAACTTTCATCTTTGTTTTACATTTCACCTAAAAAAACATTAGCAGAAAAATTATCAAAAAAATTCCCAAAAACACAACTAATATAAAATAGAAAACTTATTAATCAAAAAAATATTTTGATAATTTAAGTTTCATTTTGTATTGTCTAGAAATTTAAAATTTTATAAGCTCCCATAGAGATGAGGGCTTTTCTTTTAAGCTAAATTTTTCAAAAAATAAGTATAATTAATAAAAAAATTATGATTTTTTATAATAGTAAATATTTTTTAAATAATTCAACATATGCTAATCAACAAAAGTTAATCAAATAAATTAAAACAGAAGGGGGAGTTTTATGAAGAAAGAGTATACCTTCAAAGTATATGGGAATCAACTGAGATTTGATTATTGTCCTATATGCAAGAGAGAGGGGAAAAATCCAGACTTTTCATTTAACAAAGAGATTAAGCAGTTTTATTGTCACAGAGAGGGGAGATATGGAGATCTTTTAGATCTAAAAAAACAGGATAGAGATTTCTACAATTTCTTAAAAGCAGTGTTATCTGGAAATGAGAAAGTAAAGGTTGAAAGGAGCAATAAGATTAAAGATGAGGCAGTTAATCTAAATGAAGTGTTCCTTAGTAGAGGAAATTGCCTTTTAAATCAAGAGTGGAGAGATTATCTAAAAAGTAGAGGTATTGGAGAGGAACATTTAGACAGGTTATTCAGATTGGGAAAAAACAATAATATGATGATTCCCATAACCGATGGAAAGAGTGTTGTTGCAATAAGATATCGTGATCTGGCTAAAAAGTATCTGCATAGTGAAAGAGGGAGCAAAGGGGATTACTTTATAAATTGGCAACACATAAACAAGAGAGATTACATAATAATTGTTGAGGGGGAGATTGATCTTTTAAGTGCATTGGAAAGTGGTTTTGAAAATGTTGTAAGCTTACCTATGGGGGCATCAGATATAAATGCAGTTAAAAATCAGAAAAATTGGTTGTTGGAATTTAAAAAGATAATAATTGCTGTGGATAAAGATGAGGCTGGAAAGAAAGCTTATAGAAAGATTTTAAAAGAGTTAAATTGGAAAAATGAAGAGATCTACTGTGTAGATATGGGTGAATACAAGGATTTTAATGAGGTTTTAATGGGGGAAGGGATAGGAAAAATAAGGGAGATTGTTGCAAATTGTCAAAAAGTGGAGAGATTTGAGATAGTGGAAGAGGTAGAGGAAGATCGGTTCTTTCAGGGTGAAAATGGTTATTATATCAAAGAGAGGGGAGAGGAGAAACAGATTACAGATTTTATCCTTGATATTAAGGAGATTTCAAATAAGTTTATCAAGGGAACTACATATAATATGGGGAGAGCAAAAGAGTTTAGAGCAAGTAAAAGTGAGCTTTTATTCTTGAATGGTATAGTTGAATATTTAGGTTATTACTTCGGTCCAAAAAATAGTATCCCTAGCTTTTGGAGCTGGATTTTAAAACAAAATAGAGATAAATTTGTTATAGATATTGATCACTATGGGATAATTGATGAGATCTATTATGATAGCTCTTCAAAGGCAATTTGTGAAAAAAATGAGCTTTATATTCAAAGTTTAGATTCTATTCCAGAGGTAACTAGAGGGGATAAAAAGATTTTAAAGGAAATTCTTCCCTATTTAAGAAAGGATAGCAATCAAAGTTTATTGGGAATATGCTGGGCATTGGGAAGGGTGCATAATTTAGGTTCATATCCAATATTAGAATTAGAAGGATCTACATCAGTTGGTAAAACAATATTTGGGGAGTTTATCTGTCGTATTCTCTTAGGAAGTAGAGATAATATAAAGAGTCTAAGCACAGTGACAATACATCAAATAAGAGTACTATCCAGTTGTTCCAATATTACTCCATGGGTACTAGATGAAATAAAATTAACAACCAAATCAATTAAAGATAAAACTGATGAACTATTAAGTACCATTAGATCAGTATATGACAATAAAACTGTAAATCAAGGAAATCTTACGACTAAATTATTAGAGTATAAATTGTGTACCCCTCTTATAATCTCTGGGGAAACAAAAATAAATGATGTTTCAATTAGAAATAGAATTTTATCTGTTGAGCTAAATCAAGAAAATAAAGGGGATGATAGGGTGTTTGAGAAGTTTAAGAACACTCAATTGCTAGAGAAATTAGGGAAACAAGCTATATTAAATAGATTAGCTGATGGGAAGATAGTTGTTAAAAAGCAGAAATTACAGGAAATATTCCCAGATATAAGAGATGATAGGCAACTACACAATATAAAATGTGTGTATACTGGGTTGCTGGCATTGAAAAAGATAGTTAATCTGAATAGAAAAATTGTAGATAAGTTTTTACTATTTCTCAATGAACTTGGGAAAAATGAGAGAACAACTGTTAAAAACTTTCTACTTCTATTGGAGTTGGTGGCAGAATCTGACAAAGATCCAAGATCATTTTATCAAGTGAAAGATGGGAGACACTATCTTTGGTTTAATATTTTGTATAAGGCTATTGCTGATGAGCATACAAAAACCAATAGTAGTTTGGAACTGTTGGATATGTCCACTTTGAAAAAGCAGTTAAAAGAGGCTAATTTTATTTTAGATGAGAGGGTGTCTGTACGCTTTCCTGAAAATGAATTTAGTAAAAAAACTAGACCTGTGACAGCAGTGGAAATTCAACCAATTGATATTTTTAAAAACAGTTTTGATAATTAATATTTATAATTTCATTATAGTATAATTTTTTTCTAAAATAATAAAAATATTTTTTATATATGCACATAGGGGGTGGATTTTTTGATTACACTTTGGATTTTTTTGCTTGATAAATATCATCATCTCTATAAAAGAGAATGAAAAAAACTTGATTACACTTGATGTTTGAAATTTTAGTTTAAAAGTAAAAATAAAGATATTTATAATGTGTAATCAAAAATTAGTTACACTTTGATTACATAGTGATTACAGTTGATATAAAAAGGAGGGTTAAAATGGCTTTAAAGCTGAAAAAAATAAGAAAAAAGGTAAGATTTACAGAGGGGAAAAAAGAGGTTGAAAGCTACATTTTGAAGGTTATAAAGGGGCTTTCTGAATCTGATAGGGCAATTTTAGATGAGATAGTAGCAGAGCTTGGAGAGTGGACAACAGTGAGAGAGGTAGCTAAATATTTTGATGTTCATACAAATACTATATACAATTTGATTAATGAAGATGTGATAATAGTTAGAAGGGTGAATGGAAGGGCTATAAGGATATACACTAAAAGCTTGGTTTGTATGTTGGAAGATTAATATTTAATATAAGAAAAGCAAAAAGCACGAATTAATCGTGCTTTTTTTGTTATAAACCTTGTTTTAGATGGTTGGCTACTTATACTTGTAGTAAGTTTGTTGAGAAAAAGAAAATAGAATACATGTTTTAAACCTTGTTTTATCTGGTTGGCTCCTTATACAATATTATGAGTAAAGAATTAAAAAGTATTTTAGATTGGTTTCAAACCTTATTATAGATGGTTGGCTTCTTATACTATTTAAACTTCCCAGAAATGGATGATCACACACCATACAAGTTTTAAACCTTATTATAGATGGTTGGCTCCTTATACCCTTGTTTTTTAATTTTATCAGAATTAAAGGTGTTTTTAATTTGAAAATTTAAGGAGCATTTTTTAATCACTTGTTTTAGTAATTAGTACTATTTCTCTTTTCTTCCCTTTTACTCGTACAATTTTTTCTTAAAAATTGTAATTTAACGAGCATTTTTCCTAGCAAATATAAGGAGTTATTAAATTTCAACCTGTTATTTTTTAAAAAAATAGGTTTTGGAATTTGGGTTCCATGTTTATATATTAACATAGACAAGATATTTTTGTCAAAGAGATTTTAAATTAAGGTATGCAGAAACTCCATTTCTGCATCTCAAAAGTAGTAGTCGTTAAAACTCCTCTACTTTTGGAATCAACAAGATATTTTTGTCAAAGAAATAATATAATTTTATATTAAAATTTGAATTAAAGGGTATAACATCAAGAAAAATTTTGACTTTTCTATAATAATTATTTATAATAGTATGAGGAGGTGAAAAACTTGACAACGCTAAGAGAGGTTTTAGAAATTGTGTATTACATAGTATCAATAATCTTTATAATAAAAGAATTGAGAAAGTAAAGCACAAGGGGCGAAAGCCCCACCTCTCTTCTAAAAAAATTAGGAGGAGTATATGGAAATCTTAAAAAATATTAGTGATTTATTAGAACCTATTAATAATATTCTGAGACCAATTACTGTTATACTTATGATTATCTTAATAAGAAAGTTGGATAAAAAGAAATAAACCCCTTTACTTAATAAAGAAAAGAGGTTTAAAACTTAACAACGCTATTTGATTAATTTAATTATACTATTTTTATTCAAAAAAGTCAAACTGGTAATACAAAAAAGAAAATTATAATTAATAAAGACTAGAGAACTAGCTACAATTATAGCTGTTTTCTAGTCTTTTTGTTTTAACCTTATTTTATCTGGTCGGCTCCTTATACCTTAACTTCCCTCAAATGGACGACGGAACACCATACAAGTTTTAAACCTTATTTTATCTGGTTGGTTCCTTATACAAAACTATGACTAAAAAAGATATATTTAATTCCTATAAAGCTTCAAACCTTGTTTTAGATGGTTAACTCCTTATACTTGTCCGTGGAACGTTAACATAACGGGTGAGGACAGTTTCAAACCTTGTTTTATCTGGTTGGCTCCTTATACAATAAAGAACGCAATGGTGGGTACTGTTGTTGGTACCTATAAGTTTCAAACCTTATTATATCTGGTTGGCTTATTATACTTTTAGAAGTTTTATATTTATATTATAGCACCGACAGAAACAATTTGTCAAAAAGATTTAAATAAAAAACCCCGTAGGGTGTGAGGTCAGAGTTGACTACCAGTATCTCCTTGCTAACAAAATAAAAATAAGAAGAAGTATTCCAATTAAAAGAACAGCTCCTCCGTCAAGATAAATTGTTAGCTGATGAATGGTTACAGCCATTTCTCTACCTCCTTAAGATAGTTGTCTACTGCCTACAAGTGCGTTACTTCTTGTAAACATGAAATAAGCTTCCACCGAAGTGAAAGCCTATTTCATAACGCATTTTTTTCAACTATCTTAAGTCCCATACGGGTTGATGTCTTAATTATATCAATAATATCTCAAAAAGTCAAATTGTAAAGAGTGAAATTGCTAAAATAGAGTTTTAATGGAAAGTTTAAATAGAATAGTTATAAAAAAGCACGAAATTAATCGTGCTTTTTTGTTTTAAACCTTGTTTTATCTGGTCAGCTCCTTATACAAAATAGCTTTCTCGTTTGGGATTATATTAGCAGTGCTTAGTTTCAAACCTTATTTTAGATGGTTAACTCCTTATACCGATGGTAAATTAAAAGAACAAATCAACAGAGGATTTGAGTTTCAAACCTTGTTTTATCTGGTTAACTCCTTATACATCTATCTGGGCTTTTATCTGTAAAGAAGGAATAGAGTTTTAAACCTTGTTTTAGATGGTCAGCTCCTTATACTATCTAAAGGAAGGAATCATGAACCTAGGATACTGGGCGTTTTAAACCTTGTTTTAGATGGTCAGCTCCTTATACTAAGCGAAAAGATAGCATTTTTCTACTACGACTATGAAGTTGTTTTAAACCTTGTTTTAGATGGTCAGCTCCTTATACGTGAAACACAATACCACTATGTATCTACTGATAGAAATATGTTTTAAACCTTGTTTTAGATGGTCAGCTCCTTATACTATAACTATGGATAGATGTGCTACACAATATGAAATCTCTGTTTTAAACCTTGTTTTAGATGGTCAGCTCCTTATACCCTTGTTTTTTGAATTTATCAGAATTAAAGGTATTTTTAACTTTAAAATTTAAGGAGCATTTTTTAATCACTTGTTTCAGTAATTAGTACTATTTCTCTTTTCTTCCCTTTTACTCGTACAACTTTTTCTTAAAAATTGTAATTTAACGAGCATTTTTCCTAGTAAATATAAGGAATTATTAAATTTTAATCTGTTATTTTTTGAAAAAACAGCTTTTGGAATTTGGGTTCCATATTTATATTATAGCATCGACAGAAACCATTTGTCAAAGAAATAATTAACTTTTAAAATTTAAGGTATGCAGAAACTCCATTTCTGCATCTCAAAAGTAGTAGTCGCTAAAGCTCCTCTACTTTTGGAATCGACAAGATATTTTTGTCAAAGAAATAATTAACTTTTATAAAAAATAAAGAGTTTATTGGAGCTATCCTCTAAACTCTTTGTGAACTTATATAATTCTTATCATTTGTAATAATTTTTCTTCATTTTCTGCAGTATTTTTTAACAGTTGAAAATTATTTTTCATATAAAAACTAATTAATTTAGGATTATCTTTCACTTCTACTAAAATAACCCGTCCTGCTATAATTTCACTAGCCTCTTCTATATAGTTACAAGCATATTCTAAAATATCTTTTCCTGAAATTTTATCCTTATTTTTATCATTTTTCCCAATTTGTCTAATTAGAAAAGTTGAAACCTCTGAAACTCCATTATATAAGCCATCTATTTTTTTTCTTTGACTTTTAGATAACTCTTCAGGTAAATATAGAACTTTGGTAGATAATGCAAAAAATGCTAAAATATCAAATTCTCCATTGGCAAATTTTTCTTCATCTAAAATAAAATAATTTCTTACTTTATTTTTCTTTTGAAATAGGAGAGCTTTATTCTTTAAAAAAAATTCAATATCTGTATCTTTACTACAAGAAAAACTATTTATAAAATTTTCTACTACATTTTGTGGAAGAAAATCTATTATTTCTTGTAATGAGAGGCAAATTGTACTAATAGCTCTCTCCCCCTTTTTCTATTTTTTTCAAATACCTCTTTTCTTCTTTGAACTTCTTCTAAATCTTTTTCAGGAGTATCTGATACTAAACCATCTATTATCATATCTACTGCTTCTTTACCTGTTATGACTATTTTTCTTGTAAATGATGATGTTGCCATATTTTTCAACTCCTTTCTAAAAAATTTCTTTTTTATATTATAACATATAAAGTGAACCTCTCCCACTTAAAATTACTTCGTAATTTTTGAAGTGGGAGCTTCTTCTTGGGAAGTAGTTGCTTTTGTTAGCCAAC